>Ga0307509_10004552_pt1 | contig 19905 bp, 18 predicted proteins | sample 10_EM_MG_FD_202245 | JGI IMG/M metagenome (GOLD analysis project Ga0307509, IMG submission 202245) | Populus trichocarpa ectomycorrhiza microbial communities from riparian zone in the Pacific Northwest, United States - 10_EM | ecosystem: Host-associated > Plants > Roots > Unclassified | place...
AGTTGGTTGTCGAAGTAGAATGCCAAACGCTTAAACTTAAGTAGATATCAGATTTAAGCCTTTGACATTCACCACTACTTCCGACCTTGTGCGAGCACCCTGTCCTGCTCAGGGTCTGTCCGAGGTCCCCCCTCCATCAGGATTTATCCTGCCGGAAGTGTCGGACCAACTCGGGTACACTTAACTCCATCAATAGGATATGAGTTTCTGCAATGCATCTCCAATACAACCGCAGGTGGAAAAACTCTGCCTATCGAAGTCATACCAGTGGCTAGCTGTTATGACAACAACCGAAGTCAATACCTAGGTGGTGGACTCACTGGCCCAGTGGCAGTTTCGTCTATACAAGGTATGCAGTCTATCATTTAATCTACGCGACTATCCAATGTGATAAATTGACTTGCAAGCTCCCCCGGTGAGTTGTAGCCGATGGTTGGCTAAGTGGGCGCTACCCATAGCCATCCTCTCGGGACATACTCTACCATGATAAGACTCATACCTCTAGAGTCCAATAACAACCCATAGAAATGCTACAAATCAAGGGGGGAAAGTCCGGGCTGGTTACTGAGGCATTTGTCTCGAAAGCACCCTCACCTTCTGAGACTACCTGAGTGCCACTTGGAAGACTACCATACAACCCGTAGGCTAGAATAGACTCCTAGATGCCCGAGAGACCATATATGGATGACCCCCATTTTGGTGGTTACCCATACTCCCCTTATATATCCTGTGAACGACATTCAGTCAGACAGCCGGCGACGACTTGTAGGGTGTTACCGCTGCGGCTCCAATGACCTCTTTTAACTAGCAAAAGAGCAACTACACAGCCATCTGCCTATGACGCGCTGTCCCAGCACTGGGGCCAGAGGGGGGTCTTCGCAAAACCCTCCCAAGTTCAACAGTATGTTCGGGCCACCCTTACCTAGGCGTGGGGTCTCCCCGCGCAGATGCGTGTGCTCCCAAGAACATCTAAGAGCCCCTAGAATGTGAGGCAATCGACCTCCATGTTCTAGGATGACTTTGCCGGTGAAGGTAGGGTATCTTGGGTTCCTCAGTAGGGTAACTGGGACCCTTGGGCATAATAGCCAAATTCCCAAGGTAGGGTAACTTTGCCCTCTTATGCCTTTAACCGCTCAGGAAGTCTTCCAGTCGACCTCAGAAGTCGTCTCGGGGATCCGTGCAACATACCCATAATTCTCCTGATTTTATGCGAATGTTTTCCTTAAAGATTACCCTGCCTAATTGAGTACCCCAAGGCTACTCAACTATTCCCTAGGCCTTATCCTAGGTTTACCAGCAATGTATATTCTAAGTATACGAGACCGTACCACCTCTGGTTACCACTTGGTATACCATTTGGGCTCAGGTGGTAGAGATTCTAGCTACCTATCGTAGGGTTGTTACAGATAGAATGTGAGGTAATCGACCTCTAAGTTCTAGGATAACTTTGCCAGTTAAGGTAGGGTAACTTGGGTTCCTGAGTAGGGTAACTGGGACCGTGACCTATGTGCATAATGACCAAATTCCCAAGGTAGGGTACCTTTGCCCACATATGCCTTTAACCGCTCCTGAAGTCCTCCAGTCAACCACAGAAGTCGTCTTGGAGATCCGTGTAACATTCCCATAATTTTCTTGATCTTATGTGAATGTTCTCCCGAAAGGTTACCCTGCCTAATAGCGTGCCTAAGGCCACTCTACTGTTCCCTAGGCCTTGCCTTTAGGCCAATCAGTATTCTTGTATACTAAGTATACCCGACCATACCACCTCTGGTTACCACTCGGTATACCATTTGGGCTAAGGTGGTAAGTATTGTAGCTACCTATCGTAGGGTCGTTACACTACTCCCCTCTCCTCTTGGTCTGTCCTCAGACCGTCAACGTCGTCTCTTAGTTCTACAGTTTGGCTTGTCTATAACCCTATGGTCTTTAGGTTTAGATGGATACCTCTCATGGAACTGTTGCAATGCTTGCCTTGCGGTATCTGCTAACATCTTGAACGGTTCCCAAGAATTTTCTTTTGGACCGTACCCTTCCCAAACACCCATATATTGCACAAAGCGGTGTGGAAACTTTGACTTCGGATTCCCATACCATTGGCTATCAACCACTTCCGCAACAACATAGCCAGGTTCATTGTCGACTATGTCAGGTGTTGGTATTATCTTTTGAGGCCTGCCCACAGGATTCTCACGATAGGGTTTCAACAGACTAACATGGAATACAGGATGGATGTCCCATCTTTCCGGCAGCTCAATCTCATAGGCCCTAGACCCCACCTTGTGTTTGACAACAAAGGGTCCAAACATCTTATGGTCTAGTTTTTCCATAGGCCTTTTTGTATGGATGTTCTTGCGGTTTAGCAGAACCCTATCCGCTTTCTTAGCTCTGCCCTGTGTGACATCTTCTAATATGACATATTCCGGAGCTGGCTGTCTCTTTTGATCATGCCATTTCCGTTGTCTTTCCTGTGCCTGCTGTATTGTTTCTCGGATCTCTTGCCATGTGCCTTCCCCATCGTTCACAACAAGCTCGCTGTCTAGGTGTATTCCTTTGTTATCCGACACTCTCCCCGACCACTGAGTCTGTGGGGAGAATCCATAATTTATTTCAAATGGACTAGCCTTTGTGGATTCCGACATTGAAGTATTATAGGACCCAATCATCTTGCTGATACGAACAATAACTTCTTAAATATTGTTCTCGTTTCAGATTAACCCTTTCAGTTTGCCCATCGCTTTTTGTGTGGAATGCCGTAGAGAGGTTTAGCTTTACTTGCAATAGCTGCATCAGGCTTGTGTAAAACTTGGACATGAATCGAGTATCTCGGTCAGAGACAATTGATTCAGGAAGCCCATGGAGGCGCCAGATTTCTTTCACGAACGTCAAGACCAATTCCTTAATGTGTTCCTCCGTCCTTAGCGGTATGAAATGTGCCACCTTGGAGAACCTGTCTACGATGACCCATCTCTTTGTATACCAATCGGACTTTGGTAAACCCACAATGAAGTCCATGGATATTGCCGTCCATTGCCTCATAGGAACATCTAAGGGTTCTAGGAGTCCATACTTCTTATGCCGGATGACTTTATTACGTTGACATACATCGCAAGAGTGCACGTACTCAGTAATACTATCATCCATCTTTGGCCAATAGAAGTTGGCCCTGACCCTACCAATAGTCTTGTATGTTCCGAAGTGTCCAGCAATCTTTGAATCATGTTCTGCCTCCATGATCGTTCACCTTCGACCTTCATCCTTTGGAATTCTGTTTTTTCTTTTTTGTTAAATCCTTGCTATGATTTTACGTGCATGACTAGCACTCCCCAGGGTCCAACCACTGCATTCGGGAAAAGTCCCATGGCAACTAAAAACCCAAAACAAAACATAACAAGAAATAAAATCATAAACAAAACCAAAAATACCCAACGGTATGAAATCAATGTAAACATTCCCTGTAATCAAGGTTCCTCGAATAATGTCCTTCTTCAATCAGGACTGTATTTGTAAAGCTCTCGTAAAAGGAAAAACATCCATATTTCTGGGAAAATTCAACTTATTCAATGAAATAAAAGAAATCAAACATTTCATCAAATCCCATCCTTTTTTTATTTTCAACCCAAATCAAAGACTGCGGCGAAATGTCAAAGATTTCATCAAGTTGCCCAGTCCTGGCAGTAGCGAGGGCTTGGCAATCGGCTATAACATATTTAAAGGTTTCGGCTTCGTTCTCACATCTAGGACATAACAGACTAGCTTCTGGATTCTTCCAGTCCTTCTGTGCCTTCAGGTAGCTCTTGCCAGCCCGCATCTGATGAAGGCGGGAGGCGGCAAACTGATTGATCGTTATAAAGCGCCAGCATGTCCTGAACGTGAGCCTATAGCCATAGTATTCAGGATAGTTGAGCAGTTTCCACTTCAGGTGTATATGTTCTCGAACCTGCTTCAGAGTGTTGTCATAATACTCGTACTTGTCTGGGTCAGGCGGCGACCATATCTTCGGTTTCGGAGGGACAGGCCACTTCGAAAAGAGTAGCCTTGCTCTTCTGGCCACATCGTCTATCGGGAGGATCCTTTGAACCAACGTGCAAGAAGTTGAGTCCCACTTTTTCGGTTTCATGCCCCCAGCCTTAGAAAAAGGAGCCCTTTGATTGGAGGGAAGGCGGAAGCTGTCATGTAGAGGGAAGCCCGGTGGGAAAAGGGCCGTCGCAATGTTATTGTCGGGTAACGCGGTCGACCATCGGATGACCGCCATGTCGCATATCTGTTCGACGTATAGGTCTACTGGCATTATCAAGGCTTCAGCAGACAGGATATTGGTATTTGTGGAATAAAAGCAGTTAGTGATCCACCGCTTAACTCGGTTCAGTAGAACTTCTATCTTGTGTCTCATAGTGGCGCTCAGATCGAGAAACTCTGCGCCATATAGCAGTGTGGGTATTATGATTGCTTTCGCCATCCTTCGCGCACTGTATGGTGTAAGCCGGCCGCCTGGGGAAGAGAGTCTCTTAATCCTGTCGAAGGCAGCTTGCACAAGGGCGAGTCTGTTTGTGTAATGGGTCCATGTGCCATGGTTATTTTCAAAATGAAAGCCCAGCCACTTGACCGCTTTGGGTGTTGGTTGTATGCATTCGCCGTCAACCACTATCGGATGTTCACTCCTAGCTACTTTCTCTTTAGGGGTCTGCCAGTGTATCAGGTCCGTTTTATGTGTCGAAAATTCAAATCCAAGGGAGGTCGCAATGTTCTTGATCCTCATGAACGCCTCTTCCAAAAGCTTAGAGTTCATCCACCATGAATTGGAACTGACCGTAGTTTGTATATCATCAACGTAGGACGAACTGAATTCTCTGCTAGGATCTATGCAGTCGTGAAGAGATTCAACATACATCACAAAGAGTATGGGGGAAAGGGGTGAACCCTGTGGTATTCCAGTATTGATGCCTCTCATCTCCCTAGGAGAGCCCGGGACGATGATAGCGCATTGTCTGTACGAGATAAAATTGGATATCCATTTCACCATGTAGTTAGGTACGCTTTTGGTCCGTAGCCTCTGTAGCAGGGTGGAGTGGTCCACATTGTCAAATCCGCCATTGATATCAAGGAACATAGAGCTGGCTTTGAGGCCGGCAGCTTGTGCCTCTTGTACCCAATGTCTTAGTGAAATGCCAGCGTCGAAGGTCACTCTTTGCGGTAGACTTCCTGTCCGTCTTAGCGACTAGAGGCTGTTGAGTTTGGCAAATTTGATGAGTCTTTGATTGATAATCCTCTCCGCTATCTTCGAAAAGGTCTGCATGAGTGCTATAACTCTATAGCTCGCAAACGCATCGTAGTCCCCTTTGGCAGGCTTCTGGAGGAGTATGCCTAGCGAGTCTTTGAGTGAGGGTGGGTGGATCGACCAGGAGAGTAGGTGGTTAATGAGTTTAGGGATAACATGGCTATTGACAGTATGTATTCCATTCCAAACTCCTTACGGCACCTGATCCGGTTCTGGGGCAGAGTTGTTGCTGCTTTTCTGAAGAGCCCATGAGACCTCTGTTGCATCGACTTCGTCTTTTCTTTCCGGTCTAACAAAAGCCGGTGGCTGTAGGGCGACCGGGCGAGGGTTTGAGGGGAAGAAGTGTTGCATGATTGACTCGTTAAGTGAAGATGCACTTACATGGGCGTCTCCACCCGGCACCATAACACCTAGTCTTTTCTTTGTGAATTGATGTGCCGTCCAGACATCATTTTTCTTTGCATTTTTGAGGAAAGTCTGCCAGTGAGCTGCCTTAGCCCTTTTAACATTAGACTGGTAGGTCTTTTTCTTTTCTTTGGCGTCTTGGGTTAGGGTGGGGTCCATTTTGGCCTTTCTTGCGGCACACGTGAAGTCCTTTCTAAGCTGTGTGAGTTCTGGAGTCCACCAAGGCTTTGACCATCTACATGGTCTTTTCATAGGCGCATGTTTTTTGATAGGGTGAATCAAGAGAGACAGATTGAAGTTGAAGTCGTCAACCGCACTTTCAGGTTCGGTTTCTCTAGTTTATTTGAATGAGACTGTGTGTTCATTGTCAACCTTTGAGCCCATGAGTTTCTTAATTTCCTCTTTGATCACTGCGTTCAGTTTGCCTTCGACTTTCCAGGTTATTTTTCCCCAGTTAGGAGATGGCCTAGCCGTGACATATGGGGCGGAGGTAATAGAAGTAATTATGGCTGTATGGTCTGAACCGGTATGAGGGATATTAGTCTTCCACGTTTTGACAAAGTCGGTTAACTGTCGGTTGGCCAAGGTGTAGTCAATAATGGAAGGTCTGTCGTTTATGTTGTCCGGAGTCCTGGTGTAGACCCCTGGTTTGTTGATTATGGCAAAGCCCCGTAGCCCCGCCACTCTAAAGTATTGTTCTCCCTTCCGGCGTTCAGCGCTCGACATGTCCCTGGTAGGATCTGTATAAAGCGTGTGTACGTTGAGGTCCCCGACCACCAGGGAGGGATATGAATCATCTGTAAACAGGTCAGCAGCTTTAACTATGTTAACTCCATCCACCTGTCTGTTGTAAGTATTAATCAAGGAAAAACTATCAAATCCTCCAAGTACTGGTCTTCTATCGTTTCTTGACAAAACCAACCGAAGTACATCAACAGTAGGAGAAAAACATAAATAATTAAAGTCTTTGGCCAATGAAAGGTTAACATAAGTAGCCACCCTTTTCTTGAAACCAAAAATATTCGAAACATAACATTGAAAACCAGGCGCCCTAAGTGGGCTGCCTTGAAACAAAGGAGGGTCTTGTAAACACACAAAAGAAACATTCCTATTCCTAATGAGCGAAAATAAAGTCAAAAACACCAAATTGCTTCCCCTGCAATTATGTTGTACTATAGAAAAACAATGTAAAGGAGCGTGACCATCTGAGTTCTGTGACTCTATCATGGTTATTTGGTTGTGTCCATACCCTCAGAAGATTGGGAGGCTCTTCTTTGGTCGTAATGTTCTTTGGCGTCTTGTTTGGCCTTGATTTTAACAGAGCATTCTACGGAGTACGCCGGGTGGTTCCCATCACAAGCTGCACACTTGGACAGGGTAATGGGGCAACAGTCTGCGATAATCTTCCTATCGCCCTTCCTAGGGCAAGTCGGGGATGCGCACTTGTGCTCCTTCAGTCTGTGTTCACCGGCACAGATAGGACAGGTGTGGTGGGTAGCCTTACATCCCTCTTCAGGACGTCCGCATTGATAGCATTTCTTGCATTGTTTCGTCGCATTCGAGTGCCACATCAGCGCAGAAGCCTTGTAGCAGCCGTGAATCAGTACAGAGGAAGTGATTTTGTCCACTTCGTCAGTAGGGACAGATACTACCACTGAGGTAAACTTCTTAGGAAGTCAAATCTCAGGGTCTTTCTGCAGAAACCTGGCCGAGGTGATGTGAATTTGTTGTCCCACAATGAGAGATTCCTTCATAACCAAAAGCATGGTCTCTTCGTTGTTAGATGTTGCTTTAAGGGAGAGCCCGTGTATCACAACTTGTGAGTCGGTAGGGGCTCTTCTGAATTCCATGTAGTCTTGTGAACCCTCAGGGAGCACAGTGTTCAGAACCGTAGTCATGGGGGCTAAGTAGCCAGTGTATTCGATGGACTGAGATCCCAGTGGAGTCTTGAGGGAAACAGAACCGGTGGTCGCGTTAATCTGTATTTGCAGGTTGGTGGGGGCAGAGCATCCACATTTCTGGAGTTCCTTAGCGATGGCTATGCTAATTTGTGGCTCAAGTTTGGCCAAATTAGGCAAGGGTATGGGTGTGGCACGAGTGGCGTATATGGGTCTTCTCGCTATGGTAATGGTCTTTGGGCGTGCAGCAGGTGGCAGAGGGGGGGAAGGGGTGTCAATAGCCGGCTCAGCAGCATCTTCAGGCGCTTTGACCTCCTTTTTCTGCTTCTGCTTGGGATTCTTGGGGGGTGTGGGGCCAACAGTCGCTGACCTCTTCTTCCCTTTAGGTGGTGTTTTGGGAGCAGGTGTTTCCTTAGGAGTAGCTGCCGCCTCAGTATAAGTGCGAGATTGTTTCTGTGCTATGCTGGTTTGTGGGATGATTTTTGCCGTCGATGCTGCCACATTGGTAGATAGGTCTGTGGCGTTGTTCGATAGACTTTTCACCGTAGTAGCGAGTTCGGTGACCGTGTTTGTGAGTTTGTGTATTTGTTGTCTCATTCCCACCATCATTGTAAACATTTCGATGTGGAAGGTGACGTTCTCTACTTCGCTGTCCGAGAACTCAGTCTCAGTAGGATTGAGGATTTCTTCCATAAGAGACGATTCATCTGGTAGGGATAATGCAGGTGCTACGCCCCTGATTCCAGCAAGAAATTCCTGGAACAATGGGCTGTTTTAGTATTTGCTGGTCAGAGGTGACCCTTGGTCTTCTCCTCCTGGCTGGCAAGCCATATCAGTCAAGAGGTTATGTGAGGTGAGGTGTTGCAGGAATGGGTGGCAACAGAGGTCGCGATGAAATCTTTGGTGTTGAGTGTTGCGTAACTCTTCACTGTGATTGGCCAATTTTAAATTTGCGGAAGATAGGTCAGACGGAGGTTGCTTCATCCTTTGGAAGGTACCACCTGTTTTTATACAGAAGAAAGTTCTTTTTGATACTAAAATTTGTATCGACCTTACTATCGCCTTTGAGGAGTGCCTTTAGTGTTGCTAAATAGGTTTGATCACTATCGGCTGCCTTCATAAGAGCCTCATGAAATGTTGTCTACAACCGAAAACCTTGGCAAGTCTGCAACACATGTGGTCGCAAGATGACGGGCTCCTCTCCAATATACTGTCCAGGGCAAAAAAATGTAAAAGGTTCAGAATTACTCCCCCCTTCAGGGCGGTAGTCCCTACGCCTCGACAAAGCATCAGCCTTTTCATTTACCCGTCCTTCCCTATAAATAACCTTAAAATTGAACGGTTGTAGGAATTCTGCCCAGCGATGTTGTCTACGGTTTAGAGTCTTTGTAGTATTAAAGTACTCCAAATTCTTGTGATCGGTGTATACCAATATCTGATCATCAACCGACATCAACATATATGCCCATTCTTTAAAGGCTGCCACTGTTGCGGCCATTTCCTTATCATGGACGTCATAATTTATCTCTGCTGGCGAGAATTTTCGACTATGAAATGCTAGAGGATACCACTTCTCATCCTCACAGAGTTGAGATAGTACGGCTTCTAATGCAAAGTCACCAGGCTCAGTTTCTAACTTAGTTGGACGAGTGTCATCAAAGTGTGTTAGAATCGGACCTGTGGTAAACATATTCTTCAATTGGTCAAAAGCATCCTGACATGAAGGAGTCCACGTCCATTTGATACCTTTCTTTGTCAAGTCCGTTAATGGTTTGGCTATCTTGCTAAAACCTTTTATAAACCGACGATAGAAATTGGCAAAGCCCATAAAGCTTTGTACATCGACGACCTTTTCAGGCGTTGACCTTACCCGGATTTTTTCAACCTTCGTACTTGTCATAGAGATTCCTCTATCGGATATTTTATATCCAAGGAACTCTACTTCCCGTGGATGGAAGCTTGACTTCTTAATTCTAACACAAAGGCGTGCCTTCCGCAGCATTTCTATGACCCGCTTTACCAGGGCGACATGTTCTTCAACTGTTTCCGTATAGATCAGAGTGTCATCCATATAGGCGATGACTCCGACATCTAACATGTCCCGGAATACATCATTGATCATACTTTAAAATGTTGATGGTGCGTTACATAACCTAAAAGGGATCACGGTGTACTCATAAAGACCGTACCTGCTTTTAAAAGCGGTCTTCTATGCTTCATCTTCTGCCATGCAGATAAGGTAATGGCTATTCTTCCAATTCAATTTGGTGAAGATACTGGCTTTACCGAGCCTACTCCTAAGCTCGCTCATCAAGGGCAACGTATACTTATTCTTGATAGTAATCTTGTTTAACCCTCGGTAATCAACACATAACCGAAGCGTCCCATCAGGCTTCGGCACAAATAGTATAGGGGCTCCTATTGGCGAGGAAGATCTTCTAATCTTTCCATGGTCTTCCATTTCCCTAATATAATCCAAAAGTGTGTCCAATTCCTTCTTAGACAAGGGATAGATAGGCCCATCTGGTAATTTGGCCTCAGGAATCAAGTCGATACTGTGAGCGTATTTACTATGCTCAGGTAAAGCATTGATTTTCTCCTGACTGAATATATCTGCATAGTCTCTATATTCAGGGAGAATCTTAATCTTGATGTCCTCGCCGTCTTCATCAGTATAAAGGGCCATGCCTATGACAAAGATATTGTCTGGGTCTTCGGCTAAGAGTTCTTCTTCTGTAATGAACTCTAAGCGACTTTCTTTCCTTAGGCAGTGGGCTTTACAATATTCTGATCGCCACTTAAGGCTGCCCTTCTCGCAGTTAATGTCTGGGTTGTGGTCCTTTAGCCACCACATTGGCAGGTAACCATTCACTCTGCCTGCCGGCATATCTGTGACTTCAAATCGCATTTTATTCATATGGTCTCCTATGTATATATCTACCATAGTGGTATAGTGTAGACCTGAGCCGGAAATGTGGTTTCCACTGGCATCTAAAATTGATGTTGGTTCCTTCCGACGTACACAAGGTACTTGGGCATTCTTATCCCAATCACTGCTCAATACAGCCCCAGTAGCGCCACTGTCTAACAATAAGAGGGCTTCACCACTCAGCCTCTCTTGATTGTGGCTCCATTCCAGTCTCACTCTCACATGGATAGATCTTGTATGCGGTGGAGGGCCTGCAAGCCTCAACTGTTTATCGGGTCTCTTGTCCCTACACATTGCGGTTAGTAAATTTCCAGAAGACTTTGGAATAGTTGTACAATAGCTAATCAATGTCTCTTGCCTTTCAACACAAGAGCGGTTACAACGGGTCGTGAAGAACTTTTATCACTTGATCAATTTTACAGGATTTCAATAGCTTGGCTGTTTACTATCACACCAGCATGATTTCAGGTATTCAACCATCCTCAGGTAAACTTGCAAAATAACTTCAATTCCTAAGTCAAGTCCAGCCTGACGAAATCAACACAAAACCCAACCAAATGCAATCCAAAATTCCAAACAATATGGGGTAAGCAAATAACACTTTCGCAAAATCACATAAGAAAATAAAACAAAAGCGCAAAACAAAGTACTGCAACCATTCCCAATGTAACAAAAGAAGCACAACCAATCTTGCTATCCCTATAGCCAGATATTAGTTTCAATATGTTGTACCTCTGGTGGGGAACATTACTGCTTCGTTTCTGTCATCCATCTCATCAGCCCTTTCTGGGCGCTAGAGTAGAGTTAGCTTTTGCATTTCTATCACCTCTTGGGATAGATCTTACCTAGCTGTCCATATCGGTATCAATCTCCAAGATATCCAAATCTGAAGGTGGTGATCCGCGGACCTCGGCTACCACTTGCTTAACAGCAGGTTTTGGAGCAGCTTCAATGCGTCGCGATTTCCAAACTTGGGTGGTTTTGTATCCAGCTTCACAGGCGCCTTGTGTTCAATTAATTCGAGAGGACGCAACAACTGGAGTAGCCAAAGGACACTTTGCCCAGTACTGACCAGCTTGTCCACATCGAGAGCATTGATTCAACCGTTTGCGGTTGTCAATCAGAGTGTGAGGAATATCACGATGCATCTTCGTGTACTCTGTTTCTTCAGGTCTTGAAGACCCAGACGCATGGTTGCGGGGTTTCTGTTGGCGTGGCCCCGAGCCTTTCCTATCCTTTCACTGTCTCTTAGGGGACGATTGCCTATCATCGCTCTTTTCCGGCTTGGAGTGATGTCTTTCCCTTGTAACCGTACCGTTAAAGAAAGCAACGTCTTCCAACTGATGGCCGGTTTGGCGGAGCAGATTGATATATTTGACATATTCGTCGGGAAGCGGAGTTTTCAAAGCCCATGCATTGCGAAGGTCTGTAGTTATATCTACGCGGGCTTTGTCCTTGACAAAATTGCCACTATATCCCAACTCTAAAGCCAGTCTCATTAGTTCGTCACAGAAGTGATCGATCTTACCGGACTTCATAGTCAACTCATTCCACTCACGAAGAGCGCACTCCCGATCAGGGTGTCCACCAAAACTTGACACCAGCCGTTGCCAAAAATCTTCCGAAGTGCGAAGGACATTTATCAGATCGAAGGGAATACCTTCTCGACAGGCACCCTCTTCAGTAACGTAAGGGTGTATACTCTGGTACCATTTTTTGGCAGGACCTTGAAGATGGGGAATTAACAAACTGACTTTATCCCAGTCCTTGTGGAGGGATTCCCTAAAGTAGTCCAGTTTGATTTCTCAATCCTGTATGAACCGTTGAGTATCGGTAGAGTCACCTTTGAACGCATCAACACCTAATTTCTCAGGTTTCTTCGGCCGATGCGCTAACTTCTTACCCTTGTGTTGTTTCCGAAGATACTCAGCAAGCTCATGACCCCACCTATCATACTTTTCCTTCCTTGCTTCATTCCAGTGAGACTTGCGTCTTCCTAGGAATTTCCGCGGATTGGGAAGGGAGGAGTCAGAATCGCCATCTGACGAGGAGTCGGAATCACCCGGGTCTCCACCGCCTCTAGCGCTTCCACCACGGGGAGGAGGATTTCCTCCACTGCCACCAGCGTTGCCGCTGGGGCCTCCCCTAGGAGAATCATACCCACTAAAGCTATCTTCGCCCGGCACGTCTTCGTCCATTCTCACAGGTAATGGGTTTGACGGTGGGAGAGGAGGGTGTTGGCCAGCGGCACGAGTGTTAACCGCATAGTCTCTTAAAAAATCAGAGGAGTCACTATTCCTAATGTGCCTCACACTCTCACACTATGCGCATCGGTTCTGTTTTGACTTTGGCTGAGAAGCGTCGTTCAAAGGGCTCGACCAAATCTTGATCCGCTCAAAGTCACTCTTGAGACATGTAAACCTCTGTGCATAGCGAATATCGCTTCCTTCGGCCACAACCCTAGACTCAGTGTAACGACCCTAAGATAGGTAGCTACAATAACTACCACATTAGCCCAAATGGTATACCAAGTGGTAACCAGAGGTGGTATGGTCTCATATACAAATAGCTGGTTAGCCATGGGCTAATTGGTAAGGGTCACATGACTTTGTAGAAGGTCACGTGTTCAGCTCTCCTTAGCAGCAGAGTTATTATATGCGTAACACCAGGGTTCATTACGTGAAAGGTTCAAGAGGAATCAAGTAGGCACTAAATATCATTACACGGCATAAGGATACAGAGGAGTCCAAGTTACCCTACCATAACCAGCAAAGTCATCCTAGAACTTCGAGGTCGATTGCCTCACATTCTATGGGTTCACAGAGGTTCTTGGGCACATAGGCAGCTGCACAGGGAGGCCTCACGCCTGTGTAAGGGTGGCCCAAACATACTATTGAACTTGGGCAGGTTTAGATAACACCCCCCTCTAGCCCCAGCGTTGGGATGGCACGTCATAGTCAGACGGCTGCATAGTTGCTCGTTTGCTAGTAAAAAGAGGTCATTGGAGCGGCTGCCATAACACCGTATACATCGTCGCGGTCCGTCTGACTGAATGTCATTCGCAGGATATATAAGGGGAGTATGGGTAACCGCCAAAATGGCAGTCGCCCATATATGGTCTCTCGGGCACCTAGGAGTCTATTCTAACCCACGGGTAGTAGGGTAGTCTTCCTAGTGGTACTCAGGTAGTCTGAGAAGGCCAGGGTGCTTTGAGACAAATACCTCAGTAACCAGCCCGGACCATCTCTCCTTGATTTGTAGCATTACTATGGGTTGCTATTGGACTCTAGAGGTATGAGTCTTATCACGGTAGAGTATGTCCCGAGAGGCTGGCTATGGGTAGCACCCACTTAGCCAACCATCGGCTACATCTCACCGGGGGAGCTTGCATGTCAATTTATCACTTTGGATTGTCGAGTAGATTAAATAATACACTGCATAGCTTGTATAGACGAAACTACCACTGGGCCAGTGAGTCCACCACCTAGGTATTGATTCTGGTTGTTGTCATAACAGTTAGCCACTGGTATGACTTCGATAGGAAGAGTTTTTCCACCTGCGGTTGTATTGGAGATGCATTGCAGAACCTGATATCCTATTGACGGAGTTAAGTGTACCCGAGTTTGTCCGACACTTCCGGCAGGATATATCCTGATGGAGGGTAGACCTCGCACAAGCCCTGAGCAGGACAGGGTGGTCGCACAAGGTCGGAGTAGTTGTGAATGTCAAAAGGTTTAAATCTGATATGTACTTAAGTTTAAGCATTTAGCATTCTACTTCGATAACCATCTTTTCCTCGAGAGAACTAAATTGAGTGAAGCTTCGAGCTTAACTATCTTATGTTTTACCGTTGATTCTTCTGAATTATTTTACCTCATCTTTATCTTCTACTTTTAGTGTTTGGTGCAGTTGCCACCTTAGAGTTCACCTCTCTACAGGGTGCCGCCGTTACACTCAGGGGAACAAACACCCTTAGGCGCTGACGGCTCTGACCTCCGGGCAAAACTGGGAGGTCCAACATTACCCGATGGCTTTGCTGGAGTGGGTGGTGCTACTGCCGAAGCAAAGGCACCTGGGATTTGTGCAGTGGTGGGTAGAGGGCTTTGCTTTGCTACTGCACTGGGTCGTTCTGGTTCGATACGTATCGCCGGCGTATTTTGTTCTACTCCCAGAGGGGCAGTTCCCGTCGAAGATCGGGCTAAGGGAGAGGTGGTTGCGGGAACAGCCTCGGGAGGTGGCGGCTGTGGAGAATTCTTTCTCGATAATTTCCCTGATGAAATGGAGCTGGATTTGGTAACTCCCAGATGACTTGACGATGGCCGGAGGTTTTTGACCGAAGCAGTTGTTCCCCTTAAGCGGACAACCTCACTGAAGGCCACTTCGAGTGGGGTTCAACATTCATGTGCTTTGGCCACCTGCTTTTGCAATTCTGCAAGCTGCTCTTGCTGTGCGATGAATTGTCTACCCACTTCATTCAACCAAGGTTGATAATTCTCATTAATCATGCAGGCTGCAACTTCAGCAGCATAATAAGGAGGGGGTTCTATAGCCAAAGGAAGGGCCGGGGCAGCGTTCATAACCACGTCATTCTCGGCGTCAATGGAGTACCCCTGGGCAGCGGCCTACTCCAAGGCTTCTACCAGTTTCCGAATTATCTGATTGGACATAGCTAACTGGGGGAAGTTTTTTCGCTGGTATTCTATCCACCGATTAGTGTTTTCCACGATCTCAGTTTCAAATACATGCTGATACTCTTCAGCAAGATTGAGGAGGTGGCTTTGTGCATCTTGCATCTGCCGTGTGATTTCCTCAAGTATGTATGGTTCAACGAGATCTTTTGTGAAATCAGCAAAAGTCATCTTCCATTGTCTATTCTAGGGTATTCTCCACCCTACTGATGGGTCATGAGTGAAACTTTGGAGGAAGGCGCAAGGGTCTTCAATCTCCATCTCTCTAACCGTACAAGGTATTTCCTCTTCAAAGGTAGGATCATTCTCAAGGTCATATGTCAGGAGCTGCTGGATTAGCCGCCAACCGAATCTCTTCAGGTCTGCTCTTGCAGCTGTTCAAGATATTCCTCGCTCAATACCAGTCATACACTCATGACGAGAATGAAACAGGGACACAGCGATAGTTGAAGACATTGTTCTTGCCACCCGATGCTTCTTGTACCAGACAAGCAACTCGTAATCAAACAATGTCCTTACTGTCAGCTAAAACAACAATTCTCAGAAGAGAGTTAAGCGAGTGCGCGTAACTATATACTGTAACAGGGGCACCCTGTAGAGAGGTGAACTCTAAGGTTGCGACCGCACTAAACACTCAAAGTAGAAGATAAAGATGAGGTAAAATAATTCAGAAGAATCAACAGTAAAACTTAATATAGTTAAGCTCGAAGCTTCACTCAATTTAGTTCTCACGAGAAAAAGTTGGTTGTCGAAGTAGAATACCAAACGCTTAAACTTTAGTAGATATGAGATTTAAGCCTTTGACATTCACCACTACTCCGTCCTTGTGTGAGTACCCTGTGCTGCTCAGGGGTTGTCCGAGGTCTACCCTCGATCAGGATAGATCCTGCCGGAAGTGTCGGACCAACTTCTGTACACTTAACACCGTCAATAGGATATGAGTTTCTGCAATGCATCTCCAATACAACCACAGGTGGAAAAACTCTTCATATTGAAGTCATACCAGTGGCTAACTGTTATGACAACAACCGGAATCAATACCTAGGTGGTGGACTCACTGGCCCAGTGGTAGTTTCGTCTATACAAGCTATGCAGTCCATCATTTAATCTACGCGACTATTCAATGTGATAAGTTGTCATGCAAGCTCCCCCAGTGAGATGTAGCCAATGGTTGATTAAATGGGGGCTACCCATAGCCGGCCTCTCAGGATATACTCAACTATGATAAGACTCATACCTCTTGAGTCCAATAACAACCCATAGTAATGCTACAAATCAAGGGGAGAAGGTCCCGGCTGGTTACTGAGGTATTTGTCCTGAAAGCTCCCAGGCCTCCTTGAACTACCTAAGTACCACTAGGAAGACTACCCTACTACGTGTAGGCTAAGACAGACTTGTAGGTGCCAGAGAGACCATATATGGGCGACCTCCATTTTGGCGGTTACCTATACTTCCCTTTTATATCCTGCAAACAACATTCAGTCGGATGGACAGCGACGACTTATACGGTGTTACGGCAGCCGTCTGCCTATGACGCGCCGTCCCAACGCTTGGGCCAGTGTGGGGTGTTAGCAAAACCTGCCCAAGTTCAATAGCATGTTCAGGCCACTCACATTCAGGCGTGGGGTTTCCCCGCGCAGATGTGTGTGCGCCCATGAACATCTAAGAGCCCATAGAATGTGAGGCAATCGACCTCTAAGTTCTAGGATGTCTTTCTTGGTGAAGGTAGGGTAACTTGGGTTCCTCAGTAGGGTAACTGGGACCTATGTGCATAATGACCAAATTCCCAAAGTAGGGTAACTTTACTCTGATATGCCTTTAACCGCTCCTGAAGTCCTCCGGTCAACCACAGAAGTCGTCTCGGAGATCCATGTAACATTCCCATAATTGTCTTGATCTTATGTGAATGTTCTCCCGAAAGGTTACCCTGCCTAATAGAGTGCCTCAGGCCACTCTACTGTTCTCTAGGCCTTGCCTTTAGGCGAACCAGCATTCTTGTATACTAAGTATACCAGACCATACCACTTCTGGTTACCACTCGGTATACCATTTGGGCTAAGGTGGTAATTATTGTAGCTACCTATCATAGGGTCATTACACTACCAGAATCCTTCCTTCTTTTGGCGGCATTTCTCTCGAACTCAGTGGCTCCTCTTGTGCCTCTGCTGGCGGACCCATATGTCCCTGGGAATTATTTACCCTTGCATGTCTCCGAGACCGAACATACAGGAGTCCCTATTCCTTCAAGAGCTGTGCCCGGTGGGGTTCTAGTACGATTTAGCTTTTAGCTGGTTTAACTTTCGGGACTGGGTTTGTTTTCCTTTATTGGTGGTGTCTACTGTGAGTTAGTTATGATTTTCTTTTAGGATAGGCTCTCGCGGGGGTTATAGGTTCACTGTTTTCAGGCCTTTTTTCTCTTGACCTTGTAGTTTCTACCCATAGGACCGGGCAAGGGTTTCTTCGTCAGGCAGGGTCCGATGGTTGTAGGTTGAGGATAACGGCATAGCCTGTAGTTGGAGGTTGTTAGGCGGGAGCCTATCTCAAAGTCTTGCGAGATATCTCAGGCGGATAATCTTAATCGTAGGTGGAGATTGTCTAGGAAGGCTCAATGATTCAAGATAGAGGTAAATAAAGTGATAAAGATTTTTCTCGCGTAAAAACATATATTGATTAGATCTCTTCTCCGTTGCTTGATAATGTTCAAATAGCTCGGGAGGCACCTCGATATTTATATGCCGCGTCTGGGTGGTCGTGGGCTACATCTAGTTCTTATACTAACTAAGTACCTACCAACAAACTCCTGTTTGTTCTAAAAGTGCGAACACCATTTAACCCTGACAATTCTGTTATCTCACTTCGACTTCCGAATCGCAACACCATGAAATGACCTGACGGTGCTCACACACATCAGTCCATTGGTTACGATCAATCTTGGTCGGCATAGAGTCTTGCTTACCATTTGCATACGCAGAATTCTCTCCATGATCGAACCAACAAAGGGGCCACCTTTGTTATCTAACCTCTCAGCATTGCATATATCCTGCAACCCACATGTGCGAGGCATAAGATAGACGTGTCACGATAATCGCTCCAATAGCCATTATGCCTCCATAGTCATATCATTATCATATGGTTCCGTCAGTATCCGTAGGATACTATTGGCATGCGGGAGTGTGGGTATGCCTGATTGCTCCGACTACCTCATCTGATAACACCATTCACTTCTGCGACTCCCATCGCGAGAGCGTGGAGTATAGAATGTGTTGCCTAACCATTGTTCGTAAAAACGTCCCGTTACTTAGTGACCACTTTCGCGACTCTTGTCTTTAGTGCTCAGTAGCTTTATGCGACGTTGACCAATTTGGCTCGAACGACTTGCATAAGCTCGCCAAAGGTCTTCCCTCATATATCCTGCGAACGGGATGCGGTTGGACGGACCGCCGCAATGTATACGGGGTTACGAGGAGGGCGCAATGATCATGTTCTTGTTGAGGGGACGCAACTACGGCGGTGTCTGCCGATGTAGCGCCATCTCAACGCTGGTGCGGGAGGGGGGTGTTGACTTGTCCTTTTGAACTCAGAATCCTAAGGTAAAGTAACTATAGGTCTTTATTCAGTTAAGGGAAGGCTAAGCCTTCCGGTATGCCTAACACGAGCTCCCTCTCTCTAAGCTTCGTCCTCAAACGCTTCTAAGATCTTTCTTCCATTAAACAAACGAAATCCTTTTTGAACTCCGCGTAGTAGGGTAAAAGACCTCATGCGTTTACTTGTCCACACGAGGAAAACATTTCTTCCCTATTCAACATCTGCCCTACTTGGCATATCTGGGTTTTCCTCATGAAAACCTTCTATCAATTCCTGAGCGTTTTCTAAGCTCTCAGGTGGTTCCCAGGTGTTCTCGTCCTCAGAACACCCTTTCCATTTAACAAAATATCTTGGTTCGCGCATTCGCTTATTGCGACCGCGAACCTTCCTTGTATAAGAGATTATTTCACTCTTTACAATTCGTTCCACTTCCCATTCGAGATCGCCATCGATCTCTTCTGGCTTTCGTGAAGGCTGTTCTCTTCCTTCTCAGGCCGAGGTTCGATAGGGTTCTAACAGCGAAACCTGGAAGGTTGGATGTATCCTCCATGTAGGCGATATTTCGTGTTTAAAGGCGCGTTGTCCGTTTGCTTCTATGATTTTGAAGGGGCGATAGAGCTTTGGACTTAATTTCTTCGAGGATCGTTTTGTACGAATATTCTTTCCATTTAACATTACCAAGTCGCCTTCTTTAAAGTCCGGCTGTTGTAATGCCTTTCGGTCGTAATATCTTCTCCTTGCCTCTCGGGTATAATTTAGCACCTCTACTGCTCGTTTGTGAATCGCCTTCATCCAGTGACTATACAACTCAGCTCCTGGATTTTGAGCTTGTCGCTCTCGCATCCATTCTGTCTTTGGATGATAACCGTAATTCACGAAGAAGGGTGACATTCCATGTGCATTTGTTGTGGAATTGTTGTACGCGAATTTGGCAAATGGTAACAGCTGATACCAATCGTCTTGGTCGTAGTTGACGAAATTTCTTAAGTAACCTTCCAGCACTTGGTTGGTTCTTTCCGTCTGACCATCCGTCTGGGGGTGGTATGCTGTTGACATCTTTCTTTTAATCCCTAGCAACTTGCATAGGGATTCCCAAAATTCTCCTGAGAATTTTGCATCCATGTC
>Ga0307509_10004554_pt1 | contig 19889 bp, 15 predicted proteins | sample 10_EM_MG_FD_202245 | JGI IMG/M metagenome (GOLD analysis project Ga0307509, IMG submission 202245) | Populus trichocarpa ectomycorrhiza microbial communities from riparian zone in the Pacific Northwest, United States - 10_EM | ecosystem: Host-associated > Plants > Roots > Unclassified | place...
GTTTGCTGAAACGGAAGCAATTGCGGCTATCACGTATATTGTGTCTCGGTACAAGATTTCGATCAAGGAAGAGCCTCAATTTGCCAACGAGACCTTTGAGCAGAAAAGGGACAGGGTCTTGAAGACCGATCAACTGCTGACGCTCACGTATGTCTGTATCTTTCAGGTATCCTTCACGAGTAAGCTGACCTTTACTAGACCAATGCGTGTCCCCTTGGTTTTCACCCGGAGGACTTGAGAGAGAACCATTGTATAGTGTAGTAATTGTATCATTCCTGCACTGTTTCGTGGGCTCCGTTTATAATACTGATTTTACTGTACCCCCGACACTTGGCACTGTGACCAACCTCGGCCGGACGGTAAAAAAGTTCTAAGTTTGATGAGACCATAAGAGACGAGGATTAGAAGTCCGCATGAGGGCGGAGGCGAGAAGATCATCCATCACAGGTCATTGACTGAGAGGAATTTGGGTCATAAGTAAAAGGCATTGCCAAAAAAGCTGTTAATGGAAACTTCGAATAGATCTATGTTTGTACTAAGGTGTTCTTGACAAGAGGGGAAGTATGTACTAAATATGGAAAGAAGTTTGAATCAGCTCCTAAAAACAGCCGCTCGTTCGTTTACCACTTCGATGAAGCAAACCAGGGGCTGCTTTTAGGAGCCTGCGCTTATACTCGTGTTTCTTGTACTCTGCTATTATCCATCTAGGATTTCTCATGTATAAAAAATACAAGTTGGATCCAGCATGTTTTTGATCCTTACTACTTGATTTTTCTGTTATACAACAAAAGCTGAATTTCAGAATTTGGGACTCGGACAGTGGTCTACAATGACATCTCTATCCATTTGCCGATCCGATCCGATTCAAATATCAAACTCTCACAGTTTTTTATACATCAACTGGCATTAGAATTCGGAGGCCTTTGCCTCCAGCCTGAGCTAGATACCCAACCCCGCATGCATTGCTGTATGTTACCGATGACAGGTCTTGGTGCAACGGTCAAACGCTGGTCAGGCTTGGGCGTTTGGCTTGCTTACTCTCTTTGACAAAAACCAAACACGCTACAGAAATCTTTTATGCAAGCAATATGCAAGACGCTGGGCCACTTAAAAGAGGTGTCCAGGAATCAGCCCTATGGCCTCCCCTGGGTACAAATGTAATATAGTTCTTTACAGCAAATTGCAAATGGTAGCGAATTTTGCATGTACGCCGTTGTTTGTTGTAAACAGCCTTTTTAGGTGACTCGTCCAAGACTCGTCGCCAAGTTGCCAGAGCGCGTTTCCACGTCGCCCAACTGCTGCTTCCCAATCTAGTCAGAATTCTACAGATTTTGAGCTCGACAGTACTTTTTGGGTATTTATCGCAAGTAGGGGCGGATATAAACGATTTTCTAGATTCTCTAATAAATTCCGTTACAGTCCTTCCGGAAATTCTTGTCCTCGGCGTTTTCCGAAAATAGAAAATGTTCAAAAATAGTCATAATTCAAAAATTGTAAAAAAGGCTTTCATAGCTTAAACTTCACTTTTTCGCCTTGCTTCCTCATGGTTTACCGTAAAATAAGTGCTGACATGAAGCAGAGAGCCCTCCAGCTTCTCGATGAAGGCTTGGAACAGTCTGAAGTTGCAGATGTGCTTGGAGTTAGCTCAAAGAGCATTGACCGCTGGTATGACAACTATGAAACTCAAGGGCGAGTCGACCCACCATCAGTCTTGCGTGGTAGACGGCGCCTTCTGAACCAAGAGGCTGTTTCGGATCTCCGCGAGCTCCTCGAAGAATCTCCAGAGCTGTATCTCGATGAAATCAGCGAGTGGTTGGCCCTGTAGTACCATGGCATTCCAATTTCGATACAAGCTCTCCATGACAACTTGCGGGATTTAGGGCTAACGCGGAAGATCATGCGTCGTGCAGCCACCGAGCGTGACCATGCACAGCGTGCTGCATGGATGTATGATGTGCTAACAACATATACAGCTGAACAGATGATCGTTCTTGACGAATCAAGCAAAGATGGAAGAACACTAATATGGAAATATGGGTGGGCAACCTCTGGACAGAATGCTGTATTCCCTGTCTCGTTGGATAGAGGCGTGCGTTATAGCATTTTGCCCGCAATGACTATCAATGGCTACATTGCAGTTCGAGCTGTTGAAGGCTCAATTGATGGTGCCGAATTTTTCGACTTCGTTGTCAATGATGTTGTAAGCCACAGTTGCGATTCTCATCTTTGATAACTTGAAGTTCCTCATGTAGATGCCAAATATGAATCCGTACCCAGGACCTCAAAGTGTTATCCTTTTGGATAATTGTTCTACACACAAAAGCGCAGCATTGCGAGATATTGTTGAAGAAACAGGTGAATACATTTCTCTTTCTAGATATATCTTTCTGGCTAACTATCACCAAAGGTTGCCGTTTACTTTTTCTGCCACCATACTCTCCCGATTTCAGCCCTATCGAAGAGAGCTTCAGCTGCGTTAAGTCGTATCTTCGACGGAACTGGTCCCAGTTCCAGAATAGTGAATTTCCCGAGCAAGATCTCATTTATGCGTGTTTTGCTGCAGTCAATGCAGAGAAGGCTTGTGGATGGTTCAAGGATTGTGGTTACTTGTAACAGGAGTCTCCGTATTTGATAATATGACTATGGAAATAAAAACCTTGACTCGGAATTAATCTGTGTTGTCAGCGTCACAAGCAGCCTTGATGCGCATCTGGTGCAAGGGCCCTAATCCTGCCCATTCCCAAGCAGTGGTATCCAAGCAATCCAAATCCGCCTTTCGTCCAACAACAAAACCCAATTTTTCGAGGCCATTGAATTCAGCTGGTCCAAGACCATGCTTGTGACACCACTTTTGGAGATCTGACTCCAAATCCGTTGTCAATGCCATGGTACTTCTTGCAGTGGAATTCGCCCGTGCAATCGGAGAAGGAAAGGCCAGTAAAGAATGTCTGTTGCTAGGCTGCATTGGAGTCATTGGACCTTGATGAGCAACGGATGAATTTGGCGATCCAAATCCCCATGGAGTTGTTGATAAAGCACTGGTGCCAAATCCGTGTTGCATTGCCATAGTAGGATAAGGTGAGGGAAATGAGAATGGAGTTGGTGACATTGGTAGGCGGCAGCACGTTACGCTTAGGGAGCCGTATTTTCAACTTGTTGAGAGAGCCAGGTGGCATCGAAATGGCTTTCAGATTACGAGTCCCCCAAAGGGGATTCGTTCTTTTACTCACAGGGAGGCTGAGACGGTTTTGGTGTCACAATCAAAATTGAGCGAAAATATTTCTATATTTGGTTATGTGGCTGTGTGCCCCTTGTTTCTGTTCTCGCAGCTCGCCGTGCTGATTTTTGAAAGGCCTCTCTTGGGTTGCCCTTGAGACGCTTTTGGTTTTCGGGCCTGGGTCCTCTCTTGGGTTACCCTTGAGATTCCTCTGATCCACTGTGTTGTATATCTTCTTTATTCCCATGTCTATGAGTAGAGGAGGGAAGTGTGCTCGGCATTCAGATTGGAAGCTGGTGAGCATCTCGTATCTCCATAATTTCTTCCTCAATTCTTGCGATCTATGTGTCTCTAGGTCCTGTTATTTGGCCATTTCAAATGCAAGTTGGACAAAACGACATGGTGGGCGCGTTGTTGAGATACTTCATATTGCTGGGCAGGTTAGATGATGAGTCACTGGGTGAGCAACCTATATCTGTCAATTCTTACTCAATTCTGACGATTTGAGATGTTTCTAGGTCGCGTTTTTGGTTCGTTTAGCATGGAAGTTAGACGAAAACAGTTGATGCGTCGTCAAGATCCTTCATGTTAGGCAGGCGGATGATGTCACTGGATGAGCAACTTGTATCGCCATTGCTTTGTACTTCATTCTTACGATCTAAAGTGTCTATAGGTCCTATTATTTGTCCGTTTTGAATGCAAGTTAGATGAGGCAAGTCGGTTAGCACGTTATTGAGATACTCTATGTTCAGCACATTGGATGATGTCACCAGGTGAGTATCTCGTATATCTGTCATTTCTTTCTCAATTCTTACGATTTAAAGTGTCTCTAGGTCTCGTTTTTTGGTCTTTTTTGAATGGTTAGTCAATGCAAAGCAGTTGGCACGTCATTGAGATGCTTCATGTTAGGCAAATTGGTGTCGCCAGGTGTGTAACTTGCTGCCTCTTCACGTTATGTCGTATGGCATCGTACTTTATTTTTTATACCCCGATTGTGGTAAATGTGGGATCGGTTTCGCATATCCAAGTTTTATTTGACACTTCACTTCGGGTGGGCAGTGTAAAAGTGTATAATTATTGTTTATTCGTAAGTAAGTTATAACCTCAGGCTTGGTTGTCACGGGGCAGATGCGTATGCATGGCCATGGTCGATCTGCATCTTCGCTATTTTCCCTTGAGTTTCTATGATCCCATCCTCCGACTCGTCGATTGCGTATGGAATTTTTCTTTTTAGTTGTCCATGTGTTTTGCAGAGTATACGCGCCTTGCCATGCTTGTCCCTCTCTTGTATGGTCTGTAATAGATTATGGTAAGTGCTGGCTTTATTCTGAGGTTTACGTCTGGTGGGATGATCTCACCTTTTGAACATTGCCATCAAGCAAGGTTAATACACGAAGCTGCGGCATCATAATGTATCGTTCGTTCTGTATAGGGATAACAACAAATGCAAATGTTGCCTCGACAATATCGCCAGTTTTGAAGGTGCTTGGTTCAGTACGTATGTATCTGTTCCACATTCACTGCCAGTGAGTAATATTGTACCTTTTCCTTTTATCATCACACGCACCGTATCCCTCCTTCGGGTCCCTGGATTGCTTTTAGGTACACCACCTGGTTGTCTGGGCCGTGTATCAAGTCATGTCGACGTAGCTCTGACAACACGTTGTCTGGATCAACGCCATCCAGAAATGCCAGGTTGCATTCATTTGGCGCATGCTTTCGGATGGTGAAATATCGACTATGTGAATCGATAGCAAGATGACCCTCATATGTGGCTGGCTGCCAGGCATTAACGGACTGATCTGGAAAGTTTGCCTGGATAGTGGAGAATATTGCTGCGCATGTAGTCACCGCTTCTTTGAAGGTGGAAGATGACAATCCAGTAAGCGTCATGGCCTGTCGTAGGTAGATCCTCCGCTTTTCTAGGTTTTTGTTCTGGGCACTAAAGTGGCTTGATTTTTCAGATATTACATGACATGGAAGAGGTTGTTCACGAACCCTGCTTGTATGGGTGGCAAATCGAAAGCACAAAGAATACCCTGCAGTTGGAACATGGCTTCTGCACTGTTGTCGTCACATGTTGTCAGTCGCCATGACTTTGGTTCTTGAAACATCACAACTTCATACTCTGCGGGCTATAGAGGGTCGAACATGTTAAGCATTGACGCGCACTGTCTTGATTTGGCTATTACTGACCGTTGCGACTGAAAGTTGGTATACACCCTCCTTATCAGGTTTGATACGCGCAGCTGCAAGCTCTTCCAGACGCAATACTGTTCATGTGTGAGTGTACTGTATTTAGACTATGGCACAAATGATTTACTTGCTGCTTTAGTATTGTAGCTTGGATCCATTAGGGTTTTCAAACTTGGGGTGTTGAATATATAAGCCTGGCAGTGAAGTGTAGATGTTGTACGTGTCGAAGTTGTGGTTCTTTTGGTTTTATTTTACGTATTTTGCATGTTTAGATCTGTAGATCCGACTTTTCGTTCTGAGCCCCGTTCATGTCTGCAATTTGATGTATCTATAAGGTCCCCGTCTATATGATGTTCCTGGGCCTCTGGAAGAGCAGTCCGGTCCAACCGCTTTCTTTCTTGCTTTCGGCAGGGCTGATCCATGAGCGTGTCCATTGTGATAAATTTTATCAAGGCTCCTGTTTCCCCTGTGACAGATGATGGTGCATGTGGTAATTTGGTTTCTTTCTTCTTTCCATTTTCAACTGCAGGTCAAGGATATTCGGCTGTTAGGTAGCTCCTGATGCCACTGATTCTGATCCTCTGCGGTGGTCTGGGTTGTCCCGCAAATTTATTTATGTCCTCGCAATTTGCTACCCTGTCGTCTTGGTTGTACCTGGGCCTTACTTGTCAAGTATATTCAATTATAGCTATTCATTTACCTTTGAAGTCTTCATGGCTAGTAGTAGCTCAACAGTGCTGGGCATTCCCATCTCTTCGATTGTTTCTTCAAATTTTGTGTCTTGTTTCCTGTCCTATTTGTTCAATTTTACTCATCTAGGCAATTGCTTGCCATCACCCGGCGTTTAATTAATGAACAGGTACACAAAAACTTGAAGCATATCAAACCTTGTTTGGCACGGCGTACCTTTCGCAGTGTTGGTATCAATTTGTCCTGTAGTAACGGTATCGCATCGGCTATCTACCAATGAATGTTGTGTTTCGTACCAGCTTAAATAGTGTGTTTGTTGTGAAATGCTGTGTCGTTATTCCTTGGTTGCAGCCCCACAATATTTGAAATCTCTACTTGCTTTAAGTTCCATTGCATCTGCTATCTGCTACCAACTATGCATAATAAGCAAGTACGTTCTGTCTCTCCTCAGGAAAAAATTGCCAGGACTACGAGACAAGTTCCTCGCCCTCGTACCAAGACATTGGCCGTGCAGAATCAGTAAGTTGATTGTTCTTCTCTGTTCTATACACCATACCTGATTGGCCCTTTTATTGCAACTCTCAGTACTGACAGTCGCACCTATGCACAAGTGGCATCCTCTCCGCCACGCCGTTCACTGTCTCCGACACTAGTTTCTGTCAACAGCTCGGATGAACGCTTGGCTATGTCATCTAAGCGACCAGTGCAAGGTATTGCGTCTCCTTCATCTGAAAGGTGTGTTCATTTTTCTTGCCGCTCGTTACCTCCTTGCTTACCATGAAGGGCCAGTATACTTTCTATTACTTCGGAGTCAGATAATGAACAGCTGCGTGTTGCGCCTGCAAAAAAGTGAGTTACGTCCATGCATGCTGCACACCTCCACTTCTAGTTAGAACTGACATCTGCCATTAAGATCAGCAGGGCCTTCTGTTTCCCGTATCCCTGTCTGTAGCACTACTACAGGTATGACTACTAGGTCGGCTCATGGAATGTATGCGATCTGTCACTTAGTGTCCCATATCACTTACCACTGGCTCTATGATATTCAGTGTCAAAAAACGTGTTATTGATGATGCCGCAACAAAGTCTGAGGAAGAAGCAGCGTAAGCATAGATCTGTCCTCTCATCTAATCAGCTCTTACCATTGATGATAGGCTTGAACGCTCCCCTATAAAAAAGAGGAGAGAGGCAGACATGAAAAGGAATCCACTGAAGGCACCTTCAAAGTCGGCTGGTGGAATTTCGATCCTGAAAACATCTTCTCGAAAACATAACAACCCTCCTGCCTTGTCAATGGACAACGAAAGAGACGTCGAGATTCCAAACACACCTTTGGAATTCTCTTCTTCGGATGACAACCCTCTGTGCGTTTTCTTCGTTTACTGTGTTATTACATAGAGTAATTTTAATTCTCCAGGCCTCGCCCACCATCTGTTCATGATGAGCCGAAGAAGCCAAAGAAGTTCACCAAATTGTTTGAGTCTGACGACGAAGCCGAGGTCCCTGATTCTCCTTCTCCACGAAAGCCGGACACTGCTTATGGAGCGGCCCAGAAGTCTATGGATTTGTTGGCATCCCTAAAAGATGGTTTCGACTCGGATTCTGACGATGATGATTTGTGAGTTCTGACAGTAGGATCTGTTGCTTTCAGACAATACAACCCACTGACGTGTTATGTCAAGCTTTTCAATCTCTCCGCTCAAGCTTGATTCAGCAAAGAAATCCAGAAATCCTCCAGCACTCCTTCCGTCGCCTGACATTGGGTCTGTTATTGATCACGGTAGTCCACCATTGTCACAGTTCGCTCCTGAATTCAGAAAATGGCAAGCGCGCCAAGACAACCAATATGCTCGCATTTCTGACGCTCGAAATACTAAGAAAGTGAAAAGTATCCGGTTTGATATTCCTAAAGAGGAAGTCAATCCGCCGGCTCGGTAAGCTTGCAGTTTGTTCCATCATAGCGATCTCACCCCTCGGTTGTTTTCTTTAGTCAAATTTATAAAGGATCTCCAGTCACCGGAAGACCATCAGCGAGAACTGATAATGCTACTCCTGCAGAACGGGAATTGAGGTAATACAGGGTGTCTCGCCTCCGTTGACTTCACTCACATGTGTCAAGTTCACCTCCTCTCAGTCGCTCGAAGGTCTCGTCAAAGGGAAAATCCCGTGCAATGGATATCGACGATAATGATGTACCTGCTGATGACGGGCACTATAAAATGGGTGGTACAGGAGATTCAGATATGGAAGCTGAGAATATCAGGTATATGTGACCTACTGCCATTGTGCCGTTATGGTGATTCTGATACTGGGATGTCTAGAACCGCTATCATTCGGAGTCGCAAAATGGTAGCAAATGCTACAAGCAGCCATACTAGAAGCAGGAAAATGGGTTCATCGAAAGCCCTCCAGCCATCACGACCACTGGATATTCCACAGGACGGTGTCTCTTCTCATGCAACAGCCCCTGCTTCCTCACGTGTGGGCACAAACGAATCGAATGCGATGCCGAAGTTGTCAAAGTCTTTTGCTGCCGCCTTAGAAAGGAAGGGAGTTGATATTGCTACTTTGGCCACTAAGTCCATGGTTGAGAAGAAGGGTTCCAGCGATGTGCAGTATTTTGCTGATCTGAACGGATATCGTGTGACGTACGTTGATCAAAGGATCATGCGAATGTGATGCTCACTTGTCGTTTTTTGTGTCCAGCTCTCTTCCTGCGAATTGTGAAGTCAATTGTTCGGATCTTCATGATAGCCTATTGGAGGATGACTATGCAGACTTACCGAATTTACGGTGCGGTTAATGATTAGGTGCTTCTATTGCTTATTCTTATATTGGTCCTTTCGAAAGTGCTGGTTCCTTCCGTTCTTGGAGCCATGCAGCCGGCAATGGTTTTGTATGGTTTTCTGCTTGGATGGCACAGACACCTAGCCTTGATCTGGAGTGCGTCACAATTGTTCCTATTGTATCACGTTCTCACTGCACCTTATTCTGGTTTTAGTCTTGCACTTGCCGCTGTGCGTTTTACACAACACAAGCATTATATCAATCCATCACGTATCTCGCCTCTCGTTCTGCACTCCACACACACATCGCATGATGGCTCTCGGTCCCAGCTTTATGCTAACCGCCGAATTGCAGTTTGTCTGTCTTCAATCTTAGTGGTTGAGAGTCATCTACTGTCACCTACCGATCGTGGTCTGCGCAACAAGTTTATAAAAGGCACTCTACATCATCAAGAGATGCAGCGTTTTGTTGCTGTGACTTGCATGATCTTCAACCAACCCATTCTCCATGCGCAGATTGAACGCGATTCGATGATTTTCTCAACAATGGGCAATTGGCGTTCCACAGGTTTAGTTATATCTATTGTGTCACCTCCCAGGTTTTGATATAAGCTTTTGTGCAGACTCTGTTAAACCAGATTCTTCGTCTGCCCCCAATTTTCTGCGAGCACCGGGTCTCCTTGGTCGACCTCCCAACTCTTCGAATTCTACCAGTGCCCGCAGCGGCACGTCTTGGAGTATAAAAGCTGTTCTTGATGTTAATGATAGGGGTTTGTCGTCTCGTTAATAAGAATGTTCGTGCGCTGATGGTTTCACCTTTCCGTAGTTCCAGTTTACGATGCTCGTAACGTATCGTTTAGTTTTGATGACCAACTTGATGATATAGAGGAGGTGCTTCCTGCTTTTAAGGAGGAAGTGCCCGCAGGTTCTCTCGCTGTCGTTGGATATACTATGTCTGTATACAAGAAGACCGATAACTGGAATTTGAGCACCAATGTTCAGTTTGTTATTGTCTTAGCCACAGATTAGAAGTAGAGCACACCTAAATATGTTGTGTTACACGAGTCCCCCGTCAATCAACTCTACGTCGAAAAATTAAAATTTGTGTCCCTTGAAAAGAACTTACCTGCATTTCCGAAGGGTCTGTTGGTCCATAATCACGTGAGAACTTGAACCAGGTTGAAGGCTGTAATGTTCGGTTGACGTTTCGGTTTTCACTTTCAACTTGAACTTTCGAACTTTCATATCCGTGATATGCTAATTGACCTGCTTGCTGCTTACCTTGCTATTGTGTATGGTCTGCTTCTGGTGTGGACATCGGAAGGTATGCTTTCTTCCTGTGGGTCATAAGCGGTATCCATTTACACTCCCTGCAGCGTCTTGCATCCCCTCTTCCTTGCAGCCGGAAACAACTATTGCTTCCAAATGTCGGCATTCATCTGCCGGCGTATCCATTCATACTGTTTGCAGACTCAAAATTGATGTCACTTTTCTACCTCCTGCTATGCAAGACGAAGTGCGTCCGTTAGTACCCTGGACACTTGGTCTATTAGAAACCGTACCTCCTGCAGCATCTGCTGTTTCAATCCAGCAGCAACAGCTGTGCCCTTTACATTATCCTTCTATGCAGTGTTCTTTGTGTTTGAATTGTGGCTGTCTTGCAAAATCGACGGCTTTCAATGGAAAGCAGCAGCATGCTCGACGTCTTGTCTCCACGTCACCCAAGCCATTTGTGTTCCAACCTAACATCAACTGTATTGCCCGTATCATAGACATTCTTGTGTTACTAACTGTGAGACATCATTATCGCCGTCATGACTTTAGAGCACGACTAGTAGCTTTTGGCTACTTGCATGACTACGTTCCTGGCACTCTATACATCAGCATTCGAGTTGGCGAAGGCTTGTGCACCATACCTCGATGTGTAACTGGACTACTCGATAAATTTCGTAATATCTATCGCGTTGCCACCTTCTGGGCTGCCAGTGTCCGGCCGAGCTTTCTATATTCGAGAGCATATTCCAAGTCATCGTTGCCCCTGCACTATGGTGGTGGCCGAGTGCCTGTTTCTCAGACACTGAAAGGCTCCGCTTTAGAGCCATGGTGCCTAAGCAAGTATCCTTTGAACGGCGCCAAAGATGTTGACTTCCAGTTTGTTCGTTATGTCAAGTGTGATGGGGTTGATAGTATTTGTGCCCATGATTCTGGCTTGATTCCCTGTCGTCTTCCTGTACACAACATAGCCGACTGGCTGACACGTCTAGAGCTGCAAAATTTAGCCACGCTCCATGGAATTCGCCACTATGCTCGCGACAGCAAGCCAACACTGAAATCGCGTTTTGTGGATCACCACTGCAACGCTTGTGACCTCTATGTGTCCTTGTTCACGCCATATGATGCATTAGCACGTAAACGTCAGTGTGATCGCAATCGCCAGCAATTATGTCGAGAGAAATCCAAAGGTACGAAGTTGTCAACAAAAGAGAAATCTGGAAAGAACCCCAATATAAATTCAAAGAAACGTAAACTCAACAGAGATCAGGCTGTCACCTTTCCCCCTCCTCCACCTTCCTCATCTACGATAGAGCAAATTGTGCATGACTATTGCGCAGACACCAGTCCTTCCATGTTTCAAGAGTCAGGATGTGCCGTTTGTGGCCAGTTGAATAGATTGACTGACCTAAGTCCACTTTCTGATATTAAAGGCACCCTGACATCACTACACACGTCTGGGGTGTCCCGAAAAGAACGACTTTCAGCCGAAGATCCCATTACAGAGTTGGATGGTCCTGTGATCGATGAACGGTGCAAGTATGTATGCTCGACATGCTATTTATCTCTTAAGAAGAACAGGATTCCGAAGCACGCGTTGGCCAATGGGCTGTGGATGGGTTCAGTACCAAAAGAACTGCAAGGGTTGACCTTTTCAGAGCGGATGATGATTGCTCGTGTCAGACACAACCGCTGCATCATCCGAGTGTCGTCAGGCCGAGCTAAAATGGTAGCAAATGTCATCATGCATTCGAGCCCTGTTCTCAAAGTATATCACACATTACCTCCAAGCCGGGAAGAAATGAACGAAGTACTTGCCTTTATTTTTACAGGAAGTAATCAACCGACAGAAGAAGACTTCAAGCGAACCCCTTTCCTTGTGCGTCGTGATCGAGTAAGTCGTGCCTTGGATTGGCTAAAGCTCAACCACTGCGACTACAAGGATCTTGAAATATCTCGTGACAACTTAGAGTCGTATCCACTTTCTGGAGTTCCCGTTGCAGTCAGTTACAAACAAACAGATCCAGGAGAATCAAACAAACTACAAACCACTATGAGTATCCACGACAATGATGAAGAGGATGGCGCCGAAGACGGCAACTGCCCCTTCACAGTACATGGTATCACTGGGAATGAGTACAGCAAACTATCAATGACTGCATTGAAGGCTCGTGCCCTCAGACATCTTGAGGATGGAGGCATGACTCTAGGTATTGGCCATGAAGACAAGCCCCAGTCGATGTACGACAATCCACAGGTATACCCACAGATGTTTCCGTGGTTGTTTCCGTATGGCTACGGAGGAATTGGCCAGACCCGTCTCAAAAAAAAACTGTCTGAAACTGAACATAAGAAGTGTCTACTTATGTATCATGACAAGCGTTTTCAGACGGACCTTTATTTCCCCATTGTGGCCTTCAATCACGAACAGATGAAAGCTGGAACTACTGGGAGTTTTCTACTTACAAAGCGACAAAATTTTGGTGAGATATCTCGACGTCTTATGTCCTTGAATCGGGGCGTGTTGGCAGATCTTATGCATCGCTTGGCAGATGGTGAATATGTACGACCTGAGAGTGATGAAGAAAAGGCATGTTTTTCAGTGTTGGATGATCTAGACCATGTCGGAGGACATATCAAAGGCTCCCTTACAAGTAAAAAGTACATGCGTAATGAGATCTGGTCGTTAATCTCCTCGTTAGGGGCCCCTTCATGGTTTATTACTATCTCTCCTGCTGACAACCGTCACCCTATATGCCTGTATTTTGCTGACACAAACGAGAAATTCTCACCTGAATTAAGGACCTCAGCTGAACGCAACCGACTAATAGCATCGAATCCCGTGGCTGCTGCTCGTTTCTTTGATCTAGTTGTCAGATCATTTATAAAAAATGTCCTGGGCGTTGATCATGATCACCCTGGCCTGTATGGGAAAACTTCAGGTTATTATGGCACGGTCGAACAACAGGGACGGCTTACTTTGCATCTTCATCTGCTTTTGTGGTTAGAAGGAGCACTGCCGCCTCAGAAAATCCGTGACAAGTTGATGTCCAAGGATTCAAAGTTCCAGCATGATCTGGTCGCATATCTAGAGGGCACACATAAGGGTGAATTCTCCACAGGCTCTGTAGATTTTGTACGCGCGTCTGTTCCACTACAAACTGAATTCCGCGGTGGGATACATGCTGTTGATAGAAGTCCAAAAGGTCAGAATCCTGCTGAATATGCTGATCCAACTCAGACTCTACCTGTACCGCCGCCTCGACAGTGTGTCTGTTCTGATGGCAACTGCGGTCGATGCAAGGCTACAGCTGATTGGTGGAGAGAATACCATACAACAGTCGATGACCTTCTCTTAAAGACGAACGTTCATAAGTGTTCCGCATCATCAGTGAATCGAGAGGCTCAAGATGACGACGTGTCCGGGGCAGTCATGTCAAAATCGAAGAGAGTTGTCAGCGCGAAACAAGGCACAAAGGGTTGTCTTGATCGTAATGGGGTGTGTAGAGCACGCTTTCCCCGTGAAATCCACGAATGCACTAAAGTCGACAATGGTGATGGTCACATTTTTATGAAGAAATTAGAACCATACTTGAACACGTTCACCCCATGCCTCACCTATCTGACCCGCTGCAATACCGATGTTACGAGTCTTTTGTCGGGCACGTCAATTAAAGCAATTGTGTCGTACATTTCGGATTATGTCACGAAGCCAGTCCTAAAGACGCATCAGATATTTGCATCTATGTATGACATATTTGAGCGCAACAACATGGCATCGAGTGGAGACATCAAAAAGGATAAAGACGACAGTCGACGATTGATCCTAAAAATTGTAAACTCTCTCTCCGCAAAGCTGGAGATGGGCTCACCAATGGCATCCATGTATCTCCTTGGAAATCCTGACCATTACACAGGACACACCTTTGTCACATTCTGGTGGAAGAGTTATGTTAGCTTCATTCTGAGAAATGTGGTACGATCGGAGTCACTACCTCAAGGAGATGGCATAGAACAGAAACTTTCAACAGACCATAGTGTAGGAGCTGAAGAAGAGCGAGTTCGGCTTGGTCGTGAGGATGGAACGTACATTGCAACTTCAAATGTGGATGACTACAGATACCGTCCCGACGCGTATGAATCAATGTCCCTCTATGAATGGATTCAGACGTCACATAGGCGAAGAGCCACAAAAAAAGAGATAGAGAGCATGAAGTCCCCTTCCAGAATGGCACCCTATCAAAGTTCGTCAGGGTATCTTCAGTTTAAGAATGGCCATCCAATGCAATCCACTCACCTCGTGAAGTGCGACATGACCCGTTTGAAGCATGTGGTTCCCAACATCGTTGGTGGTCCACTGCCTCGATATGATCGAGGTGATCGCGAGTACTATTGCTGCACGATGCTCACGCTTTTTCGTACTTGGAGATCAAGCACCTGCCTGAAAACGGATGATCAGAGTTGGGATGATGCTTTTAATGGTCACACGTTCACCGTTCGAGAAAATCAGTTGATTCACAACTTCAATCTCCGATACGAGTGTCTCGATGCCCGGGATGACTTTCATGCTCAACTGAAAAAGAAGACACAGACAAGAGGCCCTTGGTTCGATCATGGATCCACCGATGACGAGTCTGACAGAGAGTACGTACATCCACCACCGACTGGATATATTGATCACAGCACAACAGGTCGATCATATCTTTCAAGCCTCAGGATGATGGATGCCATGTCGTCTGTGCTTGCAACCGCAGGTTGGCTTGACAGACATCAGGGTGCCATGGCCGCCCTATGTGAAAGACTTCATCCTGCGTACAGGCCTGGGACAAGCTGGGCTAATATTGTTAAGACGTGTCGCGAGGCAATTTTCAAGAAGAAGTATGCAGGGTATACTCCCCCAGATCCAGACCAATCGGTGGATAGCCCCGTTGTAAACAAGCCCAACGAGCTGGTAAGGGTTCTGCCCGCAAGTTACTTCTGTAAGAACTTCAGGGCGGAGAAGTACGAGTCAAGCTGCCTCATCGAGTCCACAATTGTGCAGTTCTCCCTTAACCCAGAGCAAGAGCGGGCGTTTCGCATAATTGCAAATCATGCATCCACTGTTGCCATTGAACAACTAAAAATGCATCTTGGAGGTATGGGAGGAACAGGTAAGACTCAAGTAATCAAGGCGTTGATTCACTTGTTCGAGCAGCGTGGAGAGAGTCATCGGTTCATCGTCCTTGCCCCAACCGGCACAGCAGCAGCACTGTTAAATGGTTCCACGTATCACAAGGCTCTTGGCATACGCTGGAAAGGCGATGTAGGCGAAGACTTTTCTCGAAGCGAGTCGTCCGTCCTAAACGAAGCGCGTTCGAGATTGCAGGGTGTACAGTATATATTTGTCGACGAGGTGTCCATGATTGCATGTCACGAGCTGTATTCTATCAGTGCTAGGCTTGCTCAAATAACAAACACGCACGATGTTGCATTTGGAGGACTGAATGTGATTCTGGCTGGCGATTTTGCCCAGCTACCCCCTGTTTTTGGATTGTCACTCTATGATGGCAATGTTGAAACTTTTGTGAACTCAAGGATGTCGCTTCGGGATCAAGAATCCGTCATGGGAAAGATCCTATGGCATCAGATCACAACCGTGGTCATCCTGAAGCAGAATATGCGTCAAAAGTCACAGAGCGAAAGTGATGCTAAACTACGTACTGCACTTGAGAACATGCGATATGCGGCTTGCACTGCAGATGACATTGAGTTTCTTCGATCTCGTATAGCTGGTCGTGGTAATTCGTCTCCGAGTCTTGCTGTTCCTCATCTTCGAAATGTATCTATCATAACAGCACGTAACAACCAGAGGGATCGCATCAATGAGGAAGGTTCGCGTAGATTTGCTCAGGACCATGGACTGCGGCTCACCAATTTTTACTCCTTGGATGAGCTTGCAGGAGGTGATGAAGCCAGAACTCGAGGTCGTAAGAGGAAAGGTCAGCGTAAGTCGGCTCAAAATACAAGAGAACCTGCCCTGAGCAACTTGACCAAAGAGGATCAGGAAGCACTGTGGGACTGTAGCCCCCATACAAGCGAACATGTGGCCGGAAAGTTACCATTATGCGTTGGCATGCCCGTGATAATCCGCAACAACGAAGCAACAGAGCTGTGCATCACCAAGGGTCAAGAAGCCATTGTGGTAGGATGGGATGCATTAGAAGGTCCATATGATCATCAAATATTGGAAACACTCTTCGTCCGACTTACCAATCCACCGAAGACAGTGCAGTTGGCAGACCTCCCTGCTAATGTTGTTCCTCTGACTCGGACGACTGGCAGTATAGTCTGTAAAGCAAAGAGTGATCAACCTATTCGAATCAAGAGACAACAAATACCTGTACTCTTAAACTTTGCAATGACGGATTATTCATCCCAAGGGAAGACCAGACCACTCAATGTTGTAGACCTTGGTTACTGTCGAGACCATCAATCATACTACACGGCGTTATCTCGTAGTGCCAGCGCAGAAGGCACTATTTTGGTCCAAGACTTCTCCCAGCACAAGATCACACGAGGGATTTCTGGCTGGCTTCGTCAAGAGTTCCGTGAACTCAATGTCTTAGACGAGGTGACAAGACTGCGATACGAAGGGCTTCTTCCTGATGGAATATTCGGGCCTCTACGAAACCCAATTATCCGATCATATTATACGTGGATAAAGGACAAAAAAGACGACCTTGAGTGGCACAGTGCTATCCAATATAGAACTGGAGAGATGAAAATAAAGCCGGTCGCCTCAGATCCTACATGGGATATAAATATCGCTGCAACAACACCTGTCAAAGATAGAAAGCCAACCGTATCATTGAAGCGCACCAGATCAGACAAAAACAGCAATGTTGATTCCTCCACATCCAAGGTTGCAAGGCACAATGATCCGAGAGATGCAAATGTTGCACCTCGAGGTCTCATCTGGGACAGCCACAACTACAGCTGTGCATATGATAGTCTCCTCACTGTGTTGTACAACATATGGTTGGATAAAACGGCGGTGTGGTCGCGTCGTTTCGAGGATATATCGGCACACATGTCTTTACTATCGGAACAGTTCCACCTTGCGAGACTTGGTCGGATAACAATCGAAGAAGCGCGCAATGCTGTGCATCGAGAATTTCATCAACAGGCCCCGTCTGACTTTCCACTAGGACCAGTGTCTACTTGTATAGCAACCCTTGCGTCCACATTGATAGAAAACCGGGAGAGTCAGCTGTGTGGTTCATCGTTCTGGCAGTGCTTGTCATGTGGGCACCAAGGAGAAACTATCCGATCATTTAGCGAGTTTGTGGAGCTGTCGGTAACAGGCCCCTTCCAAGATAACAAACCAAGGGAGAGCCTCATTTCAGATTGTCTTGGATGGTACCTTTCGGATCAACAAAGAATTGGACCACATCCCTGTCCTGCGTGTCTCAAGTCCAGTCGTTCGATGAGTCAACCAATGTCGCTGCAACATTTCGCATCTAGGCTTCCTTACATAATGTGTTTCGTATTCAATACCCATAGATTTCGAATAAATCATTCTCTGACATACCTCCATGACCAGATGAACGTGACGTTCAACCTGCGCGGTATTGTTTACGGTGATGGCCATCATTTTGTGAGTCGCATCGTGTCAAAGAATGGAGACATATGGTTTCACGATGGTATCGCAACCCGTTCATCCTGCGTGCGTGAAAGTCACTTGGACTTCCTTCCAGACGATGATTGGTTGAAAACAACTTCACAAGGCTACAGTAACAGAAAGGCAATTCTGGTGATATATGCAAGAGAATAAAAAGTGTTAGATGCGAAGAATGTAATATATATTGCCGTTTGTATAAATTCAACTAGCAAGAACGTAAGTAACAACAACAATTCAAACGAGGGATAGAGCGTACCTCCATGTTACGGAGCACACCGGTATATCCTTATCCTCCCTCACAGCAGAACCATAAGTGGTAATGTCCTCTTCCAACCTGAAGAATCCTGGATGTGTCGGTCACAGTCAGTAGTGATATCCAATTGGTATTGGAAGTCACTCACCCCGTTCAATGGCAAAATTTTCAATACCAGACAAGGTCTACTCCGGTATCCACGGCCTTTTCTTCGTGAGATCCTGTACGAAGTCGTACGAATTTCCTAAATTGTGATGCTTCAAATGCCGCATCGCCTTGTAGAGAGAAGGGGTAGGGGCCCGAACCACGGAAAGGTCGACTAACCGTAACATTGTTTGGTCAGATAGGTTCGTAGTGTAGAAGACCTTTGAACCGTCAGCTGGATGTTGACAAGTGGGCGGCTCTGTGCGGCTTACCGTGGTACAATTGCGAACCTGGCAATAAACAAAAGGGTGAGCGAAGCCACGGGGAAAGGATGACGACCACTCGATACGAGCCTGGCCGTAGTAACCTAGAGAGGTGTAACAACAACGTTAGAAACCGACGTGCTAGGAGACGATCGAACAGTAAGGTTGCAATGGTGACGCATACCGAGCAAATCTGATCAAACTCCAGAGGCTACAGGTTGGGGAATGGCTTCATCGCCGCAGAGAAGGACGTTCTTGAAAAATTCGTCTTGACATCGAGTATTTCGACTGGCGACCGTGGATCGTACGAGATAAAGCGGAAAAACGTGTCAAGGGTGGCCCAAGACAGGCAATTCCATAGAGCAGAGGACAGCGTGCCGAGGGTGACCCAAGGTAGGCTATACTAGTGGTGAGGAAGCAAGCAGGGAGGCGATATTGATCGTTGATCAAAGGCCCTACGCCAAACAACCAACAACGCGACACACGATAATCAGAAAACTGCTGAATACGGAGATATATCACGCGACATCATGTTGTAGCGTGATGTAGCGTGATGTAGCGTGACACAGCCGAGCCATCAGACTCGGATCAGAGTCGCATCAACGTGCTATAGTGACCAATGCAATAACAACATCCCACGCTTTTATTACATTTAAAGGACCATTTATGATGCACAAACAACTTGGAGATATTCTTTAGACTTTCTGTTACAAGTATTTTTTTCTCCATTCAAACTTATCTATGCTTTGCCTTACAAATTTTTGACCAATTTACTTTTTGTCATATATGAAAATACTATAAAATTCTGCTCTAACTAACAAACATCAGGGGGACGAGTTTTGCCGTGCAATGCAGCGGCCTTCAACCCCTAGTTCCAGTAAGTTACTGTGTCCTTGCCAGCTCATTAAAAAATGACCAACTTACCCTCTTCAAGTTCCACAGTCTCATCTTCACCCTCCGAGTCTGGGTCAATAAAATCCTCTTGTGTGTACCCGTGCTCGTTCATCAAAGACACAGTCTCTGGTTGCCAAACCCTTGCCTTCGTCATACTCCGAGTCTTTCTGCTATCTCCCATGTTCCCATTTGATTTCCTGTTCAATGGCAGGTTTTCTCTTGTCAATTTGTTCCGTTTAGCAGACATGACATGTAGCCACTGTTTCGAGTGTATAAAAACAAGTAGAACATGTAGTTGCGATTATTCTGAATTTTCTGAATTATGACTATTTTTGAACATTTTCTATTTTCGGAAAACGCCGAGGACAAGAATTTCCGGAAGGACTGTAGCGCTCGGAGTCTGCCGTGGCATCAGTTCACCAACAAGAGTGCTATTTTTGGAAAGACACTGTTGAAAATGCGCTGTGGCGCCGACATCGGATCACATTTACTAATCATTACAGTACTGATTACT
>Ga0307509_10004555_pt1 | contig 19882 bp, 20 predicted proteins | sample 10_EM_MG_FD_202245 | JGI IMG/M metagenome (GOLD analysis project Ga0307509, IMG submission 202245) | Populus trichocarpa ectomycorrhiza microbial communities from riparian zone in the Pacific Northwest, United States - 10_EM | ecosystem: Host-associated > Plants > Roots > Unclassified | place...
GTCAGCGTCTAGCTATTCATCACCGCTCTCTCTTGGGGCGAGATCAGTGATGGTGATGGTCCGTTGGGCTCTCTGCCTAGGTGGAGGAGCATCGCGGGGGAGTATAGAGGTCTTCGGGGTTCGGGGTTCGGGGAGCGGCACCTGATGCTGGGGGAAGGATCGTCGAAGGGCCAGCCTGGTCTTCAGCGAGATCCATGCTGTCCTGCGTCTGTCGAGATCGCACCTGTGGTGTCTCTGGAGTGGTCTTTGAGCGAGAGGGGCAATCCCTGCTGCGCGCAGAGTGCTCTTCTTGGCAGTTAGGACAGCATGCCACCGAGGATGCACAGCAGGCGAGGACAGGTCGGAGATTGCCACCCTTAGGGCAGGAAGGGTTAGGGCAGCGATGCTCCGTCTTGGTGTGGGAGAGCGAGCAGCAGGGGCAAACGGGCAGAGTGCTGGGACAGCGGGTAGGGATGTGGCCGAACTTCCAGCATTTTCTGCATTAGGAGCTTTTAGAGGAGGGAAACATCTGTTCAACTCTCTGATTCCGGGAGAATAGGTTGATGGAGGGGAGGATGGCGTGAGCCTCGGGCGGGGCCACTGTGACAACAACGGAGGTGGCAGTTTTCTGTTCACGAGATTCCGTGTCTGGGTTAAGGTAACGCGCCGAGAGAATGGAGACTCCCCTGGCATTGCAGATGGACTCGTGAAGAGAGGGAAAGAGCTGGTCATCGTCCGAGGGGCGGAAAGCCAGAGGGACGGAGTGAATCAAGAGTTGCGCTTCGTTTGAAGCGGGTTTGAAGATTTCCCAAGGGGAGTTGCCCACCGGGAAGGCTTTGTTCAACCTCGAGGTCAGGGGAGCGAAGTAGGGGGTGTAGGCTGCGGCGGGGGTGTGAAGGTCGGTACCGAGCAGTGACACCGAGCCTTTGTCGTTAACGGTACAAGTGAAGGATAGGGGAAGGGAGCAGTTAACCTCTCTCAGGACGGAGGCAGCGATGTCTGGGAAGTGAGCTGCAATTTTAAGCGCTTCTGGGTGGGGTTCGAAGGTCGTTCTGGAGGTGAAAAATCTGTGGACAGCTTGGGGGAGAGAAGGGGGAGGTTTCGTAAAAACCTCACCCGACGCGACTGCAACTGAGGAAGCCGAGGCAGAGGCCTTCGCCTGTCGACCCTTCTTACCCTTAGCAGGGGGTGTGACAGCTTGAGCGTAGGTGGGGGTGGCCTTGGGGGCCATTGTGTTGGGGGGACGCCAGTCGGGGTCAAGATGGCCGGGGGTCCAGGTGGGACAGGGGGGGTATTTTCCCTTGGCGAATTCCTCCGCTTCCCAGGTGTGGGGGTATTTTTTGGCAAACGCCGGGGGGTTGCCGTACAGTGTCGGAGGGGAAGTGGACATGTCGTATCTCGGGAGATCCGGGTCAGCTGAGGGGGAGGGCCAGACCGTGGTAGGTGGGGGTGGGGGTGGAGCCGGGTGAGCTCTTTCTTTCCCTTTCTCTTGGCGAGCAGGGTTGTTGCTGTTGGTGGGGGTGGGACGAGACCCCGCTGAGGGGTGTGTGGCCTGTTGTTGAACACTAGGGCGTTGGGGAGGGAAAGAGGCTTGAGCGGCTGACGGGAGACGGGAGGCAATGTCCCGGAGGTATGCCTGGAGTGGGGCGAGGTTTGGGGGTTGCCGGGAGAAGTCCAGGTTAGCAACCTGAGAGGATAGGTCGTGGATTTCAGTCGAGAGAGTTTCGAGGGCCGTTGCGATGTGGACGCTTGACTGAAGGGAGGTGCATAGTAGGGGAAGGAGCATTTGTTCCCCGATGGAGAGGGTAGAGATGTTTGCAGGAGTGATGGGTGGGAAACCCGCGGCGGGGAGCCCAAGGTCTGCGGTGGTCTGGTGGAAAAGCGAGACCAGATGGTCGAGATTCCCAGTGGTCGGGAGGGGAGAGAGAGGGGCTGGAGTGCCGAGTCTCGAAGGGCCGCCGTGATGGGAGGCCATGTCTGGAGGTGGGGTTGGGGACGCGAGGCCCAACAATGAGGACGAAAAGTGTGGGAGAGGAGATCGTGTGCAGAACGACGTGGTGTTGAGAAATGTAGGGGGGGGGAAAGAGGGGAGCGGAAGCGTGGTTATTTGTCCTGAAAGGGCCCTGGCCTCTATAGACTACATATTTACCACTAGTAAGACTACCCTCCAACCGGTAGGATAGGATAAACTTCTCGCTGCAGGAGAGACCATATATGGGTAACCCCCATATTGGCTGTTACCCATACTCGCCTTCTATATCCAGTGAACGACATCCCGTCGGAGGGATGGCCTTAACCTATATGGTGTCATGGCAGCTGCTCCAATGACCTCTTTTTACTAGCAAACGAGCAACTACACAGCCATTAGCCTATGACACACTATCCCAATACTTGGGTCAGAGGGGAGTGTTAGCTTAACCCTCCAAACTTGAATAGTATGTTCAGGCCACTATTGCTCATGTAGCTGGCCTTTCTACCCAAGTGTGCGTGCGTTCATGAACATCTAAGAGCCAGTAGAATGTGAGACAAATGAACTCTCTAAGTTCCAGAATGACTTTGCCAGTGCAGGTATGGTACCTTAGATAACTCAGTATGGTAATTGGGTCCCATCGGAATCATGCCCAAATTCCCAAGGAAGGGTAACTTTGTCCTCTTATGCCTGTAGCCGGTCTGAAAGTCCTCCAGTCGACCACAAAAGTGGTCTGAATCATCCGTGTAACATTCTCAACATTCTCTTCACAATATACGGATGTTCTGGTTAAAGGTTACCCTGCCTAACAGAGTACCTAAGGCTACTCTACTATTTCCTCGGCCTTGCCCTCGGCAAATCAGCATTCTTGTATATCAAGCATACTAGACCATACCACCATTGGTTACCACTTGGTATACCATTTGGGCTATGGTAGTAGTAATTATAGATACCTATTGTAGGGTCATTAAATCTGCATGTTAAGGTGTGGTTGTAGGATGTCGATACAAGGGCAGGGCCATTTTTGCTCTTTCACAAGAGGTTGATGAGGTTGAGTGTTATGGCTCACGAGGTCACCTGGTGTTAGCTGTTTATCATTTAGCCTTCAACTTCAAACAAGATTTATATAATACTATTGAATGTTTTATCAGTCAATTGATCAGTATTTCATATGCTTTGATGATCTTAAGTGTGGATGTTCAATTTTGAACCAAACAATAAATTCTTTATTTATTCAAAGCTTCTTGAATATCTGTCAGTTCTGTATATAATGTGGGTTGATCTTGACAGAAGGATGGTAATACTTTGAATACTTCAGCAAACTCGCATCACGCAATCCGCAATATTCTCAACACTTCTCAAGCTTCTCTTATTTTATGTATATATACCAAAGATCAATCGACATGGCATAAAAAATACACAAGATACAGTACGTATTCTTGCAAAATGCTGGTTATTTGCAGGCTCCGATGGGAGAGTCTTATCATCTTCCACCATGCTGTCTCATAGAGAGGATTGACTTGAGTCGCATAAATCCTGATGGTAGAAAGATTAGCACTCATAAGACGAACATGGGGTTCACAGCATGCAAATCCAGCGAGGATCTGTATCAGGCTTGGAGGATATTTGTACAAGATCAGATGACTGCTTGGAACTTTGTACTACCAAATGACAAACCTGCCAATTACCCTGACACTGACTTCCTCCCAATGTACACAGGCATGAGGGCATGGTTGCCTGCATGCTATCTCATTGCCACTACCGGGGCTGTGAATAATCGGGCGTAAATATAGAATAATAAAGAGGCGGTCCTTGACCTAATCATGCATTATTATAAAAAGCTGCAAGACACAAAAAACAGGGCTAATTGTGTTCTAGGGAATCCATCGCTGGTGCCGGCACAGGTGACACTAGACTCAATGTTACTATCTCAGGGTGCCCCTGTTTTCTGGGGTTCGGCAACTATTATACCTAAATGAGGTCAATGTCCACAAAACCCTCCAATGGCTCTAATTCCAGGACCACCACAGCCTCAAGTGCTGCACGTTAATCTATCTCCTGCACCACAAGTTATTGTTGCTGCTGAGAGCAATAGCTGTGTGTGAGGAAGTGTCCTTCCTCAAGCTGTCAAGAATCCTACGCCCGCCTGTTACTTAGGCTGAATAGAACAATGACGGTGCATCTGGCAATATCCTACCTCAACCTATTGTCAACGCTGTCTGACTACTAGTTATCCAGGCCGAACAGGGCAATGGAGGTGCCTCGGGAAGTATCCTACATCAAGCTGTCAACAAGGCTCCACAACCAAAAGTCATTGTGGCTCAAGAGGAGAATGGCGGTGCGTTAGGAAGTGTCCTACCCTAGGCTGTCAACAACACTACACTGGTGCATGTCACCCAGGCTCAACAGAGCAATAAAGGTGCATCTGAAAATGTCCTACCTTAACCTATCGTCAACCCGCTCTCAACCCCTGGCATTAATGCTCAATAGGGCAATACTGGTATGTCGTGAAATGTCCTACCTCAAGCTGTTGTCAACCCTGCCCCGGCACCACGCATCCAGGCTCACCAGGGAACTGACAGTCCATCTGGAAATGTTGTCCCGGTACCACAGGCTAACAACTGTGACAATGGTGGTGGTGAAACTTTATGTGCTTCTCCGGATAATTACACTGTACCACGAAGGATCTTGCAAGCTTGCCAAAGGAATCACCAAGCTCCCAACTTGGTGCCAACAGGTTCGATCCTTTCATATTTATTTGTACGATTTCTGTTTTGATTCACAAATATTTGATATCAGATTGCCATACTCTGCTTGGGCGGCCACGCGCGGTGCGTATTGCATATCTGCTTCCTTCAAGGAGTGGCGTGATTTTGTCCCAGCATAACAGGAATATGGTAAATGTCACTTCAGATTATAATTCGCACCATTGATATCCCCCAGATATCAACGGCATGTATTGCGCCGATTAGGCTTTCCATAACATCTGTGGGTTGTGACCATTGATTTGTAGAAATATGCCTTATGATCGGATCAGCTACATACTCGGTGCCATGGGCAGAGGTTGCTCAAGACTAAGTAGGCATAGTGACCAACCATTCAGTAGCTGGGATTATTTCTTTATAGACAACGATGAAATAGTAAGAAAATGGCCCCCTTCAAATCCCGTACCCCAAGACTGCTCGAAATGATTGTTTATTGTTACTGTAATTAATCCGAGTTATGACAAAACACTCCACCATTGATGCGGGAGAACTATGTCATGCAGCGTGATGGACTCTACTGGGCCCTTGAGCCGGCTTCATGTATAGGCTATATGCATATCCGCTCAGCGTGAGATCTAGCATATTCTGTGAGTTGTGAGAGTAGTGACGGTGATGAGGCCAATGACCAAGATACCTCTCATATTTCTGGAACTTCATCGAATAGCACCAACTATGGAGATTTGATCCAATCACTACCTAACATTTTCCTTCCACTGGATTCCGCCTCTTAATCGTCATGTCATGTCCCACAGTCGGAGATAGCCGGAGACCACATGTCTGACCTATTGGAACACTAGGGAGAAATTCACACTCATTCGATAGTCAATCGAGTCCCACTTGGGACCAAGGGCTAGTTCTAGCTGAACACTAACTCACTTTTGGGTTCGACACGTCGCCCATCTCAAGGCAACAAAAACCTCAAGTGATCAGCTCCCATGAGGGGCAAACCTTGTAATTAAAATTGAGCAACAGATGATGCGCGACATATGAGCGGCCTATATCACAGTTAACTAGAGACGGAAGGAAGAGTCTCACAGATCAGGATGTCACGCATGGTGAAGATCCCCTGTCGAAGAGACGGCAGACGGAATTGCCGTCTAAGATTCAGAGTTTGGATTGTGGAACATCGCCTGTGTCTTCCGAAGCCAGAGTATTCGCACAGTGTGTTAGCCATCTTTATAGTCTTTTGATATCGGTATGCATATTTCTTCTTCCAATTCTTCTTTGTATTTGTTGTTCCCATAATAGGCCATTAGATGGTAGTGTACTTGTAAATCAAACCCTCTTGGAGTTCTATTCTTTGCAGATCGCGCTTGTTGTGTTGTGCCTTGTGAGATCAGTTTAGAATTGTTCGCTGAGACATTCTTTGTTACCAATGATGAGGTGTAGTCATGGCCTAACAAGCGGCTAAAAAGTATTCTGTGATCAGCATAATTTCGTCAATCAGATTATAGCACAATATGACGATGACGATCAAAGAGCTATCACAAAATAAACTACATACCCCTTATCCACGATAGTCTTGACGGTCAAATTCGACAAGTTTGTGCTCTTTGTCTTGCAAAGACATATCTCCTTGTCATAAAAGCCTCAGTCACAAGTTCTGTCATTGCTACATCATCCCGTCAGACTTCTCCGCAACTTATCACCTTAGTTTGATTGTTTCATCCCGGACCACACTGTGGGAACCACACCCTGGGTCTGAATCCCCAACTCTGCCGAGATTCATTTACTCGGATTTGTTCTCCTATGTGTCTATCTCGTGAGTGACTGCATTGTCCAATCCACCTTTGCCTAAGTTCACTGACGGTCCCTATTCCCACAATGCCTCTGAAATCACCAAAACACCTTGTCCAAGAAAAAAACCAGAAGCAAGGACTCTCTCTCCTTCGATTGAGTCCCTACTATCCGAACTTTAATTAGACCCCCAGACGTCAACCCATCCTGACAGGAAGTGTCCATTCCACTAATTCAAAGCCAACAAAACACATACCCGAGCTGCTGCAATTGCAGAGAAGGCATCAAGGAGGTAACCTATGAAGCCAGATTATGATAATGATTGATAGTTTAATAGTTTACTGACTACTGGTTGTATTTGAACAGTGGGTCAATGTCTTCCGGTGATAAGCCTGCCTGCGAGCCTGCTCCCTGATCTTTGAGGTTAGTGATATCTCATGTACGCCACATCTATCACTCAATAGTAAACTCAGACTAGCAGCAAGCAGGGGCCGTTTCGGAGAATATTATACCCAAAATGATTCTCTAGTTTCATGAACCGACTCGAGTCCACAGCAACATAAATGCTATGGCCAAATCCGGTAAAGGTAGACATAATGGCACTGGCATAGACCCTCGCGTGCCTAATAGGCGAATTATTAGACTAGGTCCAGAACTTGGCCCATTCCCTCCTCACAGTTAAACGTCAAGTAACACAGATAACAAGCAACCACCGCCACGAAGGTCTCGAACAAGTTCTACGACAGATGAGAGTCTTGGTTAAGAATACTGGAGAGAAACTTGTGGCAAGGCATGACTGTCTTCATGTGGAACGCGCAGATGATACAAGTGAACGCCCAGACAATATAGCTGCTGAAATGGCCTCCACGTTTTAAGTAAGTTTGAGTATCCAACTTCACTCCGCTCTGTTTGCGTCACAGTAATAATAATTTGTTTTTAATCAGCTCATCATGATTGGACATCCCTGTACCCCCCTAGGGAAATAATAATTGACATTCTTCCTGCTACTAAAGGTGCAGCAGCTGAACATCTATTTTTGGAAGACTCCTAGTAGGCAACCTCTCCGGACAGAGGCATTGCATGTGGTGTTCTATCACCACCAATTATAAGCACACTTATCTTCGTGCTACAAAACCAATACAGTTAGGAACTGATTAAGTCTCCACAATCAGTCATCGGCCCTACAGGCCATGGTAGAGCTTGTTCCGTCGACCTCCCTGTTAACTACGGACGCTATCCAAAGCTATCTTCTTCTATGAAGATGGAGATTTTCGGGCCTGGCGGCTTGGCAACTGGGCAAAGATTCTCTCAATGTCCTGGTACTTGAAAGATGTCAAGGGACTGACGTGGGCCAAGCCGGGACCCCCATGCCTGTGTCTTGTCACTATCAATTATTCGATCGAAACGTCTAGCATAGAATTCGGTCAGCTGAGAGGGTAGATGACGATATTCAGACTAAAGGTAATGGCACTAACGATAGCGATGACTACAAAGATGACAATTTTGATAATACAATCACTGTTGACAACTAGGTGGCGTCAGCCTTCTCACTTGCGCCAAACGCTGGCAGTGGGGCAGATAATAATAAAGGATGATTAATTTTTTAGATTTTCTTCATTTAATCTGAGACCTGTTAGACTCATCGTCATAATATCTAATCATCAATGCTAACCAAAGACATAGGAACAGGATACCGACATGCCCGAATCGTCAACCGGGCCTCACACGAAGAGCGATCAATTGACCAAGCTCCACCTATGCCAGAGACTGACCGGCAATTCTGGAGATCTAGAAACAGCGGCTGGCCCTTGAGATCAAACAGGGGAAGACTGCGTTGACGCCATAAGAGTCCTTCTGGAAAAGCCACCGTGCATGTCTCAGGCGATACAGAATCATGACGTGGCTACTTCTGGCTCCGAAGCTCAATCTCCAGACCCAGAGCCTAGAAGCCTGGAGTGCCCGGGGTACTAACATGAGAACGACAGCACTGATGATACAACAGCTGACGATACTGCTTCCTCTGCCCAAAGTGATATTCCTATTCATAGTACCACGTCCCCCAAAGCCCCTCAATGACAGATTTACCACCGGCCTTTGCCTCCCAACACCCTACAACCCACCCTCTGTCCACCATTACTACTTATCCTCCGAATTAGCCTACTGTTCATTGTGAAATTAGCAACCCCACCACCCCCAAGCCAATAGCAGCCAGAGGTTCTTGAGACCCGATTGTGACTGATGCAAATCATTCTAGTGAAACTAGCAACAAATGGGGTAAGGGGGCCAACCCCACACAGTTCAATAAGATTGATTCAACAGGAGGCACAACTCGCTAGTGTGGCAAAGCTCGTTGTAGGAGTCATGGGAAAAAATGGTTAACTTTTATTTTTCATTGCACTTAAATAATTTTATCATAGATTCTACCCACATTTCTTACCCATCTAGCATTTTTACATTTTCATGTCCTCTTGTGATAAGTATCATATTAATCAATCAATCGTAGTATCCTCTTCTGTTAGCCTTACTTGATAGACCAAATTGCGCTTGTATTAGTGAGTGTAATCATGCGTTACTTTCATAGCCTGTTTCGGCGCCAATGCTGGATTAAGTAGAAGCTTCCAAACCTCTGTAGCCTTCGTCATTGTCTCTTGCAGAATCTCCCTCACTAACCAATACTTCTTCCACCTAGACCTTGCCCAGACAGTGCAATTTGCACCAATCTCTCCTGGCACATTTCCCCAGACATGATATACGGACATTACAAGAATGAATATTTTCCCAGATCTAGGATCCAAACTATACTCCAGGGTTAAGATTGTTCAAACTGAACAACACTTTTTGTCAGGAAATCACTTCGCAGAGCTACTCCCCTCTTCTGTTTAACTGTACTCCCAAATCTACACGCAACACCACCAGAGATGCCATTCACCACCTGGCGCAATCAGACATCCCGAAAACTGAAGACTCAATTGCTTGACAAATCGCACGATGGATCACAAGTGACAGTCTGTATACGTCTAAATCAAGGCAAGTTATCTAGTATTTGCGCAAATGGGCAGCGTTTGCTTAAGTCTTGCAAGAATGTGTTCCTTGCATACAGACATCAAGACTTTTCCCGCTGCTGATTCGCAGTTCGAAGATGAGAATATTCTTCGAACCCTATCATATCTTGGCCGCTATCAATCCAAGAGCCGTCGTTGCTAACTAATACTGCTTAAGGCTTGGACTCGCCCGGACTCCGATATCAATGCCCAATTCATTTAGTTTATAATATCTCCTATGTGTCTAGAAACATATATCACGAGAAATCTTTTTATAATAATGAAAACCCTTAATAATCCGCAGGATGAATGAGCTCTGCAGATTCCTGTCCTGCCAAATTGAGTAACTACACCCACACTCAATACAGCAATTCAATCGTCATGTAGATTCACAAAGCGAAGCAATTTGAGGATCTGCTGTCATGATCACGCTGAAGAAGTAACAAGCCCTCCTGTAATGCCAGGTTGGGAAACGGCATATTAGATATGCTAGATAGGAATAGTAGCACTTCCACATACACACTGAGTGACAGATTGTAGGTCCACTCCCCCTTATTCAAGCGTTGACATCTAAGAACTGACCCTCCAAATCAACAAGAACCAACTCCATGCCCCCCCTACACACAAAAATAAACAATCAGAATTTATCTCTATAAAATCTGGTATATACCCCAAGCATGCCACAACCAACAGCCAGCCAGCCACCCACAGACAATCAGAACTCACCCACAAGCGAAATTTTATCAGACCTTATGGCAACAAGCCACCTAAACCCAATTCCATCTAAAAGGAAAGCGCATATGTGCGTAACTGGTACCAACACCCAGGCATCAAGCTAGCCAACACGGAAAGCTGTGAATCAGAGCTAGTGTACACCAGATATTCTATCAGGTAATAGAGCCAGGAGTCAGAAAACTCAGAGAGCAGGTAAAAAAAAGAATCCTAGACTTGAAGTAATACAAGTATATCAGAATACATCTTCCGTGACTCCGCAGAAAGAATCTAGCAGCTCCTCCAGCACTGAGTCATTTGGTGTAAATGTATCTCCACCAAACCGTGGACATCTTTGGGGACCAAAAGCCAAGTTGGCAAAAAGGACAACACATCAGACACCAGTATATATTGAACCAGACACTGATACTAGTGGACAAGGTGAAGCTGTTCACCTGTCTGACAGTAGCAGTGACAATTACCATGTTTCACTCCTGGATAGTGAAACAAGGCCAGCCACCGAAATGGATAAATAATACCTTGATTGTCACAACGAGTCTGCAGCACCATGTGTGGTCCAACTATGGAGCCATTGCTCAGGAAACAATAGAGCAAATACCCAGAGGTTATCGACATGCTCTGGATCCTGGGATGTAGCAATTCCCTTGTGGACCACTGAGTCTCCAGTGATAATAACTCCCAGTATACCTGTCCAATCCCAGACCTTCCTCTCCTCCAGTTTAATCATGTATTCTTGCTCACTTGGTGACACTAAAACTCTAACAGAGTGTGTAATCAGATCTTTGAGTCCACTCTCAGAATGAAGCTCTTCAGGATGCCTGACCGTACGGGTAACGGGGGCACCCTATAGAGAGGGGAACTCTAAGGTTGCAACCACATCAAATACTCCAAGTACAAGATAAAGATGAGGTAAATAATTCAAAAGATTCAAACAGTAAAAGTTTATATTTTTAAGCTGAAAGCTTCACTCAATAGGTTCTCTTGAGGAAAGTTGGTTATCAAAGTAGAATGCCAAACGCATAAACTTAAGTAGAAATCAGATTTAAGCCTTTCACATTCACCATTACTACGACCTTGTGCGAGCACCCTGTCCTGCACAGATTTTGTCCAAGGTGTACCCTCCATCACGAATTATCCTGCTAGAAGTGTCGGACCAACACGGGTACACTTAACTCCGTCAATGGAAGGTGAGTTTCTGCAATGCATCTCGAATACAACCGCAGGTGGCAAAACTCTTCCTATCGAAGTGATGCCAGTGGCTAACTGTTATGACAACAAGCAGAGTCAATACCTAGGTGGTGGACTCACTGGCCCAGTGGGAGACCCGTCTATACAAGCTATGCAGTCCATGATTTCATCTACTTGACTTTCCGATGTGATAAATTGACATGCAAGCTCCCCAGGGGAGATATCGCCGATGGTTGGCTAAGTGGGCGCTACCCATAGCCAGCCGCTCGGGACATACTCTACCGTGATAAGACTCATACCTCTAGAGTCTAATAACAACCCATAGGAATGCTACAAATCAAGGAGAGACGGTCCAGGCTGGTTACTGAGGTATTTGTCCCGAAAGCTACCTGGCCTCCGTGGACTACCTAATTACCACTAGGAAGACTACCCTACTACCCGTAGGCTTTGATAGACTCCTAGGTGCCGGAGAGACCATTTATGGGCGACGCCCATTTTGCTGGTTACCCATACTCCCCTTATATATCCTGCGAACAACATTTAGTCAGACAGACGGCGACAGATTATACGTGTTATGGCAGCTGCTCCAATGACCTCTTTTAACTAGCAAACAAGTAACTACACAGCCGTCTGCCTATGACACGCCGTCCCAACTATGGGGCCAGAGGGGGGTGTTAGCAAAACCCGCTCAAGTTTAATAGTATGTTTGAGCCACCTTTTACACAGTCGTGGGGCCTCCCGGCGCAGATCTGTGTGCGCCAAAGAAACATCTAAGAGCCCATAGAATTTGAGGAAATCGACCTCTAAGTTCTAGGATGACTTTGCCGGTGAAGGTAGGGTAACTTGGACATTTGGTACTGAGGAGTCCTCATGCCATGTAATGATATTTAGCTCCTACTCGATTCCTCTTGAATCTTTCAGTAATAACCATTCGCGTTACACATAAAATAACTTTGCCGCCTTGGAGAGTTGAACACGTGACCTTCTACAAAGTCATGGAACCCGTACCAATTATCCCACGGCTAACCAGCTTCCTTGTATACTAAGTATACTAAACCATACCACCTTTGAGTACCTCTTGGTATACCATTTGGGCTATGGTGGTAGTTATTGTAGCTACCTATCGTAGGGTCGTTACACTACTGCCCTCTTCTCCTGGTCTGTCCTCAGACCGGCAACGTCGTCTCTTAGTCCCGCGGTTTGGATTGTCTATAACCCTATGGTCATTAGGTTTAGACGGATACCTCTCATGGAAATATTGAAATGCTTGCATTGGTGTATCCTCTAACATGTCGAACGGTTCCAGGGAATTCTCTTCTGGACCATACCGTTCCCACGCAACCAAATATTGCACAAGGCGGTGTGGAAACTTGACTTAGGACTCCCATACCATCGGCTATCAACCACTTCCGCAACAACATAGCTATGCTCATTGTCTACTATATCAGGTGTTGGTATTATCTTTTGTGGCCTGCCCACTGGATCATAACGATAGGGTTCCAACAGTCTAACATGGAATACATGATGGATATCACATCTCTCCGGCAGCTCAATCTCATAGGCCCTAGACCCCACCTTGCGTTTGACAACAAAGGGGCCAAACATCTTACATTATAGTTTTTCCATGGGCCTTTTTGTACGGAGGTTCTTGCGGTTTAGCATAACCCTATACACTTTCTTAGCTCTGCCCTGGATGACATCTTCTAATGTGACATATTCCGGAGCTGACTATCTCTTTTGATCATGCCATTTCTGTTGTCTTTCCTGTGCCTGCTGTATTGTTTCTCAGATCTCTTGCCATGTGCCTTCCCAGTCTTTTACAATAGGCTCACTGTCTGGGTGTATTCCTTTTTTATCCGACACGATCCCCGACCACTGAGCCCGTCGGGAGAATCCATAATTTATCTCAAAGGGACAAGCCTTTGTGGATTCCATCATTGAAGTATTATAGGCATGTTCCGCGAAAGGCAACAGCAATGCCCAATTGTCTTGCTGATATGAACAATAACTTCTTAAATATTGTTCGACTGTCATATTAACCCTTCCAGTTTGCCCATCGCTTTCTGGGTGGAATGCGGTAGAGAGGTTTAGCTTTACTTGCAATAGCTGCATCAGGCTTGTCCCAAACCTGGACGTGAATCGGGTATATCGGTCAGAGACAATTGATTCACGGAGCCCCTGGAGGGGCCAGATTTCTTTCACGAACGTCAAGGCTAATTCCTTAATATGTTCCTCCGTCCTTAGCGGTATGAAATGTGCCATCTTGCAGAACCAGTCTACGATGACCCATATCTTTTTATACCCGTCGGACTTTGGTAAACCCACAATGACGTCCATCGATATTGCCGTCCATGGCTTTATGGGAACTTCTAAGGGTTCTTGGAGTCCAAACCTCTTATGCCGCATGAGGTTATTAAGTTGACATACATCGCAAGAGCGAACGTACTCAGTAATGTTTTCATCCCTCTTTGGCCAATAGATGTTAGCCCTAACCCTATCAATCGTCTTGTATGTTCCGAAGTGTCCAGCAATCTTTGAATCATGTTCGGCCTGCATGATCCTTAACCTTAGACTTTCATCCTTTGCAATATATCACCACTTTTTTATACCTGAGGAGGTCCTTTTCGATAGTAAAATTTGTATCAACCTTACTCTCGCCTTTGAGGAGTGTCTTTAGCGTTGCTAAATAGGTTTAATTACTATCAGCTGCTTTCATTAGAGCCTCATGAAATGTTGTCTGCAACCGAAAGCCTTGGCAAGTTTGCAACACATGTGGTCGCAAGATAACAGGCTCCTCTCCAATATACCGTCCAGGGCGAAAAAATGTAAAAGGTTTGGAATTACTCCCCCCTGCAGGGCGGTAGTCCCTAAGCCTCGACAAAGCATCAGCTGTCTCATTTAACCGTCCTTGTCTATAAATAACCTGAAAATTGAACGGTTGTAGAAACTGTGCCCAGCGGTGTTGTCAGCGGTTTAGAGTTTTTGTAGTATTAAAGTACTCCAAATTCTTATGATCGGTATACACCAATATCTGATCATCAACCGACATCAACATATATGCCCATTCTTTAAAGGCTGCCAATATTGCGGCTATCTCCTTATCATGGACGTCATAATTTATCTCTGCTGGCGAGAACTTTCAACTATGAAAAGCTAGAGGATGCCATTTCCCATCCTCTTAGGGTTGAGATAATACGGCTCCTAAAGCGAAGTCCCTAGTGTCGGTTTCCAACCTAGTTGGACGAGTGTCATCAAAGTGTGTCAGAATCGGACCTGTGGTCAACATCTCCTTCACTTTGTCAAAAGCATCCTGACATGAAGTAGTCCACGTCCATTTGATACCTTTCTTTATCAAGTCCATTAATGGTTTGGCTATCTTGCTAAACCATTTTATGAACCGACGATAGAAATTAGCAAAGCACATAAAGCTTTGCACATCGAGGACCTTCTCGGGTGTTGACCATGCGCGGATCTCTTCAACCTTTGTACTTGTCATAGAGATTCCTCTATCGGATATTTTATACTCAAGGCATTCTACTTCCCGTTAATTGAAGCTTGACTTTTTAATGCTAACGCATAGGCGTGCCTTTCTCAGTCTTTCCATGACCCGCGTTACTAGGGCGACATGTTCTGAAAACTGTTTCTGTATAGATCAGAATGTCATCCATGTAAGTGATGACTCCGACATCTAACATGTCACGGAATACATCATTGATCATACTTTGAAAAGTTGACGATGCGTTGCATAACCCAAAGGGCATGACGGTGTACTCATAAAGACCGTATCTGATTTTAAAAGCGGTCTTCCATTCTTCTCCTTCAGCCATGCGGATAAGATAATAGCCATTCTTGATGTCTAATTTTGTTTAGATAGTCCCTTTACCGAGCCTACTCCTAAGCTCGCTAATCAAGGGCAATGGATACTTATTCTTAATAGTAATCTAGTTCAACCCTCTGTAATCAACACATAACCGAAGGGTACCATCAGGCTTCCTCACAAATAGGATAGGAGCGCCTATTGGCGAAGAAGAACTTCTGAGCTTTCCATGATCCTCCATTTTCTTAATATAATCCCATAATGTGTCTAATTCCTTCTTAGACAAGGGATATATAGGCTTATCTGGCAACTTGGCATCAGGGACAAGGTCAACACGGTAATCGTGTTTAGTATGCTCGGGCAGAGCATTTATCCTCTCCTGACTGAATATATCTGCACAGTTTTGATATTCAGGAAGGATTTTGACCTTAATATCGTCCCCATTTTCATCAGTATAGAGGGCCATTCCCATGACAAAGATATTGTCTGGGTCTTCGTCCAAGAGTTCTTCCTCTGTAATGAACTCTAAACGCCTTTCTTTTCTAAGGCAGTGGGCTTTACAATCTTCAGAGCGCCACTTCAGACTGCATTTTTCCTAGTTGATTTCTGGGTTGTGTTCCTTCAACCACGACATTGGCAGGTAACCATTTACTTAGCCTCCCGGCATGTCTGCGACTTCAAATCGCATATGATTCATGTGGTTACCTATGTACATATCAAGCGTAGTAGGATAATGGAGAGCTGAACCTGGGATTTGATTCCCACTGGGATCTGTAATAGGTGTCAGATCTTTCTGACAAACGCAAGGTAGTTGGGCATCCTTAACCCAATCGCTACTTAGAACAGCAGCAGTAGCGCCACTATCCAAGAATAAAAGGGCTTCACTGCTCAGCCTCTCTTGGTCGTGGCTCCATTCCAATCTCACTCTCACATGAATGGATCTTGTATGTGGCGGTGGGCCAGCAAGCCTCACCCACTTGTCGGGTCTCTTATCCCTCAACATTTCGGTTAGTATTTCTCAGAAGGATTTGGTATGGTTCAGGATAACTAGTCAATATGTCTTGCCTTTCGACACAAGAGCGGCCACAACGGGTCGTGAATAGTTTTATCACTTGATATATTTATGGGATTTCAATAGCTAGGGTGTTTACTATCACGCCAGCATGATTTCAGGTACTCAACCCTCCTCAGGTAAACTTGCAAAATAACTTCAATTGCTAAGTCAAGTCCAGCCTGACGAAATCAAAATAAAACCCAACCAAATTCCTTCCAAAACATGGAAAACAGTATGAGATAAGCAAACAATACATTGCACAGTATTACATAAGAAATAAACAAAACTAAATTGAAAGAGCTGTAACCATCCCAACAGGGCACAAAAGAAACCTTCCTCCATTGTGCATTAATAGTCCGATATATTAGTTTCAGTTTGTAGCGGTTAAGGCTGGAGAACATACAACCGACATCTTTTATCTACACCTAGTAGGCCCATCATTCGGCCTAGCGTAAAGTTTTAGCATCTTTCCATCCATGATCTTATCATAGGATAAAGCTTACCTAGTGATCCATGTAAGTTTCAACCCCCAAGATATCCAAATCTGGGGGGGGTGATCCACGGAGCTCGGCAACAACTTGTTTCACAGCAGGTTTAGGAGCCGGTTCAATTTGTCTGGACTTTGGGACTTGGGTGGCTTCGTGTCCAGCCCCACCAGAACTTCGTTTTCGCCTAATGTGTGAGGACGCCACAACTGGGGCTGCCGATGGACACTGCACCCTGTAGTGACCGTCTTGTCCACAATGGGAATATTGATTCAGCCATTTGTGCTTCTCAATCAGAGTCTGTGGCACATTGCGGTGCATAATCGTATGCTCTGTTGCTGCGGGTTTTTTAAACCCTTGCGCTCGGTTGCGGGGCTTCTGCTGCCGTTGCCCTGTGGCCTTTTTGTCATTCCTCTGTCCTTTTCTCTCAGAGGTATGCCTGTTATCGCTCTTTGCACGTTTCAAGAATGAGGCTCCTCTTGTACTTGTATACGAAAATTGGAGGCATCTTCGAGTTGGTCTCCAGTTTGACGCAATAGGTCTGGGTACTCGATATATGCTACGAGATTGGGGGTTTTCATGGACCAGGCAGTGTTGAGGACTTCAGTCATGCCCATACGTGCCCTGTCTTTCACACACTCCCCACTATACCCGAAGACAGCTGCAAGGCGGATAGGTTGGTCGATAAAGAGATCGACCTTTCCGTCCTTCATGTACAACTGGGTCTATTCCCTCAGAGCGCGATTCCGATCCGAGTTACCGCCAAAGCTGCCTTCCAAACGCTTGCGAAACCCTTCCCAGGTTGGCAACTCATTCTTGGAATCAAACTTGATCCCTCGTCGTTTGGCAGTATCCTTGTTACTGTGCGGGTGTATAGTGTTATACAGATCTTTGGCTGTATCTCTCAAGAGACGGATGACGAGGCTGACTTTGTCGATTTCCTTTACCAAGGAATAGCGGAAGTACTCTAGCTTAATCTCGACATCATGTACGAAGCGTTGTGTGTTTTTGGGATCTCCGGTGACGGGGTCAACTCCAAGTTTCTCTGGCTTCTTAGGCCGATGAGATGACTTCTTAGCCTTATGACACTCCTGAATAAACTTATTGAGAGCGGCATATTGTCTATCGTACTTGTCCTTCTTTTCTCGACTCCAGTGGCGGTGGCCACTACCCAGGGAGTCTCTCAGATCGGGGGGTGAGGTATCAGATCCATCACTCTCGGACGAAGAAGAGCTGAAATCACCTGGATCATCTCCTCCAGTAACATTTCCGCCTCTGGGAGGTTGACCACCTCCCGCGCCTCCAGTGTTTCCAGCTTGGGCTCCCCTAGGCATGTCATAGCTGTCAAACTGTTCTTCCGCCGCCAGGTCCTCATCCATCTGATCAGACAGTGTGTCTGCGGGCGACCGTGGTGGGAGCAGTTGACGTACGGAGTGTTGAGGTTGGGGTCGCAGGTAATCACGCGGAAAATCGCCAGAGTCGTCTACCTTATGTCGGTTCGACTCCCAATAGGTACAACGGCTCAGCGTGCTGACGGCGGTGTTTTCTTTCACGGCCATCATCCTCGCTTGGTCCATCCTTTTCACACAGGGTGGCCAATGCGAAAAATAAAACTCACCACCGTATCCCCCAACCATTCTACATCCTTCTTTACCATACTTCGTAGCGAATTGTCATAGTTGGTCTGAACAACCTGACCATCCAGCTCTACCGGAAGGTTTTGCTGGAGCCGGTGGTAGCTGTGCCGAAACGGAGGCTAACATATTGTAAGGTGTGGCGGGTAATGTCGTTGAGGCCGCAACCGCGTAGGGCCGATCAGATTCTACCCGTATCGCCGGTGCTGGTGTGGCTGGTTCAACTACCGGCGGGGTAGGTACGTTTGATGGGGCTCGAGGTGGTGGCTGTGGCGAGGGTTGCCTTGAGGTTTGTTTTGAAGCTTGGCTTCGGGACTTGGTAACAGCACTCCGCTGAGCTGCGACTCAAAGATTACTGTGGTTTGCCACAGGGCTAACAGCTCTAGATCTTTTTGGCTTCTTGAAATGCCACCCTCCACGGGGCTGGTTGAGGGGCGACCAACACTTGCAATTGCTGTTCCAATTGTCTGACTGGCTCTTGCGATTCCAAGGCCGTCTGAGCGACTTGAGTCAAATTGGAGCCATTTTCTTATGCAACATGACAGCCGCCTTCTCAGCTGCCTATTGTGGAGGAGTCTCGATTGCGACAGGTAGCGGAGGTGCTGTACGGATGTTGACGTCGTTGTCGGAGTCTACTGAGTACCCTCCCTAAACAGCCAACTCTAAAGCTCTCAGGCGTGCACTGATCATTCGATCTGAAAGGGATAATTTATAGTACTCTAGCTGATGAATTTTGATCCAGCGGTTGGCATTGGCTCCCATCTCGTGTTCCCATTCGAGCTGGGTAGCGGTGATGCAATCTCCCATAGAAGGCTTGGCTTCTTGAAACCTCTTGGTTACTTCTCTCACTATGTAGTGTTCAAACAGGTCCCTAGTGAAGTTGGCAAAGGTCATCGGAGTTCGTCTTTGTGGAGGGATTCTTTGTTCCACCAAAGGGTGTTGCGTGAAGAATGCAAGAAAGGTAACACGGTTTAATATTTCTACCTCCTGTAGTTCTTCAGGGATATCTGTGGGTTCTAGGTTGGCTATCTGCTCCTCGATGGACTTCTATCCTATTCCACGCAAGTCTGCAATACCATTATAGCGGGCAACGTTATAGTCATACTCGACTACATCCATATCTGAAGACATTGTTGTTTCCACCTGATGCTTCTTGTACCAGACAAGGCACTCGTACTCAAACAAATGTCCTAATCATGGATTCCCCTATTCTGAGAAGAGAGCTAACCGAGTGCGCTTAATGATATACAGTTTTTTTTATTTTTATTTTTATTTTTATTTTTATTTTTATTTTTTTATTTTTTTATTTTTATTTTTTATTTTTTTTTATATCATATACATTTGTTTAAGGTATAAAGACACCATCCTCCGTCTCCTCTACACACCCGGCGATTGAAATCTCAACACCACGAGATTATCACCACTTTTCTTTTCTCCACCCCCCGCCATGAGCTTGCTCTAGGGGGTGGAGTCATACCTCC
>Ga0307509_10004556_pt1 | contig 19880 bp, 23 predicted proteins | sample 10_EM_MG_FD_202245 | JGI IMG/M metagenome (GOLD analysis project Ga0307509, IMG submission 202245) | Populus trichocarpa ectomycorrhiza microbial communities from riparian zone in the Pacific Northwest, United States - 10_EM | ecosystem: Host-associated > Plants > Roots > Unclassified | place...
CTTATCACGGTAGAGTATGTCCCGAGAGGCTGGCTATGGGTAGCGCCCACTTAGCCAACCATCGGCTACATCTCACCGGGGGAGCTTGCATGTCAATTTATCACATTAAATAGTCGCGTAGATTAAGGGATGGACTGCATAGCTTGTATAGACGAAACTGCCACTGGGCCAGTGAGTCCACCACCTAGGTATTGATTCCGGTTGTTGTCATAACAGTTAGCCACTGGTATGACTTCGATGGGAAGAGTTTTTCCACCTGCGGTTGTATTGGAGATGCATTGCAGAAACTCATATCCTATTGACGGAGTTAAGCGTACCCGAGTTGGTCCGACACTTCCGCCAGGATAAATCCTGATGGAGGGTAGACCTCGGACGAACCCTGAGCAGGACAGGGTACTCGCACAAAGGTCGGAAGTAGTGGTGAATGTCAAAGGCTTAAATCTGATATCTACTTAAGTTTAAGCGTTTGGCATTCTACTTCGACAACCAACTTTTCCTCGAAAGAACTAAATTGAGTGAAGCTTCGAGCTTAACTATATTAAGTTTCACCGTTGATTCTTCTGAATTATTTTACCTCATCTTTATCTTCTACTTTGAGTGTTTGGTGCGGTCGCAACCTTAGAGTTCACCTCTCTATAGGGTGCCCCCGTTACACTGACAGCCCAACAGTCCTCTACAGCTCAACAGTCCTGACAGCTAAATGGGGCCTTCCTTGCCATACAAACTCTACTAGCTTCACTAAGCTTGAACCTAGCATGTAGGACCAACTCAGAAACAGATTATGGCCTGTTTGATTAAAACACAAGTGTTCTGCTGAATGACTACTTCTGCTATGCAAGTAGATTTCTCTCTAATTTGTACTCTAGACTTTTTCTTTTTCTAGACTTGAATGCTACATTTATCTTTAATATATACCTTTAATTCTGCTAGAAATATTATTTTGGAATATTGTTCCTATGGCAACCACTCATTAAGCTGCAAGGACTGTTGAGCTTTAAAGGACTATTGAGCTGTCAGGAACTTCCATGAGAGTGCCCAAAATCACAAGCGTGCGAACAACTGGGGGTTGTAGAGCAGTCACAACATTGGTACATACAGATCGGTTGTATAGTTTAGTCTAACAAACCTCAGGGAAAAATCCCTCATACCACCCTGTTCTACCTCACTTAAATTAAGCTAAGTTCAGTAGAGAACTGACTTAGCAACGCCTCTCTATTCGGCTTTCATACTGTGTACAAGGTTACTAATCCTAAAGGTGTTTTCTGGGCTATCATACCCTTTCCTAATAGGGTATCATACCTTGGACTACTGTGTCGCAGGGCTTTTGCTCTTGGTGCTTGGGCTTCCTTTCCGTTTTGAATGGGCCGTCACAGAGCGCAAGTGCTACTCCAGTACAAGTATAATACCAGTATAACATGTCAATTGCTGTGCCAGTAGTCCACCAATGCTCTGCGGTTTTAAAATAGTCGGATCTTATTATAACGACCCTACGATAGGTAGCTACAATAACTACCACCTTAGCCCAAATGGTATACCAAGAGGTAACTGAAGGTAGTATGGCCAAGTATCCTTTGGATACAAGAATGCTGGTTTGCCTATGGCGAAGCCAAGGAGATATTAGAGTAGGCTTGGGCACTCTGTTAGGCAGAGTAACCTTTCAGGAGAACATTCGTATAAGGTCAAGAGAATTGTAGAAATGTTACACGGGTCTCCGAGATGACTTTTGTGGTCGACTGGAGGACTTCCGGAGTTAAAGGCATAAGAGGACAAAGTTACCCTACCTTGGGAAATTTGGCCATTGTGCCCATGGATCTCAGTTACCCTACTGAAGTATCCAAATTACCCTACCTTTACCGGCAAAAGTCATCCTAGAACTTAGATGTTGAATGCCTCACATTCTAAGGGCTCTTAGATGTTCATGGGCGCATATAAATCTGCGTGGGGAGGCCCCACGCCTGAGTAAAGGTGGCCCAAACATACTATTGCACTTGGGCGGGTTTAGCTAACACCCCCCTCTGGCGCCAGCATTGGGACAGCGCGTCATAGGCAGACAGCTGTGTAGTTGCTCGTTTTCTAGTAAAAAGAGGTCATTGGAGCAGCTGCCATAAGAGCGTATAAGTCGTTGCAGGCCGTCAGACTGAATGTCGTTCGCAGGATATATAAGGGGAGGATGGGTAACCGCCAAAATGGGGGTCACACACATATAATCTCTCCGGCACCTAGGAGTCTGTCTTAGCCTACGGGTAGTAGGGTAGTCTTCCTAGTGGTACTTAGATAGTCCAAGGAGGCCAGGGTGCTTTCAGGACAAATACCTCAGTAACCAGCCGGGACCTTCTCCCCTGGAATTGTAGCTTTACTATCGGTTGTCAATGGACTTTAGAGGTATTAGTCTTATCACGGTAGAGCATGTCCCGAGAGGTTGTCTATGGGTAGCGCCCACTGAGCCAAGCATCAGCTACATCTCACCAGGGGAGCTCGCATGTCAAATTATCATATTGGATGGTAGCATAGATTAAATAATGTACTGCATAGCTTGTATAGACGAAACTATCACTGGGCCAGTGAGTCCACCACCTAGGTATTGACTCCGGTTGTTGTCATAACAGTTAGCCACTTGTATGACTTCGATAGGAAGTGTTTTTCCACCTGCGGTTGTATTGGAGATGCATTGCAGAAACTTATACCCTATTGACGGAGTTAAGTGTACCCAAGTTGGTCCGACACTTCCGGCTAGATAATTCCTGATGCAGGGTAGACCTCGGAGAAACCCTGAGCAGGACAGGGTACTCACACAAGGTCGGAGAGGTGGTGAATGTCAAAGGCTTAAATCTGATATCTGCTTAAGTTTACGTGTTTGGCATTCTACTTCGAGAACATACTTTCCTCGAGAGAATTAATTGAGTGAAGCTTTCAGCTTAATGATATTAAGTTTAACCGTTTTTATTCTTCGTGAATTATTTACTATATCTTTATCTTCTACTTTGAGTTTTGATGCGGTCGCAACCTTAGAGTTCACCTCTTTATAGGGTGCCCCCGTTACACTTATCAGGAGAAAATAGAATATCTCAACCATCATCACCAAGGTTTTCTCCGGCGGGATGCCATTGTACTCTAGTAGACTAAGCTACTGCTGGTCTGGCGCAATATTGATAACATAGTCGCAGGCTCGGGCAGGAAGATTCAAGAAGAGTAGGTTGAGGATAACGTCTCCAACCCAGAATCTGGCCACGACCGGGAAGTTGGCCACCATTTACACACAAAATACCATATTTCACCAAATGCATCTTAGTGGTTCTTTCTTTTAAAAATAAGATTGAAAAATTAATAAAGAGCACAACATCTAGCAACAACCTCTTAAAAACAATAACTCTGTGACTAAATAATTGAAGTCCACCAAGAGCAGGTTATCACTCTTACTTGATTGCCCTATACAAATCAAGTGCCAAGAAATGCTTATTTGGGTGGTATTCATGACTGATTCCCTTGAGATTGAGAAATTGTCTTATAAAAGAGCAAAGCTTCATAGCCTGAGTCACCAAGGACCACTTGAGCTATAGTAGAAGACAGATAGTAAATAATTGTAACTATCCTACCCTATGGTGGTTATTTGTGCAACAGGTAATGAAGCGCTTACGTGAAAATCTTTGAACTATCTTATAGTTCTCGTTTTACTCCAGTGTGCGAGAGTGTTCTTCGTTCAGAGATTATCTCATTACCTCTTCTTTCCGTCTTTATACAATCTTATAATCTTCGTATCTCACTCCAATATCTTATTGGTGAGAGATGCTGAGGGAACTTCTTCATATCTTGATCTCTTTTGGTATGAGAGATATGTGGAACTGTTGTTGTCTTAACAAGGTCGTGGTTACTCAGACGCTAAGAGGTAGGTTGCTTACTTGTGAGAGATAAAGGTATATTGTAGAAAAGTACTTAGATCGTTGCGTGAAGAGCTCTAACTACTGTGACCAGCTTTTTTTTTTTTTTTTTATATATCATGAATTCGTTATTAAAGTACAAGAGCTCCATCCTCCGTCTCCTCTACACACCCGGCGATTGAAATCTCAACACCACGAGATTATCACCACTTTTCTTTTCTCCCCCCCCCGCTATGAGCTTGCTCTAGGGGGTGGAGTCATACTTCCGCTACACTCCCCTTCCCTTAGGTTTATCCCTTTGGGCTCTCTTCACTCTGGGTTGCTGGATTTCGGCTTGTTTTGATTAAGTTTCCTCTCCCTACCCCGCTTTTGCTCTACCTCGCTTAGAGCATCTGCACGGTCGGCAACACTCTCCTCAACGCCATGTTACAGACGGCCGGGAATACGGTTTGTAGTAAGAGAAAACATCCAACAGGCCACAGTCGATTTCTCTGTTCTCTCTTGTCTTTGAGAGGCTGCCTAGTCAGACACGAAGGCGGTTACCGATAGTTTCCACGGCATAGAGTTGGGTCTACCCCTCCTTCTCCTCTTCTCCTCACCGTCAGATAGGCTGGCACCCTACTGCTGCACTCTTTGGCTGGCACCCTACTGCTTCTACACCCTGGGCCTCTGTTCCCTTCTGATCTCTGCGCTTGGGTGATTATCATGGCTGCGTGCATTGCTTTTGCCTGAGTTTGGGTCAGGGGCTTCATGCCTGCCGCCTCTGTTGCCTTTGGCTGACATGTACTCCCTGCCGGTTTCGTTTCCGGTGGGCCTACGGTCGCTACTTCACCCTGCCACACACTTCCGTTTGTGTTGGTTTCGGTTACCGATCTTTCTTTTGGTGGTCTTGTCTGCCCTTGATTCCGGGACGTAAGAGCCCCTGGTACATATATAGGTACCTCTTAGTGTGTGATCATTGGCCTACGGCATTGTCCTGCTGGCTCCTTGGCCCCTCCCCTGCTGCGGAAGAATGGGGTCAGTCGTGGGCTATGGGTGGGTTGCTTATGGGTTCGGCTGGGATTTTTCTTGCTTGGGTTTATTGAGGTTTCTGTACTTTCCTTGGTTGTTCACTGTTGGGGTGGGGGGTTTTCCTATGGGCTACACGACTGTGAAGATTGTTTGGTTCGCTGTTTTCAGGCCTGTACGCTCTTCTGTAGTTTCTACCCATAGTACCGGACGCTTTGGTGTCGGGCAGGGTAAGAGGGGTTTTGCACAAGGGATGCGGGATGGACTGTAGGTGGAGATTTTTCCTGTCTTAGAGCGCTCTGCATAGGGGAGTTTGTACCTTAAACAATACTAAAATGATACTAAAAAAAAAAGGAGGAAAAAAAAGGAAAAAAAAAAGTACAAGAAGATCAAGCTCCACGCCCTCTATTTTCCTCTCGCTTAAAATACTTACCGCATTCGGCCAACGTAAACCTCAGGGTTTGGTCTTGATTTCGTCACGATAGACTTATTTTGGCTTTTGACATGAGCTTTATTTTCAAGTGAAATATATATTTCACCTTTGCTGAGAGTATTTTTTTCTTGTAAAGTCAAACTGGTAGTTTGACTTTACTTTCTCTCTCTCCCTCCTCTCTCTCCTCTGACCTGGCCTGCTAGCCTTCCCCTGATGTCATCTAGCCCCTTCGTCTCCACTAGGGCAGGCCCAGCCTCGAGTTTAGGTCCTTCTCGCTCTGCCTCCTGTCGCCAGGACTGTAGGGCTGATCCAATCTCTCGCTCGTCGTCATTCCCGTCCAGTCATGCCTCTCTATCCGGGGAGGCTGACAATGTCGCCAATATCCTTGGGCACGCCTCGAGGCTCGCTCGCCTTGACCCGGTCTCGTTCCCCACTGTCTACAATGCCTCCACCCCAACCTTCCCTGATAGGCAACTGGCCATCGCCCATCTTCTCGCCCAACTCGTCGCCATGGTTAATGATATAGGTGCTTCTGTTACCTTCCTGACTTCACAGGTTGAGACCCTCACCTCCGCCAAGGCAGGGCTCTCAGCCACCCCCTCACCTCCAGCCACATCCACTCTCGAGGCGTCGCTCAAAGACTTGTCCTCTCGCGTCGCTGCTCTCTCCTCCCACCGCGCCACACAAGTGGCTCTCCTACCGCCCCAAGCCCCAACTCCTCCTGCCCCTGCTGCCCAGACTAAGCCTGCTCAGCAGAAAAAGAAACTAGCTACCCGCCTCTGGTCTCGCACGGTCGCCACCCCGGATTTTCCCTTCCTTTTCGAGGGCAAAGGGTATAGCAACCCAGACACGTACGCTAAACGCCACCCTGACTCACCCCAAACCACTATCCTTTTTGTCTCACGTCATCTCCAGTCAGAGGAAGCCAACCTTTACTCTGAGCGATACCCAGCCACGTCACTTTTCCATATCGGTCCACCCCCCAGTTTCTCAGTCTCTGATCCCCCGCTGCCCCAAGAACAAACCTCGGTACAGGTTGCCAGGAAGGGCGGAAAGACCAAGAACAACGCTACTGCAGCACAGGTCGCTGCGTCAAGCAACAGTAGTGTCCCCAAAGGACCCTCACCGCTCCCAGCTGCCCAGCGTCGTTTCTTTGCCGCCCGCTCCACCCCAACCCTCCCGAACGATTCTTTCGTTATGACTGCTACCCTCCCCGACATCATGGCCGCTGTACTTACAGAAGCCAACTGCTCTCTGCCCCTGTCCCTCACTGCTTCAGTCAATCATAATGGTGCTGTTACTCTCACAGCCAACCCATACACCCCATCTTCTTCCTAGTACCCTTTTTTCGATGCCCTGACTAAGAAGCTCAATCAGAGTTTCCCAGTTGGGGATAACCCATTTCAGGTTTTTAGGGAGGCACCCACAAGTGTCGAACGCCTCATTCACAATCTTTCTCTCTCTATTCTTCCGAACGAGCCTACTGACCTCTTCCCCTTCCTCCTTGAATCAATCTGCCATGTGATTGACGTCCCCATTTTTGGGGCTGGATTCTTGCAGTCAGACCCTGTGAAAAAGACCGAGAAGCGCACAACCTCGGTGGTTGTAGCGGTCAACCCACTTCAGGTTTCCCTTTTCGGTGAATCCATCCGACTTTTCTCCTGTGCCCGCACGGTCGCTCCCGCCTACTCTGCCTCCAGGTCCACCCTGTGCAGGAAGTGCAGGCGCTTTGGACACTCTGCTCCTTTATGCAAAGAAGAGGCACAAGCTTGCCCGATCTGCACTGTCCTCCACCACCGTTCTGCCTACAGATGTGCTAACCAAAGCTGTCCAAACGGTGGCTTTGAGAAGTCTGTCGTAGGATGCTGCAATGCCTCACCTCCTCTCTGCGTCAACAGTGGTGGCCAGCACGCCTCCTTCAATGGCACCTGTCCCGTCCGCTGCGAACTCCTCTCCTCTCTCAGTCCTCCCAGGGACCAAGATATTCCCAATGCCCCCGATGCGGGTCCTCCTCAAACCACCCCTCAGGGTCCAACTGCTCCTCCAAACGTGCCGGCTACGCCAGCCAGGCACGGCCCTCGTTTCCCTCCCTCTAGCGAATCTACCCATCCCAAGACCGTTAAACTTGTCCGAAGCGGGTCGCCCAGCCTAAGCTTGCCGCTCCTCTTCCCCACAGCAATCTCTTTGGTTCTGGCAGCACACTCTTTCGAGCTAATACAGGTGCCGACTGGAGCGAGCCTGCACCGACTGACGTCCACATGGATCTTTCGATGTCGTCAAGCCCAGCCCCAACACAGAGTCCTTCACCATTCCAATCATTCCATTATCCTAGTTGTTTAAATCTTTCCATTGTTCAGCATAATTGTCTCGGTAGCAGTAATGTTTTTCAGACTCTTTTTAGTTTTTTTACTTCGGTAGAAAGTTCTCCTCACATTGTGGCTCTTCAGGACATTCCGCTTTGGAGGAATGGTCCTCCTGTTTTTCGCAACTATAAATGTTTTTTTCCCCCTGCAACTGACAGCTATAAACCCCGAGTGGTAACTTATGTTCACGAAAGGTTACTAACTGTGATTTCTGTTCTTCCATTGTTTTTTGAAAGGGGCGACCTTATGGCAGTGAACTTTCACTCCCTCAAGGGACTTTTTGATACTTCTCATAATTTGGTTCATTTGTTCAATCCTTATTCTATCCCTAATGGCCACATTAGGTCAGTTTCTCCTCTTGATTTATTCCCCAAGCATCATTTTCCTACACTCGTCCTTGTGGATTTCAACATTCATCCCTCCGCCTTTGACCCGACTCGTTTACTCTCCGATCACGACCAATTTATAGGTTCCCCTTACTTCGACAGGGAATCAGCTCACCTGTTTTCTCTCCTCACCACACCCGGGGTCTACACTAGGTTCCCCTTCACCACCAATCATTGCCCGGCAGTTCTTGACTTGTTCTTTGCCAACTCTGCCCTGCTGCCGTATTTCTCCTCCTGGAATCCCTCCCTCCCACCGACAGGTTCTGATCACATCGCCCTCACAATCACTCTCTCCACTCTGCTTCTAAAGCCCCCGCCCAGGGGTCTGAACTGGAAGTACACTGACTGGGATCACATCTCCCCTCTGCCCGCCGATTTGTCACTCACGGCCCCCCCTGCTCTCCCCACTCCGCACACACTTGACCGCTGGTTCGACCACAACCTTGCCAAGATCACGCACCTCATCACCTCCAACACCCCAACCAAACGCCCGCCCTCCTACGTTAAACCATGGTGCACTCCAGAACTTACACAGCTACGCCGCATACATGATCATACCTCCCGCCTCATGAGAAAGAACCAGGCCTCACCCGCGATGGCCCGTGTGGCTCGGAATACCTATTTCAAAGCTATCCAATCTGCCAAAATGGTCCACTGGTCGCAGTTTCTGGCCGACATCAACTCGCGGTCAGTTTGGGATGCTAGAAAGATTGCAGCCGGCTGAGCTCCGGATCGCTTCCCCACACTCGAGAACCCCTCCTCCCCCACCGAAATTAACAACACCCTTTTACAACACTTTTTTCCTCCCAGACCCTCTCCTCCCCCTCCTCTCATTCTCCCGGTGTTTAAGGACGTCCCCCCAGTTTTACCATCGGAAGTGTCTTCCGCACATCGAAAATCCTCTAACACATCAGCCCCTGGCCCAAGTGGCATTCCTTACTCCATCTGGAAGCGGGTCCACAAGGCCAACGAGCGGCTCGTGCCATCTCTATTCACTCCCCTCCTAGCCCACGAATACCACCCCATAGCCATGAGGAAGGCCAATGGCATTGTTATGGATAACCCTGACAAACCGGATTACCATACTCCAGCTTCTTTTCGCATCATTGTCCTACTCGAAACCGTCTCCAAGATACTTGAAAGACTATCTGCCCTTCGTCTCGCCGCAGCTGCCCGCTACCTAGGCCTCTTACACCCCAATCAGTGTGGGTCCCTGGCCGGTCTGGGCTGTTTCGACGCTGTTGCTACCCTGACCCACGAAGTACGCCTTCTTCAAGGTGCTTCCTTTAAAGTATCAACTCTTTTCCTGGACGTCAAGGGTGGTTTTGATAATGTCTGTGTAAACAAGTTGGCTAGTATCCTAGCCAAAGGAGTGGTCTCCGCCTATCTGGTTGCCTGGATTAAGTCTTTCCTCTCCGGTCGCCAGTGCTGTGTCATCTTCCAAGGCGCTCCAAAGGTTTTTTGCCCGGTCGCTGTTGGCACCCCTCAGGGCTCTCCAATTTCTCCTCTTCTTGTTGTGCTTTATATAGCCAGCCTCCGCCCGACCAGTCCCCAAGTCTGGCGATTTCATAGGTCGATGACCTCACCATCACGGTCAGCTTAGACTCTGTACGTTCAAACATCCGCGCTCTTCAATACTATTTCGGCATCATCCAACGACAGGGTGCCGACCTGGGGGTGGCTTTCTCCGTCCCCAAAACTGAACTCATTCACTGGAGAACACCGAAGGGCCGCACAGATGTTTCTTTTGCCCCCATAATGATTAACGACATGCTCTTTCCTCCATCACGAGCTGTAAGGTGGCTTGGCTACTGGCTCACCCGGCGATCCAAATCTCTATCCACTTCCGAATACGACTGGCACTTGCCCAGGCCTCTTTCACTACAATCCGACAGCTCAGTGCAGCTGGCAAAGGCCTCTCCTCCTGGTGCAACTGAAAACTAGTCTTTGGCGCCATCCTTCCGATCCTCACCTATGGTTGCGACCTCTTTATCCCGGACTCGTGCACACTTAAGAAACTCAACTCTTTCTGGCACAGAGTGCTCTGGTGGACAACTAATTGTTTTTACACCACCACTTGTGGCGCTATATATCGGGAAGCCTCACTACCACCCATTTCCTCAATTTGCAAGCACCGCTGCCTAGCAGCTGCCATCCGCTTGGTCTGCGCCCCCTCGGAATTGAATGCTGCCACCGCCCAGATACCCCAGTCTGTACCCACCTGGGACCAGGACCCTCTGCGGATGATCATCGTTTTCTCCTCCAGGGCACTTCCAAAGCCATGCACCTTCCGTTATGGCTCCGTACAGCTGTCAATTCTGCCAAGCACCTGCCTCTATACTCTCTGTGCCATGAGGTTTCAGACCTCTTTGCGCAAATCCCTATCGTTCCGCTTGCCTCAACTGACCTCGTGTCGCTCCCATTGTCAAGAGAACACTCCACTACCTACCAAGCCCTCAGAACTCCTCTGATACAGTCGCTTCTGACCGACTGGCTGAACATAAGTCCGCCGGTGCCGCTCTCTTATCCGTACAGCGCCTGTCTCACTCCTCCTGCCTTCACGGGCCATGCACGGTTTATTTGTGGCCGCATTCATCAGATCCGCACTGGTGATAGCCACCTTGCTGCACATGTCTCCTGGAGGAACCGAAACTCTAGCAACCTCTGCCCGTTCTGTGAGAAAGATGATGAGTCCTTCCAGCACGCGATTCTCCTCTGTCCTGCTAAGGCCCAGCCTCGCCTCACCCATCTCTCAGGTGTGGATGACATTGGCCCTGACGCTCATCTCTGGAACTCGGTCCCTCTCCTTAGAGGGCTGGCGGTGTATCTCTACTCTACTCGCACAGGCTTCCCTCCAGGCATGTTGCGTATCCGAGCCAGTACTGCTACTCCTGGGCCGGGGTCGGACTCAGATAGTGCTTAACACCTTAAAACTCTCTAGCTTGGCCCAGGCCTTCCTGGTATGCCTACTTTTATCTTCCCTGATTGAGTTTTGCTTTAGGGTATTTTCTGTTTGGTTTACGAGTTTCCTTTGTTCCTAGCCGGTTGCGGCAGTGGGCAGGTAGGGCGGGTAGGTTTTATTAATTTTGTATGTTTTTCTTATAAGTTATAAGGAGGATTTTACTTTACATTTGTTTTGTCAGTCATCGATGGCGATGCGACAGGTTTCTGATGATCCCGCTTGGAGAGGTTTTGCAAGTGTAGTTTGATTTTTGTTATTTCCTTTGTTAGTTTTTGGAATTAAGGTTTTTTATATGCCATAACGCGAGCTGCATGTAGGATTTTGTACCTAAATCAATAATCAAATGATTTAAAATAAAAAAGAAAAAAAGAAAAAAGAAAAAAGTACAAGAACTCCATCCTCCGTCTCCTCTACACACCCGGCGATTGAAATCTCAACACCACGAGATTATCACCAATTTTCCAAACTCCACCCCCCGTCATGGATTCCTCCTAGGGGGTGGAGACATACCTCCTCTACTCTCTTCTTCCCTTAGGTTTCTGACTTTGGGCTTTCTTTGCTCTGGGTTGATGGATTTCATCTTCCTTTGATGATGTTTCCTCTTCCTACTCTGCTTTTGCTCTGCCTCGCTTAGAGCATTTGCACGGTCGGCTACCCTCTTCTCAACACCCATGTTACAGACGGCCGGGTACACGGTTTGTAGTAACAGAAAACCTTTCAACAAGCCACGGTCGATTTCTCTACTGTCTTTATTTTTAAGAGGCTGCCTAGTCAAGACACGAACGCGATTACCCATAGTTTCTACGGCACACAGTTGGGTCTACCTCTCTTTCTCCTCTGGTTCTCACGGTCGGATCGGCTGGCACCCTACTGCTACTTAACCTTCTTGACTGGTTCCCACAACTACCTGGCTGGTATGCATATCTACTTCTTCATCATTCGGACTATGACCACGGTCCATCACGGCCTGCCTCTGGGAGAATGGTATTGCACTATCTCCTTCCTCTTGTTCGAGTGCGCGGCCAAAATAGATGGCATCTTAGCCTCCCCAGGACTTGGATTACGCCGAGCCTGGCCCCTCCCGTGCTGAGTGTGCGGAATTTTCAAGTGGTCTCCGCTACGTTTGCTGTTTGTTTTTCCTTTATTCAGATGATCATGCCATGGGTTTTCCTGACTCTGCCTGCTTGTTTATGGCTTTGATTCCTTTCGTCTATCTTTTTAGATAGTCCAGGGTTTCTTGTTGGGGGCGAGATGTGCGGTTGGTTCCACACCAGAGGCACTTGGGGGGTTAGCTTTTTCCCAGGGGTAGTTAGGGGTTTTTTTATGCCATAGCGTGAGCTACATGCAAGATTTGGTACCCTAAAACAATAATGATAGGATTCAAAAAAAATGAAAATCAAAAAAAAGGAAAAAATGAAAAAAAGTACAAGAACTCTGATACAGCGCTAGCTATGGTGTAAACAAAACTATACTACTGGCACCAGGGAAAAGGCCATGATCCCAATTCCCTCTGGGATTGAACAGAGCGCACATCTTGCCCGAAAAATCCTGACCCCTCCTTCACGCGGACACTCTAACTACTGTGACTGTTTTTCTTTTTTTTCCTTTTTTTCCTTTTTTTTATTATTCTCGTTTATTAATTGTTTCTATCGGGGCAAATGCACACCTGTGCTCATCCCACTGTTCTAGGTACAACGGCCATGCGGCCGGAATGAAGACCATGTCACCCAAAACCCCCAACTACAGTCCATCCCGCGATCCCCAAGCTAAAACCCTCGGACCCTGCCCGACAAAGAAAGCTCCGCCCGGTAATATCGGTAGAAACTACAAGGAGATTAGAACATGGGCCTGAAAACAGCGAATGAATAACCCCCGCCAAGGCCTAGCCTAAAAGAAAAACATCCCAAACCAATAGTAGACACAACCAACCAAGGAAAACAAACCCACTCCCGCAAGTCAAACAACCTATAAGCTAAACCGTAGTAAAACCCCACCGGGCCCATCTCCCAAGGGAATAGAGACTTTTGAATGATCTGTCTCGGGGACACAATGAGGGGAGGTAACTCCCAGGGGCATATAGCCCCGCCAGCTGAGGCTCAGGAAGAGCGACCGAGTTTGAGAGGATGCCACCTAAAGAAGGAAGGCTCGTGGCAGTCGGAGGAAGATCCAGTCCGCTATTTCGGGAAACAGGACACGGAAACAAGGTTTATGTAACAGGTTTACTCCTGTCTAACGAAAAGGTACAATAGAGGGCTAGCGGTTGACCGGCAAGCGCTAGGTCTAAGGGTGGCGTCAAGAGACCCGGAGATAGAGAGAAAATAGTTAAAGGGCCAGTGGAACTTCTGAGATCACCGTTCAACCAAGTATATTCATAAATCGAGAGTCTGCTGAAGTCTGCCGTTATCCTGCTAGCCAGGAGATTAGTTTTAATACAAGAGTTCTCCCAGAGCGATAGTAATCAGATATCCTGCAACCACAATCATTACCGGGCAGTGCACCTTGCCCTGCATGTCCTGTGATCCCACATGAAACCTAAGAGTCATAACACTACCTCAATGCTATCGTCAGCTTACATGACCGTTCCTTCACTTCTGTTCCTAAATAAAACAACAAACATGCAAAACTAAACATAACACAAGCTACCGGGCCTTAATATAGCTCCGGGGCTGTAAACCAATCAAACTAATCAAAATAAGCAAAGTAATCAAACTAAACATAGGAAATCCTGCACTCCGCCCCTGTATACAGTTACGGGAACATGTATACATGTTACAGTTTAAACATGCGCTACTTGTCCGAGGACATCAGATGGGAGGAGAGGTCTGGTGATGGGCGTCGAGCCGGGAGCAGTAGGGTGCCAGCCGATGCAAACGTCGGATAAGGGGAAGGTGGAGGGCTAGCCGACACAAGAAGTGCGAGGAAGGCTGACGGAAACAGTGTCACGATATTTCGAAAAGTCTGACCGTACCAGCAGAGCACAAAGGAGATAGTGCAATACCCGAGAGCAGTGCCAGTGGGGACAGCTACCTTACCGATCGACCAAGACTAAAAACCGACCCTTGACGGGTGAGGAGTTGCCCACCGTGGAGGGACGCCTAAGCGAGCCCGAAGAAGAGGGGGTGAAGGCGAACCCAACCAACACCTAGGATAAAACTTGCCTGGCCTGACCATCAGAAAGGAAAGGAAGAGGGGAGGGAGATGGCTTCACTCAGATAGAGGCAATCTGGCGTCTCTGAGGAGAGAGGGGTGGATGGAAGTGACGATGATTTCTCGTTGTGTTGAGATTTTAATCGCCGGACCTGTAGCGGAGACGAAGGATGCTAACTACTGTGACTGTTTTTTTCTTTTTTTCTTTTTTTTTCTTTTTTTTTCTTTTTTTTTCTCTTTTTTTTTTTTTAAATCATATGCATTTGTTTAAGGTACAAAGACAGACCATCCTCCGTCTCCTCTACACACCCGGCGATTGAAATCTCAACACCACGAGATTATCACCACTTTTCTTTTCTCCACCCCCCGCCATGTGCTTGTTCTAGGGGGTGGAGTCATACCTCCTCTACACTGCCCTTCCCTTAGCTTTATCCCTTTGGGCTTTCTTCACTCTGGGTTGATGGATTTCGTCTTCTTTTGATGATGTTTCCTCTCCCTACCCCGCTTTTGCTCTGCCTTGCTTACAGCATTTGCACGGTCGGCAACACTCTTTGCAACGCCCATGTTACAGACGGCCGGGTACACGGTTTGCAGTAAGACAAAACATTCAACATGCCACGGTCGATTTCTCTACTCTCATTCTCTTTAAGAGGCTGCCTAGTCAGGACACGAACGCGATTACCGATAGTTTCTACAGCACAGAATTGGGTCTACCCCTCTTTCTCCTCTTCTCCTCACGGTCAGATCGGCTGGCACCCTAATGCTACTTCACCTTTCTGGCAGGTAGCCACAACTACCTGGCTGGTATCCATAACTACTTCTTCACCATTCGGACTATGACCACGGTCCCTCACGGCCTGCCTCTGGGAGGATGGTATTGCACTATCTCCTTCCTCTTTTTCGAGTGTGCGGCCAAGATAGATAGCCCATGACTGGCCTCCCCAGGACTGCGATTATGCCAAGCCTGGCCACCACCGTGCTGTTTGCATGGAACCTTTTAAGTGGTCGTCACTTAGTTTGATTTTATGCGTTGCTTTTTGCCTGAATGAATGTGCCATGGGTTTTCCTGACTCTTCCTGCTTGTTCTTGGTTTGATTCCTTTCGTCTATCTTCTTAGCTAGTCAAGGGTTGCTTGTTGGGGGCGGGATGTGCTGTTAGTTCCATACCAGAGGGACTTGGGAGGTTGGCTTTTTCCCAGGGGTATTGGAGGTTTTCTTATGCCATAGCGTCAGCTGCATGCAAGATTTTGTACATTAAAACAATAATCATATGATTTCAAAAAAAAAAGAAAAAAGGTACAAAGACAGCCATCCTCCGTCTCCTTTACACACCCGGCGATTGAAATCACAACACCACGAGATAATCACTACTTTTCCAAACTCCACCCCCCATCATGGATTCGTCCTAGGAGGTGGAGACATACCTCCTCTACTCTCTCCTTCCCTTAGGTTTATCCCTTTGGGCTTTCTTTACTCTGGGTTGATGGATTTCGTCTTCCTTTGATGAGGTTTCCTCTTCCTACCCCACTTTTGCTCTGCTTCGCTTAGAGCATTTCCACGGTCGGCAACACTCTTCTCAACGCCCATGTTACAGACTGCCGGGCACACGGTTTGCAGTAAGAGAAAACCTTTCAACAGGCCACTGTCGATTTCTCTACTCTCTTTATTTTTAAGAGGCTGCCTAGTCAAGGCACGAACACGATTACCGATAGTTTCTACAGTACAGAGTTGGGTCTACCGCTCTTTCTCCTCTTCTTCTCACGGTCGGATCGGCTGGCACCATACTGCTACTTCACCTTCTTGGCTGGTACCCACAACTACCTGACTGGTATGCATAACTACTTCTTCAGCATTCAGACTATGACCACGGTCCATCATGGCCTGCCTCTGGGAGGATGGTATTGCACTATCTCCTTCCGCTTTTTCGAGTGTGTGGCCAAAATAGATAGCATCTTAGCCTCTCCAGGACTTCGATTATGCCGAACCTGGCCCCTGCCGCGCTGAGTGTGCAGAATTTTCAAGTGGTCTCCGCTACGTTTGCTTTTTGTTTTTCCTTTGTTCGGATGATCGTGCTATGGGTTTTCCTGATTCTTCCTGCTTGTTTTTGATTTGATTCCTTTCGTCTATCTTCTTAGCTAGTGAAGGGTCTCTTGTTGAGGGCGAGATGTGCAGTTAATTCCAGACCAGAGGGACTTGGGGGGTTGGTTTTTTCCCAGGGGTAGTTGGGGTTTTTTTATGCCATAGCATAAGCTGCATGCAAGATTTTATACCCTAAAACAATAATCATATGATTCAAAAAAAAAAGAAAAAAAAAAGGTACAAAGAGAGCCATCCTCCGTCTCCTCTACACACCCGGCGATTGAAATCTCAACACCACGACATTATCACCACTTTTCCAAACTCTACCCCCCGCTATGAGTGCACTCTAGGGGGTCGAGTCATACCTCCTCTACAGTTCCCTTCCCTTAGCTTTATTCCTTTGGGCCTTCTTCTCTCTGGGTTGATGGATTTCGTCTTCTTTTTTGATGATGGTTCCTCTCTCTACCCCGCTTTTGCTCTGGCTCGCTTAGAGTATTTGCACTGTCGGCAACACTCTACTCAACGCCCATGTTACAGACGGCCGGGTACACGGTTTGCAGTAAGAGAAAATATTTAAACAGGCCACGGTCGATTTCTCTACTCTCTTTCTCTTTAAGAGGCTGCCTAGTCAACACACGAACGCGTTTTCCGATAGTTTCTACGGCACAGAGTTGGGTCTACCCCTCTTTCTCCTCCTCCTCACACGGTCGGATCGGCTGGCACCCTACTGCTTCTCCACTTTTTTGGCTGGTACCCACAACTACCTGGCTGGTATCCATAACTAGTTCTTCACCATTCGGACTATGACCACGGTCCCTCACGGCCTGCCTCTGGGAGGATCGTATTGCACTATCTCCTTCCACTTTTTTGAGTCTGTGGCCAAAATAGATGGCCCTTTAGGCCTGCCCAGGACTTCAATTATGCCGAGCCTGGCCACCACCCTGCTGTTTGCATGGAACCTTCAAGTGGTTACGTTTTTGTTTGATTTTTGTTTTTTCTATTTGTCCAGATGAATGTGCCCTGGGTTTTCCTGACTCTGCCTGCTTGTTTTTGATTTGATTCCTTTCGTCTATCTTCTTAGCGAGTCAAGGGTTTCTTGTCGGGGCGAGATGTGCAGTTGATTCCATACCAGAGGGACTTGGGGAGTTGGCTTTTTCCCAGGGGTATTGGAGGTTTTTTTATGCCATAGCGTCAGCTGCATGCAAGATTTTATACCTTAAAACTATAATCATATGATTCAAAAAAAGAAAAAAAAGGTACAAAGACAGCATTCAGCTTTAACGCTATGGCCAACAAAAACTGTACCCTGCTGACCCCAGGAAACATCCAAACCCACAAGTCCCTCTGGTTTGAGACCAACCGCACATCTCGCCTATCGCTCAACCAAATCCTACGAACATACTCGTAGACCTGAAGGAAGTAGAAAGGAAACAAGCAAGCAGGAAGGAGAGGAGAACCCTTAGCGACATCTACTACAGAAAGTATAAAAACATAAGGAATGAAGAGACCCCTGACAAAGGAAATTTATATCAGATAAGTGACGTGGATCAGCCTGGGCTAGGAAGTGAGAATATGGACCTGCACACCAGAGCGGTGCCGGGGGAGGAAGCGGTGCCTCATGGCAGGATGGGACGGTGTATGCAGGGGACTCTGGTGAGGGGTCGCCGGAGGGTGTGCCAAAGCGGCATTAGCGACGGCCAGGCGGATGGGCGTAACCGAGGCGGGTTTGGGTATAGCGACCGAAGGTCGACTGTGCACAGGGAGCAGAAAGGTGCCAGCTGAGGGGGTGGGATGAGGGGGGATGGGAGTAGCTGTAACCGAGCAATGGGATGAAGACCAAGTAGGTAGTGGGAGGTGGATGGGAGGAGGAAGGAGTTCCAAACACTTGAGACGGCCGACTAGAGTAAGCGTGGCCGATGCTTTTCCGAATGCGAAATGAAGATGAGGTGCTGAAGTTACTAACCGAAGTGTTCTCCGACAGGACCAAATAACCGGGACGGAAAGGTAGTTTGCAAAGGGCTTGGAATGCTCAGCGCCGACCGTGAGCGAAGGGGATGAAATGCCGACCGTGCAAAACCTAAGCGAGGTGCAAAGGAAGTGCGGGGTAAAGGGGAGAACTGAGCTTCATGAGCGGGAGTCAACGATGAACAGGAACAACCCCGTGGAGGAGGGGGTAGACCCCAGAGGGAGAGGAGTGGATGTAGCATCACTCCCATAGGCAGAAGCCATCAAGGGGAAGTAGACGGGGTGGTGGTGGAATCCCACCATGATTTCCCCGGTGTTGAGATTTCAATCACCGGAGGTGTAGGGGAGATGGTTCGTGTTAACTACTATGACTATTTTTTTTCTTTTTTCTTTTCTTTTTTTTTTTAAATCATATGTATTTGTTTAAGGTACAAAGACAGCATTCAGCTTTAACGCTATGACCAACAAAAACCCTATCCTCCTCACCCCAGGAAACATCCAAACCCCCAAGTCCCTCTGGTATGAGACCAACCGCACATCTCGCCTATCGCCCAACCAAATCCTATGAACATACACGTACATACGAAGGAAGTAGAAAGGAAAGAAGCAAGCAGGAAGGAGCGGAGAACCCTTAGCGACATCAACAAAAAGCCAAGAGGGCAAACAAAAGGAATGTATAAACCCCTGACAAAGGAAAATTACGTCTGATAAGTGACGCATATCAGCCTGAGCTAGGAAATGAATGTATGGACCTGCACACCAGAGCGGTGCCGGGGGACGAAGCGGTGCCCAGTGGCAGGATAGGACGGTGTATGGAGGCGACTCTGGTGAGGGGTCGCCGGAGGGTGTGCCAAAGCGGCATTAGCGACGGCCAGGAGGATGGGCGTAACCGAGGCGGGTTTTTGTATAGTAACCAAAGATCGACCGCGGGAGGGGAGCAGTAAGGTGCCAGCTGAAGGGGGTGGGAAGGGGGGGGTGGGTGTAGCTGTAACCGAGCAACGGGACGAAAACTAGGAGTGTAGAGGGAGGGGGAATGTGAGGAGGAAGGCCAGTCCGAACACTTGAGACGACCGACTAGAGTAACCGCGGCCGATGCTTTTCCGAATGCGAAACGAAGACGAGGTGCTGAAGTTACTAACCGAAGTGTTCCCCGACAGGACCACATAATTGAGACGGAAAGGTACTTCGCAAAGGGCTTGGAAAGCTCAGCGCCGACCGTGAGCGAAGAGGACAGAATGCCGACCGTGCAGAACCTAAGCGAGGTGCAAAGGAAGTGCGGGGTAAGAGGGAGAACTGAACTTCATGAGCGGGTGTCAACGATGAACAGGAGCAAGAACCCCGTGGAGGAGGGGGTAGACCCCAGAGGGAGAGGGGGGGTTGTAGCATCGCTCCCCTAGGCAGAAGCCATCAAGGGGGAGGAGAGGGGGTGCTGGTGGAATCCCACGATGATTTCCCTGGTGTTGAGATTTCAATCGCCGGAGGTGTAGGGGAGATGGTTCGTGTAGGGGAGATGGTTCGTGGTTAACTACTGTCACAGTTTTTTCTTTTTTTCTTGTTTTTTTTTTTTTTTAAATCATATGTTCATTGTTTCTACGGTACAAGAAATGACATGCATCTTTAACGATATGGCCAAAACAAAACCGAAAATCAAACTAACAATCAA
>Ga0307509_10004557_pt1 | contig 19880 bp, 23 predicted proteins | sample 10_EM_MG_FD_202245 | JGI IMG/M metagenome (GOLD analysis project Ga0307509, IMG submission 202245) | Populus trichocarpa ectomycorrhiza microbial communities from riparian zone in the Pacific Northwest, United States - 10_EM | ecosystem: Host-associated > Plants > Roots > Unclassified | place...
TGAAGGTCTGTCGAAGTCTGCTGTCTCCTGCTAGCCAGGAGACTGGTTTAAATACAAAACCCAAGAGCGATAGCCTTCCTGCAATCACGATCATTACCAGTAGCTGCGCACATACCGGAATCCGGTAATCCTGCAAGACCAACGAAAGAAACAAAACAAACAATGCTCAGCCTTCGCCAGTGTTACATGACCATTCTATACCCGGAATCCTAAATATAAACTTCCAGCAAAGGAAACTAAACATAGCAATACGATAGCATAGCCTATCTGACTCAGAGGCAGTGGCAGAGCTGAAATCAAATCAAATAAACCAAATATAAATCAACTAAACATAGGAGATCCTCCACTGCCCGCTCCTGTGTACCGTTACCGGAACATGTACACATGTTACAAACACAATATAAAATGTAGAACCAAAGTCTACGCAATAACCATAACATAAATCATAGCCATCAAATGGTCATCTCCTCCTCGCCATCTTCTGGCTTCTCATCCTGAGCACTCACAGGGCGGGAGGGGCATCGTGTAGTATGGGGGTCGTGTGGGCCGTTGCAGTTCACACACCTAAGTACGGTATGGTTGCATGGTCGGGGCGTATTCGACAGGTAGCGGTGGGACAGGTGTGATTGCCTATAGGGTGTGGGGATGCACACCACCGGCACGTTGCCGGGTTGGTGCACTTGTTGTTGTGGTGTCCGTAGCCATGACAGTTGGAACACTGGGTATGAGAGTTGAAACGCAATCGGCGCTCCGTTGTATAAGTGGAAGAGAAGGCGGCCAGGCGTTTCGCGAGCTAGTCAGAAGGCCTGGGACCAGTAATGGTGATCACGACTGTGGAGGCGGATTTTCCAGCTCTTGCATCGTCGGTAGTGAGCCATCTGGGCTGACCGGTGAGGGACCATCCAGTGTTGAAAGTGGTGTGCTCTGTAGCAATTTCCACTAGAGACTTCGAGGAGGGGAAGGCTGTGCACCAAAACTTGTGACACAGGGGTGTCCAGGAGAACGCTAACCCTTCCTGGCATCAGGTGGAGGAACGACCCCACCTTGCTGTTAAGCGAGGTGGCCTTGATCGATTCCATGGTTGTCAGGGTGACTGTATTTCCCCGGATGGAGACGGTCTGTACCTAGGTTGCAACTAGCGCTAAGTTTATGTCGTCTCTTAGGTCTAGTGCAGAGGTGGGGAGTGGTTCACCTTCCCGTTTGCTGATAAGGCAGCGTTCTCTGGCCGTGAGGCCCTTCTTAAGTTGTGGCCTGTTGTTGGTTGTCGGTTTCGAGGCTTGGGCAGCCCTAGAAGCCATGGTAGTCTTTTCTTTCCTACCCTTCCTGGCTACCGTTGCCCACGATTTGGGCGGGGCAGCTGCGGGGAGGGTCGAAGGGAGGGTGTTGGGAGCAGAGGGTCTTGGAGGGGCCGTTGCTGGTAGTGTGAAGGGTATCGGGGTGGGGGTGTCAGTCCGGGGTGTAGCATCTTTGAGTGTGGTAACTTCCTCGGTAAGGGCTTCGATCTGTTCGCTTAGCGCATCGATGGCCGTCCTGTAGTCTTTATGGATCTGATAGATCATCTCTATCATGACCACATTTTCATGGCTGGCTATGGTAGCCCCAATCTCCTGGTGCTGGTTTATCTTGTGGAAAAGGTTCAGGAAGAGGGCACTTGGAGGGCCGCTTCTCAAGTACCTCTCATCAATATGTGGGAGGCTTGTTATCGTGTTGCTTCTGGGTCGCTTGAGCGAGGGGGGGCCTGCTGGCATGAAAATTGGGGACAGGGTCAGGGCACCGTCGTGAGTGGAGGAGAGCCAGCACCTGCCGGCGGTAGGGGAGGGTTGGCCTTTTTGCCTTTCCCCTTGTTTCGACGACCCGAACCAAAGGGCGGGACAAAGGGATCCATATGGTATTCGTGTAACTTGACAGGTCACGTTACGCGGAAATCTCGAGATTGTGTACGTGGTGTTTCTGAAAGTGCAAATTGCACTTGGAGGGAAAATAGGGGGGTTCAATATCTTTTATTTATAACTATATAGCTAATGTAGCGACTACCTATCCGGGCTTGCACAACCATACGGCAGTACGTTCCAAGGAGTACGCCAGTCCAACCCGCCTAGCCCGCAGTACATCTGGAAAAGTATCACCAGCGCGATTCGTAGACCGAAGTCCGAGTATCCTGCCAGCACACGGGAATCACAAAATAAACCACCCAACTAGCGTAAGAATAAAAGAAATCCACCTCCCATAACCATCTACCAAACACTACCGTAGGCGAGGTCATAGCCACAACCAAACCCACATTCCGGCAAACTGGTCACGCAAACACGCAAAATGAAACCCAACACAATCTCAATAGCCCCCGCCACGCCCTTTCCGACGCCGACCACGGCCGACGCTAATAACACCATGATCACGAGCATGACGATCGGACCCTCCCCCCCCAGCAGCCGAAGCGACCGGAGAACCATAATAACCAGCGGGAACCGGAGGAGACGACGAGGAAATATCCTCAACCACCCGAGCCTTCCGAGAAGCCACGCCAGCCTCATCGTCCACCCAGCGCACATGACGTGGGCGACGTTCGGCAACAGTCCGATCAGCCGACGGCGACCATTCAACCTGTACCACCACCGGTAACACTGGCTCACCCACACCATGCTCAGGCTCCTACGCCATGACAGCGGAAGCCACAGTAGTCACCGTCAACGCCTCCACATGCACCCCGAGGGACGCCAGCGTAGGCGCAGCAGGCTCAGCCACCGGGGCGAGCACCGCTACTTCATCAGCCACCGGGGCGAGCACCGCCACTTCATCAGCCACCGGGGCGAGCACCGCCACTTCATCAGCCACCGGGGCGAGCACCGCCACTTCATCAGCCACCTCCTCACGAAGAGGAGAGGCTTCAGCACCATCACCCTCACGAGAGAGGGGAGCGACCGAACGAAGAGCATCGAGCTCACGGCGGCGGGACTCACTCTCCAAAGACGAGAAATGTAGCCGACGGGAGAGGACGGAAATGTGATGGCGGAGGCGGGAAACCTCAGCCTCGAGGGCCAAAGTTTTCTCGACCGTCCGACCAAGAGCCAGACCCGATCTCGCGACCGCGGCGGCAGAAAAGGCTGAGGAACTTCGCTTAACCATGACGATCAACTTGACCGACAGACGACCGACCGTGACGACTAACCGACCGATGGGAAAAACCACCGATCTTTCGACCGTACCGAGGGGAGGAAACCGCCAGCACTCAACCAAAGGAGGAAGAAGCAGGTGCGTTAACCCCGAAAGGAAGGAAGAAGCAGAGGGCAAGCCGACCGAAGGACGAACAAAGCAGCGGGGAAAGATGAGGAACCTCGAGATTCCAAACGATTGTAATCGAAAGGAAAGAATTAAAATCAAGCAGAGCCTTGCGGAGTACTTGAAGTTAAAGGCTTGAAGCTATTGCGGGAGGGGGCGATAAGGGATCAAGGACACTAATTCGTTGAAAACCAGAATGTGACAGATCACAAGGAGGTTACGTGGCCTATTTTCAAAAAGTGAGGAAAATAGGGGGGAAGAAGCATGGGTGTGTGACGGGTAAACTGCGTGGCTTTTATAAAAAATCTTTACCAAGATTCGGCTAGGGCCTTTCCTATACACCGTTAGCATCCATCTCATGCACCTACCCGAAGCATAACTACCCACCATAGTAGGTATCCACGATATCGGAATCATGTTTAACCGCTTGCAAAGGCTTACCATAGTTGAATTCTCGGAGGAAAAAGGTACGAGGACCATCGGGAAACTCTTCCGCGAGAGGAATGACAGATTTCTCAAAATTAACCTCCGATGTTTACGAAAAACCTCTGCGACAACAGTCTGGGCAGCGTAGTCGGTTCCAACGTTTAGCCAGGACACATTACTTGCCCATAGCCCCTTCACCTGTCTAGGCGCAATTCCCGCGCCACTTCTTGTAACCCGTTACCGGCTGGCCCCTCTACTCCTGAGAGTGTGCGAGGTCAAACGACTACTCTGGGTATGCGGGTGCAGGTGGGGACTCTGTGAACCCTTGGGGATCCGGTGGAGGATGTGCAGTGGTTAAGGAAACGCACGCAGGGTGTTTTGATGCCGACGGTTTGCTTGCCAGTTTCGAGTTTCTGGATGTCCTTATATAGGGTTTTCATGCCGGAGAGGCCGGTGTGACAGCTACTATTTCAATTGGTTTAGCCGCTTCGGCATGGAGGGTTATTGGTGTAGAGAATGAACTTGAACTTAGGATGCGATACCAAGCACTACCCCGTCGCAGTGGTAAGATGCCGGTGACGCTTATTAACAAACTTTAGTCCTGGATCCCCAGTTTGCTCCAGTACCCCTACTGGCACCTCCACCCCCTGTGGGTATATCGCCACAAGCGCATATTCTGATTGCTTTAATTAACGAGGAAAAAAATGGGAAATTCTGTTCGGGTATCCTATCAAGATAATGGTCATAAAGAGTGGTTGGGGAGGACCGATTACGACAGGCGGCGGCGGCGGTGTCGGAACTGTAGGTGCTCCATTTTCTCCGCTGTCAGGGGAGGGGTCTTTTGTCTGAGGCTGATGTGCTCTTGCTCTTCCGGGGGGTTCTCACAGGTTGAATTCGACGTTGCGCTTGACGGCTCTTTCTATGTCTAACTTCGGCCCGGGCTGGTGAGGCCTCCAAGGCCGTCTACATTGCCCTTCTTGTAGCTGATGAATACCGTGGGTATGCTGTAGTCGCCGTCATCGGTGAAGCCCCCCTTGATGAGGGAGGTAGAAGCGTCGTGGCATCCGGATCAAATTCGGAAGTCTCAAAGAAGGGGCCGGCGCCGAGGTACGCCTGGGGGGGGGGCTCTAGTGGCGGTAATGCGGAGGCTGGGGGGCTGAGGGGCTTGAGAAGTAGTGTTTTTCTTTCGCTGGTTCCGTCTGTTCCGTTACTTTCTATATCTCGGTAGAGATCTGCTGCTGCTTCCTACCCGATCCTAAATCCCTACTAAATCTAGGCCGTTCCATGGGCAGAAGGTCCAGTCCGAGAAAGAGTACCACCCCTTACGCCCACCGGGATATATGTAACCGCTGACTTCCAGCCTGTGCGGGGGAGGCGACATTTTGTCTGTTAAACAAGAATTTCATTAGCATTCAATACATACGGTAAACGATGATAGAGACCAACAAAGATGCCTGATTACCTCGAAGAAGAAGTTCGGAATCGGGGGGACCCATAGTCAAAGCGGAACAGGATCCGGCAATGGTAGTAAGTATTTCGGTATGCAATCGCTAATACTCAAGTGAGACTACCATTCACGACTCAACCGCCCCCCTCCAACCCCACCAAGTTGGGAGGTTCAAGTTGGAACTTTCTAGCCAATGCCACTGTTTTCCTCGCATCCTCATTTTCAGTTGCTTTGACAACTTAAAAATAGCGTATACCCCATTCTGAACCCCCTCCACGGCAGCCAACTGTCTCTCTCCTTCGGCCTCAGCTACCAGCATATCCCCGGGAACATCCAGCACCGGCAGATCACTCGCAAAGGAGAAAAAACGCTCGGGAGTTCGGGCTACTCCTTGCAATGGAATCAAACAGCACTGTAGCGCAACGGCCGGAGTGAGCTTCAGAGGGGAATCAAATACGGATGGAGGGTACGGCTGTGAGATGGAAGGTTAGCCAGAGCTCAGAGAATACCAAGGGGAATAGCGGGGGGAACGTGCTCACCCCCTCACATCCCATCACAACCAATCACTCGAACCGGAGCCTCTCACGCACTCTATTCGCTAACAATCTAATGACTGAACCACCCTCCATAAGGCAGCAGGAAACAGGACCCCCCTCTTGTTCTCCCCCCATCTCCCACCCGGTATACTTCCTTCTTTACTGCCACGCCCCGATACTTCCTATCCCTGCTCACACCAGCGTGCTCAAAACCGTGCTTATCCGCGCATATGCCCCACCCATCCAGTAGCTCCTTCATCTTACGCGGCATGAACGGCTACGGCAGGATTCCAGCGAGGTGTACTGCTTCGGTGGAGAAGTAGACTAGGGTGGAGAAGTAGACTGGTAACTACTGCTGTGAAGGATCTGGGATAGCCCCGGGTGGGGCCTGCTAGAGGTACTTGTTTGTCTAGAACAAATCAGTCACTGCTGGGGGGATGGTAAGGGGAAATCGCTTCGATGCTGTGCTTGGCCGCTCTTTCTAGGTCGAACTTTGACCCGCGCTAGCGAGGTTCCTAGGCTCTCTGCCTTGCCTTTCTTGTAGCTGGTAAATACCGGACATGCTGTAGTCGCCATAGTCGGTGAAGCGCTCCTTGGTGAGCGAGGTAGAAGCGCGTGGCATCCAAGTCAAATCCGGAGATCGCGAAGAAGGGGCCGGCAACGCCGCCGGTGCCCTGGTTCATGGCCCGCTGTGCATGTGTTAGGGTGAGGCGTGGCAGGGGGAGGTTGAGGGCAAGGAAGAAGGCGGGCGATTATAATAATACAGCCACCACTACCAAGCCCCTACGAACTGTGCACTATTTCGATGCTACCCCTGTAGATTGTACATGGCCCACACCAAGCACTATCGTACACCGCCGCAGCTGTAAGATGACGGTGGCGCTTATTGACAAACTTTAGTCCAGGATCACAAGGTCACTCTAGAACCCCTACTGGCACCCCCACCCACTGTGGTGATATCTTCACAAGCACATATTCTGCTTGCTTTAATTAACCGTGATATTCTATTCTGGTTTTCTCCATGACCTTTCATTCCACCAAATTAACGCAATGGCACAAGCAGCTACCCGTCCCAGCCTCCCGGCTGCCAATGATCTCTCAGCGTCGGTGGGGGCGGGGCCGTAAATCGGCCTCACTACAAGCCTCCCGGGCCAATTTCAAATTGACAAGCACAGCTTGACAAAAATGCCAGCGGAGAAGCGAATCGACAGGACGACTGGGATTCCCGTCGTTGAATGTCTGATTAAGATGACGACCCGCGATTTCATAGCTTAGGAGGGCGGGTGAGAAGAGTGTGACCTTGTGGTTATCCTACACGATTATTAGTAACAAAAACCAGAAAACTCTGCAATTCATACGTCTGGATTAATTGCGATATCATAGGCATCGAAATGGGCATGGATGTCTCGCCGAAGCAAGATCCCATTCTGCACAGAGTTGATGCTTCCGTTGGAGCTGTTGACGGCAGGGATATTAACCCAATTGTAAAGTTTATTTGAATTCCAGTATCCTTGATAGGCCAAAGGAAAAATATGAGCGGCTTCGAAGGTCCACCAGTAGCCGCCCGCACCTAAGGCTGCTTCTATACCGGTAATAACGCACCTCCCATCTCTTTGACGGACAGCTTCCCGGAAAGACCCACAATGCCGGCCACGTTCCAGTGACTCGGTGGTAGTTAGCGGTACTTCGTTAGTGACAGTGATGGAACCTATTGCCAGTGAGTAGTCGGTAATGATTGCATCACAGAAGAAATCTACCGTTCGTGACAATATAGTAATTCCCAGCTTGAAGCTGTTGGTTATCTCTTGGAACTAATTGTTCGCTACTGTCATGTATGTCGAAAGTACTGGAAATGAGACAGATGATTTCTACCATCGAATAGAGGTTGGCGTTGGTAATACCGGGCGCGGCATAGAGGGATGTGAGTGAGGTGCCACAATTGGCGGAAGAGTGGATGTATGCATTATGCCAGGCTGAACGAGGGACGAGTGCCATGTTTAGTTCCTATACAAGTGTCAGTATGGCCTTTAAAACTGTAAACGCAAAGCAAAGGACTGCATGCCCTGATCGAGAAAAGGGAATATTTACGCTGGGGTTGGGAGAACAGAAGCCGGAGGGGGGGAATTGCGGATGTGGTGCATAAGATGGAAGGAGGGAACAGAGGAAAGCCAATGTAGGCAAACATGAACTGGGAGTCGACAATTTCTCGCTTAAAACACTAAGGTTTACCTGTTCCCGGGCAATTTTAACCCTTCCTACTCAATTACTGAACCTTTAGGTGTCAATTTCAGTTTCACTACAACTTGGTCATACTATCTATTCCCACTGTTCCCCCCTTAGTTGTCATTTCAGCAAATAACCTACTATACTCATGGAGTTTTGGTACAGGTAGTGATTATCGTGAATCGCCAGTCCCTTGATTGATAGCAGGATCTTGACGTCTCAAGAACAGAGAGAACATATCTGGAATTCAACACTTCTCAGGTAAATTACAAACACGAGTAATCTGGACAATGGAGAACAAAGTAGGAGCTGGATGCGCATTGAAGAAGTGAGCGAGAAGGGAAGGGAAGGGGAAGATTGTACCAATTTTGGAATAGTTTTAATTTCTGGTATTTTTTTATTATTAAGCCTCAGAGCTCGCGCAGTTTCTGATGGAATTTGTCTATGAAAATCGGTGCTAAGCTAAGGTTTAACAAATGATATTGTTATGTGCTAGGTACACATCACTTAACAGTCCATCTTTGCCTCTCGCCCGGTCACCCATGACAGTAAAACAGCTAAACAGCCGAAACTAGATTTTCTCTGCGGCCTTCGGGCGGGTAAGCCACTCCCTCTGTAGTGCACTGCACTGTGGCTCCGGCCGTGGTGTACTGCCCAGTGACTCCGTTCATGGCATCCTCACTAGACAGGAACTCCGTGTCAACCCAAGCCACCCCAGTCCCCTTCACATTAGCGAGGACTGCCTGGCGAAAGTGCCAGCGGAGAAGGTCATCGAGCGGCCGGAGTGGATTACTGAGGAATGTCTGATCAAGATGACCACCAGCGATATGATAGAAACTGGTAGCAGGTGAGAAACACATGATCTTGTAGTTATCCTACACGATTGTTAGCCGCGAAAACTTGGGGAGATACCCATTCTCACATCAGGATTAATTGTCAGATCATAGAATGTAAAGAAATCTAGTATATCGCTCCCGAGCAGGATCCCATTCTGTACAGAATTGATGCTTCCATGGGACTCATCGGCAGGGGGAATCGTGATCGAACGAGTGTATTTACAATCATTCCAGTTCTCCTTGTATGCCAATGGGAATATATGAACGGCCTCGAAGCCAATCCAGCAGCCAAAGTGAGCCAGCACTGCTGGCCTGCCCGTTATAATGCATCGCTGATCTCGCTCACGTACTGCCTCACAGAATGATTCAATATCAGCTCCGGATGGCAACGAAGTTGTACCCATCAGCGGAACTTCGTCAGTGACAGAGATGGAACCTATTTTGAATGAGAAGTGGCTGATGATTGAATGATAGAAGACACATACCATTGGTGACAATATAGTAATTGCCTGGCTGAAGTTGTTGCTCATCTCTCTCAACCAACAGTCCACGGTCGTCGTGTAGTTCAAAAGTATCGGTAAAGCAGCAGAAAACCTCGACCATAGAATAGAGATTGGAGTTTGTAGTGCCTTCTGCGGCATAGAGGCCTCCGAGCACGGTAGCATGATTGTCAGAAGCATAAAGGTAGGTATTACGCCATACCGAGCGATCGAGGATAGGGATGTTGGATTGCCTATATTTGTCTGTTAACGCTGGGGTTCTAGCGGGGAATGGGGAAGAGAGGAGGACATGTTCGGGCAGAAAGAAATGGAATGTTGGAGCCCAGGGAAATGCAAGAAATCCTTGAATTGATAAGAAGGCCTGGTCTTGGATGTCGTGGGTAAGGTTATAGACAACAGAGAAAGCAAACTTATTAGGCCTTAAATAAAGACCGGGTAATCGTTGCTTATATCAGCACAAAACCCTGAACCCTCAGTTGGCGCGGCATACCGTACCGGGAAAACAAGAAAATCGGTGAATAGTACCGCATTTTCTGATTAAGCCCGTTTTCACGCTAAGAGGTCAAAAGAAAGTGTGGCAAGATCCTTCAGGGAGGGAATTAGAGTAAAGAAGTTTGGAACGAATGGGGTCTCGGCAGACATCGGAAAGCCGGATGATGTTTAAAGAAACATTTGTTATTCCGTGAACTTGACAGTTCAAAAATTACTATAAACCTTTTGTATTCATGAAAGTCCTGGGTTTCTAGTGAAGCTTAAGTGTTCAGGTTTACCCCACCCTAGGACAGTTCCGAACGGGCTGCCAGGATCACGACCAACTGCGAAGGTGTAACATTCTTGGTGTAGCGGCAGTCTTAAGGTGTCTTTCAAACTGATCGCTGTTCATCTGTCACCACATCGATCATCCCCTTGATCCCCGTTTTGCCACAAGAAGCGTTCCGATTCTTTTGTCCCTACGCGAGTACTTTCGAACTACATGACAGTAGCGAACAATTAGTTGGGAGAGATAGACTAAGCAACAGCTTCAAGAAGGGAATTACTATATTGTCACCAATGGTAGGTTTCTTCTGTGACCCAATCATTAGCCACGGCTCACTCGAAATAGGTTCCATCTCTGTCACTGACAAAGTTCCGCTAATTCGTACAACTTCGTTGCCATCTGGAGCTGATATTGCATCATCCTGTGATGCTGTATGTGAGACGAATCCGACGAGGACAATGACGGCCTCCATACGGACGACAGTACTTCAACTAAAAGTGATGTGTCACCGGTAGAGATTAGGCTCAGGCCTACCTTATCTCTTACTGCCGACCACAGGCCCGGCTCTTCATCCCCAACTTCGGGGCGGATAACTTCAAAGCTGGAAATGCCGGGTTCGGAGGAACGTTCATGCCTTCTCTCACCCCGACTCACAAGTCATCTGTTAAATCCCTATCTGCGAAATCGAGGAAATCTACACAAGCCCCCACACCAAGTCGCACTAGTCTCGACAAAAACAGGGGCCTCCGGGTTTTCTGCGATGCATTATAACCAGCAGGCCAGCACGGCTAGCTCGCTTTGGCAGCTGGATTAGCTTCGAAGCCGTTCCGAGTCACATATTCCTACCGGCATACAAGGAGTACTGGAATGATTGTGACTATAGTAGTTGGATCACGATTCCCCCCGCCGATGAGTCCCATGGAAGCATCAATCCTCTACAGAATGGGATCAGCCAGAGTGGATTACTGGGGAATGTCTGATCAAGGTGACGACCAGTGATATGAAAGGAACGGGTATCAGGTGAGAAACACATGATCTCGTAGTTATCCTACACTATTGTTAGCCACGAAGAATTGGATATCTACGCATTCTCACATCAGGATTAATTGTTCGATCATAGAAAGAAAAAAAATCTAGTAGATGGCTTGCGAGCAAGGTCCATGATTCCCTCCGCTGGCACTTTCGCCAGGCAGTGCTCACTAATATGAAGGGGGATGGGGAGCCTTGGCTTGAGACTGAGTTCCTGCCTAGTGCGGATACCCGGAACGGAATCACCAGGCAGTATACTACGGACAGAGTCACCTGTGTACGCTACTGTGACCTTGCCAGGGCCCCGATGCAAGTCAGCGCTTGGAATTGAGAATGACCTACCCGGGCAGGAAGAACGAAAGTTAACTTGAATCGCTGCGTCGATACCATACCGGTATTCGTATGCAACAGTCCGCACCGCTAAAGAGGTAGTGTGTTCACTATCGGGGGTGAGAACACCTTTCCATCACTGTCACCGACGAAGTACCAGTTACTTCCACGATCTCACGGGAAGGTGGACGGCGTTTAAAGACATTCCCGGACGCGGTGGGTGAACGAGATGGGGGGTGCGTAATTACGTGTACGGAAACGACGTTAGGTCCCTATGGTGGCTGGTGGTTGCTCGAAGCCGCCCATATTTTTCCCTTGGCATATCAAGGATACTGGAATGCTTGTAAATTTTACAATTGGGTTAATATCGCCCCTGCAGAGAGCTGCTTCGGCGAGATATCCACCGTCATTTTGACGGCTATGACTACTCACACATCGCCGAGATAACGGATGGGAGTTCTCGCGAAAGGCGACCGACATTGTCAAAGAGTATATCACCATGTTCTCTCAGTGGCTAATTGCGATTTGGGGAAACAAATGTGGAGATCTTTATTCCAACAAGGACTTTTGCGACCCATCGGAGAGCTCGGCCAAGGTTATTGAAATTCAGGATCGGTCCCAGAGTATCCAGAGCAGAAGCTTTGAGAAGGGACCATTGGAGGCTCGGCAGCGCTGTCAGAGAGAGATTGAGGCAGCGGCCAACCAATAATTGCAAAAATTAGAAGACTTGAAGCCTAGGAGTACCAGGGCTTCCCCCGCAAAGCATCTGTAAGGCCAAGCGATGCGAAGCACAGATTACACAACCGGTGGTTCAACTTGGGTGATCAAGTCGTCTACCTTCAGGATTCCGGCAAAGTTCCAATCGCCACCAGAAGGAGTGTCGTCTCCCTCACCAGGAGTATAAGACAGACCCCATCGGATGTAGTTTTCGATCATACCCCTATGAGTGACACAAGGCTCAGTGGCACGTGTTCCCAATTCCGAAGAATGGCACTTCCGGTCTTGGGCGTACTAAACCCCACCAATCGCCAAAAAATCGTGGAATCTAAAGCCATTGAATTAGCCAAGCCCCCTCCTACCACTGCTACTCTTGTTACACAGGCCCTCCCCCACACCACTCCAACTCACCGGCAGCTTTAGAACAGCTGTCACTAGAGGTGGTAGCGGTAGCTCCCAGGGCGCAAACTCGCCCCACTATTGAGGGAGCGGGTTCAGTCGTGGAAGAATTGGACCGAACAGCTAGAATCACAGCGGGATCTCGCGAAAAAAAAAACAGTCGTCTCAAGGTATACTCATCCTCTCCCGGTGGTGGTGGCGGCGGCAGGACAGTAAGTCTCCCCCCTATGGTGGCTCCCCAAGTGATCTGGAAAAGTCCTGAGTTCTCCACTGACGACTATAGGACTGTTCCCCTACCGGCGAATCTAAATACTGCAATGCGCGGAAGTAACGGGAAGGGTGGTGGAACAATGCTGCGGAGGCAATGGGAATGGAAATGGAGCGAAGTGGACAAGAGGCGCTTATAATGCGCGGAATTAGGCGAGTTATCCGATAGTTGGGAGCTCGGGAATTTTTATCCAGTTACTACTTTACTTGCGTTTGTCTGGTGGCGTTGGTGCCTCCTCTGTATTCTTGATTGAGCGTGTTTTTGCACAATGAGAGGAGTTCCGCGAGTGATCTGCTTGGCAATACAAGATCCTTTTTTCTTCCCTCTTAGAGAGTTGCTATTGTGAATAGTGATGAGGTGACGGCTACCGGTACCATAGCTATCTTATGATACATACAAGGATTGCCCTTTTCTTTTGGCGCTCACGCCATTTAGACCCCCAGCGTTAAGTTACAGACCCCTCACATACATCACAACCAATCACTCAAACCGGAGCCTCACACCAACTCCATTGCTTAACATTATACTGATCGAACCCTTGATTATGCAGTAGAAGCAAGACCCCCACTTGTTCCCCCCCATCCTCCACACCATCCCCTTCCTTATTTTCAGCTACCCACCTCTACTGCCGATCCCTGTTCACACTCGCGTGCTCAAAACCGCGCTTATCCGTCAGCATGCCCCATCCATCGAGTAACTCCTTCATCTTACCCGGCATGAACGGCTACAGCAGGAGTCCAGCGATGCGCACCTCTCCGGTGGAGAGGTCGACTGGTAATTCCTCTGCAGAATCTGGGATAACCCCGGTGGGGAGTGCTAGATGTACTTATCTGTCTAGAATAAATTAGTTACCGCTAGGGGGAGGTGGTGAGGGGGAACCGCTTCGTGAGCTACCTTCATAATATCCTTTGGTTCCCTGTTTGGATGTAAGTATTCCATTTCCTCCACTGTTAGGGGGGGGTGTCTTTTGTCGGAAGCTGTTATTCCCTTGGTCTACCGGGGAGTTTTCCCACAGGTTGGATTCGACGCTGCTGTTGGAGGTTCTTGCTAGGTCGAGCTTCCGCCCCAGGATGCGGGCGGCAAGGTTTCCTAGGCGGCCTACATAACCCCTCTCGAAGCTAGTCATTTCGGTGAGCACGTCATAGTCGTAGTACGTTACAGTCGCAGTCGTTCGCGATACCCCTTTGGTGAGAGAGGTTGAAGCGCGTGGCATCCAAGTGAAATCCGGAGATCGCGAAAAATGGGCCGGCGCCTTTGCTCATTTTCCTGAGGTTCAAGGCTAAGTGCGCGTGTTAGGATGAGGCATGGATGATGGAGGTTGAGGGCGAGGAGGAAGGTGGGCGAGTAGACAGGGTGGAAACCGAGGATGTCCTTCCTTATTACATGTGTTTGCAGGCCGGAAAGAGATTAAAGCGAGAGGGGGATAGTTTGGGTATGTGGTGTCCGTGAAGCAAGTTGTCAGAGCGTTAAACCAGAAATAGATCTTGTGTGAGAGGGAGTCCGTGGACATTGGGGTGTCCTAGTGAAGGAGGGAGCTCGGGCGGCGGATGGATAGATCCTCTAGGTAATTTTCCACCGCTGGGGTGATTTCCTTGTAGTTGGCGCAGGGCACGATCTAGTCTGAGCTATTCCGGTAGAACTCTAGGAGCCGTGGAGCGAGGGCTGAGTGCCGGAAGTGGTAGTTTTTTTCCGTTCCACGACTTTCTGCGTCTCGATGGATATCTGCTGCCTCCCGCCTAATTTTGGATCCACTTCTGAAGCTAGGCCGTTCCATAGATAGAATGCTTCGTCCCAGATGGAGTATCATTCCCGACTCTTGCCGGCATAGTCGCAACCACTGTGTCCCAGCCAGTGCCGGCGGTATTTTGCTGCGCCAGCATGCGCGGGGGAGCAGATGCTGAAGAAGTCGGAGGGGAAATTGGCCTTCGATACTAGGTTCTATTAAGGGTGAGTGATGGGTTGTGATTGCGAAAGCGAGCGGGAACAGAGCTTGACTATGTCAGAAATTACGTTGCGGAATTTCCTAGCAAGGATATTCCGGCGGGTTTGCTAGATTATCATTTCTTGCTCGTCTCCAACCGCACTTAGTAGGGCCTTCAGGCCGAGAGGAAGTTGCGTGCCTTTCGAAACATCGGCCCGTGTCGTCGGTTTATAGACTAAAGGCCCGATATGTGGATCTATCATATTTAGCGGACTTCATAAATTCGAGACAACGAGAGGGGAATGAGTACTGGGATCGACGAATAGAAAAGATCATAAAGAGTATTCCGGCACCAGCCAATGCCATCGCCGCCGCATAATCAACTCATCATAAACTTCAATTGACCAATTTGCGTTATGAATACCAAGAAGCCGGCTCAAACCAGAATTCTCTGCGGGAAAATGCAGCACCCATCCAGCGTACCGGACGTCAATACCATTCCCCCGCTGCGCAAGTACAATGTTGTCATATTTCTATTCTTACCCACCTAACAAAAGTTCCCGCTCGCCCAGGTCCCGCTAACGACAAGAGACACCCACCAGTCATCGAGGAAGGTTGCTTTGGTTGCCAAGTCGGTTACTGAGTGATAGGCGCGGCAACTGCATGCTGGTTGCGCCTTGGCAAGTTGTGGAGAATCAATCTTGGCTCCTCGCTTCGGAAACCTTTTTTTCCTTAACTGTTCATGGCCCAAGCGCCGCGTTAACAACTGAAAAAAAAGGGTTCAGAAAGTTATGAACCTCATTGGCCTATCGATGAATTGTCACTCGATAATTGTGTTCTATTTTGTGTCTCCGCCATGCCTCATGGAGCACGAATACCGGTATCACAGCGGGCTCCAGGCGTCCCCGTTCTGCAAGCGGGGGGTATGGGACTCTCCAGCCTAGCCGAAATGTGGAGTTGCTTCCACAAAGACAAACTCTGGTATGGTATTCTATTCCTCTAACTTAAGTTTACCGGGTGCTAGAAGTCTTAATTATCTAGAAGCGTTGGCCAAAGGTGTGATATCGTACCCAGGTTCCACATAGGTTATCACGACCGACGCCATAGGCGACCCTATCCTCGGAGAGGGAAATCCATGTTTCGCTAGCAGCCCGATATCTCATCACAATTCCACTCACTCTGCATTAACCAACTCGCGCATTATTGAAACCGGACGGGGGCAAAATACTTCTTCTAGCAGGCAACCCAACACCGTGCCAATGAGACAATCCACTGACAGATCACCTTCTAGTGCTCTACTCCAAGTATAACACTGTACTAGTCTCTCAGCCTCTCTTTCTGGGTGAGTGGGTGAGATTAGATGACTGGAAGCAACCACCGACTTCAAACTCAACAGCCTGGAGAACAACCCCGGTGGTGCTTAAAAAAATTCTCAAAAGTTAAAGTAGTACCTAATAGTAGGGGGTTCTAAATACGGTTACTGGCGGTTTTTTTTTCTTCCGTTTTATTCCAGTGCCCTATCTAGCATTGCAGGCCCAGCCATCGGTCGCCAGCTCTCCCAGCTTAATCTCACCCAAGATGCGAAATTGCAGGAGTGGTCCAACCCCTGCACTTACCCGGTACACGGGAATTGGACAGGGAATTAGCCGTGCTTATTCTCCAGACGCAACTTGCCTAATCTACTCTCCAGCGAGTTAGAATAAGGCCCGGGCTTTGAGCATTGACAAATATTTGGCGGCTTGGAAGCCCACAATTTAAAGGATGAACGCCAACCACAACCCTTAAGTCAGTGCCATATCATACCCTCTTCCTCAAGAGCCAACCTGCTACTAAGCTTCGATCGCTTTGCCCACCAACATAAGTAACTAGCCGCGAAAGCTGGTTACCGGTGATCGGGATCGTACTGACATAGTCAGCACCCGCGGGTCTAGGACCCTAGTGCCCATAGGCACGGCTAGATGCAGCCGCAACCAAGTCATTATGCCTCTCTAAGGACAGCACGAAGAAGTAGTGGTATCTGCCTTGTCAAATAACTGTAGATAAATAGCTCCCGATAATGGCCTAATAGTGCCGGAGCCGGCTTAGCCCGCCTATCCGTCTGCACGAGCTTGAAACAGGTCATACATAACGAGTGATAACGCATGAAACATGTTTACACCAGACATCTTCGATCTGAGATACTAGACTCTAGATGATATGCATTCCTGAGTTGTGGGCCTGATTGTAATATTGGGCGTCGTTACAATAGTTGGTACGGTTTACATTGGGAGTCATGCGGTGTTGATATCCAACGATGCATGAGCAGCGTAGTGATTGACTTTGTTTAACGAGGACTCGGTACTCAACTAACTGTGAGTATCTGATGTTTGGGGGCCGTAGTCCAGCAAGCCCGCCGGAATGAGATTACCCTTGCTAGGAAATTCTACGACCTAATTTCTGACACAGTCAAGCTCTGTTCCCGCTCGCTTTCGCAATCACAACCCATCACTCACCCTTAATAGAACCTAGTATCGGAGGCCAATTTCCCCTCCGACTTCTCCTTCAGCATCTGCTCCCCCACGCCAGTGTTCCCAACGGGGCAGTCCGTCCGTCTTGAGCTAGGACGAGGACGGACGACTTTTTGTCGTCCCGTCCCGTCCTCCAGCCAAATTGCCCGGGAATTCAGAGTGAAGGACGTCGGGCCCCGCAGTCCCCCGCAGTCCCCGCCGGGATGTTATCCCTGTAATGTCTCAGTTCGGCTTTTTTGATTCATTGAGCCAGAATATGAGCCCACCCTGCGCGCCACTCAGAATACCCGTAGTTGGGCTGTTGCTGGGGGGACTCCACAATGCTCTGAATTGGGCGGAGTTCTGGAGTGCTAAGTTCAGTATACTGGGAACCGTACTAACGTCGGAATCCCAAACGGTTTCTTGTGATGCGGAACCCTCCGGGGAAATTGACATACCGAATAGCTATTGTAAATAACATGGGGTTAAGATAGGAAAAGTAGTTGAAGTCAAACTTTGTACTAAATTGTTGTCCCCAGTGGAACTTGTGGTTTTTATCCGGTACCATCTTCTATTTTGAACAATTATTGACTTTACTTCCTTTTGTGATTCGTTTCCGATATCTCATTAACTTATTCCCCCTCTTTGTAATTCAATGGGAGCCGCGAATACCATATGGCTGATTAGACCTTGCAGTCATCTAATACGCCAGTCCAGTTGATATTAGAACCCTGGGATCATTATCCTGCGCTCGAACCCACTAGCACCCACAGTTTCCTATATTTCATCGCCGTTACCGGTATTCACCGACAGTCCCCGGCCGCCGTCCCCCACCGTCCCCGGTCGTCATTCACAGTTAGTGTTGTTCACGAGCCGGCTCGAGCCGAGTCCAGACCTGGGCTCGAGCCGGCTCGGCTCGTGGGACCTGTGGACTCGAGGCATCGAGCCGAGTCCAGACCTAGACTCGAGGACTCGAGCCAGGCTCGAGCCGCCAAGAAACCGCCAAGAGGCTCGAGTCTAGAGTCGAGTCGGCTCGTGGACCCCTGTTCGAGCCGCCAAGAGACCGGTTGCCAAGAGACTCGAGGCGGCTCGAGTCTAGTCCAGACCTGGGCTCGAGCCGGCTCGGCTCGTGGCACCCCGGGGCTCGAAGGGCTCGAGCCAGGCTCGGCTCGAGTCTGGCTCGAGTCCGCTTGGCTCGTGCACAACACTATTCACAGTCCCCCGTCGTCCCCCACCGTCCCCTGCCGTTTACTCTAATTCCAGCACTCCACCCCAAGTCTTCATGCACCCCCACACATTATTGTCTCAGGCTGCCGGGCCCGTCGTCCTAGGTAATAACGGCCGTCTTTAGATTTTGCGGACGGGGACGGGACATTTTCCGCCGTCCCGTCCGGTCCAGGGGTCTTGGCAGTCAGTCCTCCAGGCCCTGTCGGGCCCCTAGACGGTTGGGAACACTGCCCCACGCATGCTAGGGCAGCAAAATACCGCTAGCACTAGCTAGAACACGGTGGTTGCGACTATGCCGGCAAGAGCCGGGAATGATACTCCATCTGGGACGAAGCATTCTACCTATGGAACGGCCTAGCTTCAGAAGTGGATCCAAAATTAGGCGGGAGGCACCAATTTTTGCAAAGCCAAGTGAATACATGAAGATGATGATATAAAGAGAGAATGAAAAACCCCTAAGAAGAAATAATGAAATCTGAAACCCAGTATCCATCTGAACCTCTCACACTCTTCGTTCCTAAGTCCACTGTCGGAGGCGTTGGGGGAATGTCACTGCCCTTGTCGCTTGGGATCGTTGCCACCGATATATCCCACTCCAAGGCAGGTAGGTAAAGTGGCGGTTAAGTTGCCTGCCGTCCGGTGGCCAACGACCTCCCCCAATTCGAGGCAGGTGAGCAAGCCATCTTACCTACGCTTTGCTCGTGCTCCCTGAAAGCGCTCTGATAGGGATATTCGTTCCTCCTGTGAGTATTCGATATAGGCCTTATATGCGTCTGATCTCCAGCGTCCTAGAGTCTGAATCTGGGACTCTGAAATTCCAACTTCAGCAGCCCAGGTTGCCGCTCCGCGGTGAAAGCTATGCCCATTCCATGTTGCTTGTCCGCGACCGGCGGTTGTCCCCAATTCTTGTAACTTCTCTACCACATGCTGGCTTGTACATGGTAGTTGCTCTCTTCTTCCAACACAAAACAGGGGTGCTGTTTCCGGGCGGTGAGTATCCATTCCGAGAAGTTGTTTCATTGCCCTCACGGGGCATGCTTCATCATGACTGCCTGCAATAATTAGCTGAATTCCTTGTCGAAATGGGTCAGTTTTTGACGCTGGAAGGGTCAGTTCAATATGTGCATCATGCTGGATCAGTCGAATGCTGCTCTTTGTTAAGAACCAGTTGGGGAAGGCAGGTCCCATCTGGAGATCAAGTGCTGGATAGGTAAACTCTCCTATTCGCAAGAACCCCGCAAAAGCCAGCGTGAATGCCGCCCTCATTACAGTGTCATTGTAGTCATGTATCGGTAGGTGATTGAGCAGGCTAAGCAGGTGTGGACGGGTAAGAGGTGTTCTGGTCCGCCGTGCAGGTTCATTATGATCACGTTTAATGCCCTGTAATGTTCTCTCTAGTCGTGGGTCGGAAAAAGCGGTGCAATCAATCCCTAGGTCCAACTGATAGGACTTAATACCGACTAGGTAAAGTTTCATAGTCTTCACCTTGATAGACCCTGCCA
>Ga0307509_10004558_pt1 | contig 19879 bp, 19 predicted proteins | sample 10_EM_MG_FD_202245 | JGI IMG/M metagenome (GOLD analysis project Ga0307509, IMG submission 202245) | Populus trichocarpa ectomycorrhiza microbial communities from riparian zone in the Pacific Northwest, United States - 10_EM | ecosystem: Host-associated > Plants > Roots > Unclassified | place...
CGAAATCTGTCGCTGGTTAAGAGGATAATAAACTCCATTTGTTTAATAAATCATCACACCCAGACGTTTTCTCTCTCTGTTAACTGGGTGTCATGGCGGTGGCGAAGAAAGGAGCTGGGATAGTGGCGGTCCCTTATGAGTTTTTTATAGGTGGGTAAAATTGATGTATCATCTCATAATTGGGAAACGCGCACCCTCCAGATTTTGATATTAGTTGCTCCTATCTGGGTTTTTGCTACAGGTCCCTGGCATGAATGGACTGAACACCACGGGCCTCCTTGGCAAAGGACTTTCAGTTCCCGAAACCCCGCCGGTGTTCGGTCCATTCATGCCAGGGACTTGCAGTTCTTAATGCCTAGTTACCCGAACGGGGTATCCGCCTTTCCGGTTTCTAATGAGCTATCATACCAAAGTGTAATAAGTAAGATGTTTTGGCCGTGTGGTTAAGGGAACAGACAAGAAATCTGTTTCCCTCGGGGGCTCGGGTTCAGATCTTATCAATTTCTTTTGTTTCGATTTTTTATTCTTCAAGGAAATAAAACCTAACCCTGATGATAAGGATCGGTTACCCTTGTATTACGTCTTCCTAGCCAGCTATAATACCGTATGATACTCTTGATAACAATAACCAATAATAATAATAATAATAATAATCCTTTGGGCGATTAAGTTACTTCACCAATCGTTATCCATCCAGGTCCTATTCCCATTCCACCGGGTGACAGACCTCCAACGACCGGAATCGCTCCCCAACCCTACTCGCCCATCATCGCCACTGAGCTTCAGGCTATGTATGATATGCTCATCATTTTATAGGTCAGGGCCACAAGGATTCCGGGACAGTCCAGCTTCATAGTATGACACTCGGGGGGAAGCTCGGGAAAAAAAAAAACCCTCCAGCTAATAAACAGGGTAGGTGACCCGAGTCCCTGTAAACCAGTTATAATACCCTTGCCTTGGAGCCTACTGGGTATGATACGGTTGTTAAAAGATGGATTTGTGTTACATAGATGGGTGGAGATGGAGGTGGTGGACACCAGAGAGAGAACTTGTTCATTTTTCAGGTGAAGGCGCGCGCCCGGGTGTCATAACTAAATAGGACAAAACAAATATTGTGTCCGCTACCATTGGTTTATATACCCTCAACGCCGTCCTAAGCTCTCTCTATCGTACTGTACAGCTAGGGTGGTGGTTGCCCGTATCCTTCCTGCACTTAACGACTATGATACGATAGTCCATGTTCTGTAATCTGGGAGCGATAGAGATGGGACAGCAGGATGGCCGAAAAAGTACATGAGGGTTGTTTTTGCATCCGTCACTTATGATTTTTCTTTTCTTTTCTTTTTCTATAAGACGGCCGGAACCATATCAGGAAAAAAAAAGAAAGGGAGAATACGAAAGGTAGGGAGGGAGGGGCATCACACAAATCATGCTGAGATTTATAGCGGAGGAAGGGAAGAAAAAGTAGTGTTAGACCGTGTGAATAGTCTTGAGGGATGATACAGCCTTACCGTCCCTGTGGTCTTGCTCATATCTGGAATGGTATATGTCTGGAATGGATGGGTTTAGTTTTTCTGTAAATATATATCATCCTCCCCACCATCTCTATCTATCTATCTATCTATCTATTCTGGACAGTGTGGGTTGGCGGGATAATATATACATACCTAGACGGAGCGAGCTGGGGCAGCGGCATCTCCTTCTCTGCCTGCCATCCAAACCCCGTGCTCCGCCGAGTTTGAAGAATATGTACATCGCTTTGAAGAAGCATTATGCGAAATTCACCCTGCCGGTAGGTGATCTCGGCCTCCTGACGCCTTGGGTGAAGCCTGGCATTCTCCTGCTGAATGAGTGCCTGACCGTGAACACCTCCGAGGCTAACAATCACTCCTCCAAGGGGTGGGAAAGGCTCACGCAAAAGGTCATCGATGTCGTTGCTGCCTGGAAGGGCGTCGTCATCCTGGCCTGGGGGAAGCCGGCGGAGAAGAGGGTGGCAAATATTGATCGGAGGAAGCATGCGGTGTTGCTTTCCGTGCATCCTAGTCCGCTCAGTGCTTCCAGGGGTTTCGTGAGTTCTTGCCGTTTTTCCCTAGTAATTGATGGGTGATAGGTGGCTAATTCAGTATTATTTTTCCGGGAGGAATTGTTTGATTGTGGACATTTTAGAAAAGCGAATGAGTGGCTGGTTGAACGGTATGGGGAGGGTGCTGAGATTGATTGGAGCTTTCAACCGGTGACCCAGGTGGTTGAGACTGCTGTGAAGAAGAAGTCTGCCGCGAAGAAGAAGGTGGAGGAGGAGGATGCTGATGCTGATGCCGATGCCGAGCGTGAGTTGTTGGAGAGGGATAATCGCGAGATTTCCAGGGTGAAGAAGAAGACTCGTGCTAGGGATTCCTTGGGTGAGGTGGTTGATGAAGAGGACGAAGCAGCTTTGATCCAGGCCACTCTTGCTGCAGAAAAGTCTTTGGAGTCCTAATCTCTCGTTCGTGGAGATTGGGCATTTTACCTGTTTGGTTTTTTCGCATTTAATTTCCTTGGCTAATTAATTTCTTTTTTTACTTGGTGCGGCATCTCTGAGTATTGTTATCACTATTATTATTATCAAAGTCTCTCCTATCATACTAGGATCTTGTCACCTGGTATTGTGATCGCCATTCACCGTTTTTTCAAAAAAATAAAATAAAAATAGAAGTGCGACAACAAAAGGGGTTTTTTCCACCGTGCAATATTAGTACGTAAGCAAACTCTTCCTGGGCTTCACAGTGTAAGGTCTCAGATAAGTATACCCCCGAAATGCCCTCCCACTTCCGAACCTGTAATATCTCCTCCCGGCGTTCCTTATCCCGGAGCAACATATCCTTCATGCGGAGCCCCTCAAGGCCTGCAATTCGCCATGAGCGCTCCCGCTGCTCAAGTTGTCGGTAAAGTACTTTGTACCATATACCCCCATCATCAAACAGCCCGTTAGGCATGAGCGGGCGGGGCACCTGCATATGCAACCTTCTCCAGTTTACCCGGGGTAAAAAAAAATGGGTATGTCCTAATCTCTTCCGCAATCGTTCGGGTAGATGTATGATAGTTTGGTATGATAAGTGGCCACTTGTGTCGTTGATGCGGTGGGCGATGGATCCGAGGCGGGGTTCTTTCTCGCAGGGGAGGGGGTGGATGGGGGGATTCTGGGTGGTGGGATAGGACGATTGGTGGGTTGAATGGTAGATGGTCGGTCCAATTATGGGTTTTTGTTAGTATAATAATAGTGTGAGGTTAGCTGAGGTTGGTGGTAAAAGCTGACCGAGACTTTGAGCCTAGAACTCCTCGCAGTTTTAACCATTGGATTGGGGGGGTGTCGGAATAGCATCTGCGGCTGTTAGGTTCTGGTAAATGTCGCTTCCAGCATCATACACTTGGTCTCGGGCGAGCTCCAGAGCGTGAGTTGGATCTTAGCGTGTGGCACCTGCATTGTTAATCATTGACCTAAATACCTACTACGTACCCATAAGTTCCAACAATACTCTGTGCCATCCTCCTCCGCCCACGACTATTCCTCCGGTTAAAGACTCGCTCCTCGTGCAGGATGGTTGAAGCCATGGCATGGAATACTCTAGCCAAGGCGTTTCCTGTTCTTTTATCAACTGTATTGCCCCGGACAGTGACCTGCGTCTTCTTGATCTACCCCGACCGCTGCTGCTCGAAATAAGCACCGTCGTGTGTGCCCAATGCCCCGAGAAAACAGAAACCGAAATCACAGATTTTCAAATGCCCCCATGTGGTTATAGACAAACTTTTTATGGCAATTACCGTAGCAGGATAGTGAAATGAGTGCACCACTAGGTATACGAGCGCGGCCGATAAATATAAACCGGTTGTCATGGCGTTCTCTAGGCGCACTGCAACCAGAACTGGCGCCAAACTTTTGTTATCAGAGCCACGTGACTGTTATATTTATCGGCCGCACTCGTAGTGAATATTTACCCTTATTTTTATGGTGGCACCTGGGCCTTAGCGGGCTATTCGCAAGCAGCCTCTTATTTAATAAGCAACCTGCACCTCGACATCTCTAATCTTCAACACCTCTCAACGATTCTTTCACCTCCATCATACCCCAGCTCTCATCCCGGGCTTTTCGGTACAGATCACTGGACAATCTGAGAAAACCTGCTTAAATTTTCTGAATTCGCAGGAAGTCGAAGCTCACAGCCAGTCCCTCTCCAGGACTCCAACGCACACACCTTTTCTCTTTCTCTAGCGTGCCCTCCTTTTAATCTCCAACCCACACTCCTTGAATATTCTTCCCTATATTGTGGAACCCAGGCAGAAAGTAAGCTTTCGGATTGAGCGAAAAAGGTGATTGCACCGACGAGCGGCAATAACCAGATATCCGTTAAAATCCACCCCAAGGCACTGAAACTGTATTCTGGGGTATTGGTTTCAATAATTCTTCCTGGTTCAACGGTCTACATTCGGTATTATTTTTAGGGAAGCCAAGACTGTAGCCGGCTCGGTCGAAGTAGAAGGCTGTGTTATCAACCAAAAGGACAGCATGGGTAGTACACCGCTCGGGTGGGCTGCCAGGCATGGGCATGAAGAAGTAGTGAAAATGCTCCTTGCACGGGATGACGTTGGCCCCAACAAGCCAGACAAGAGACGCCAAACACCACTCTGGTGGGCGGCCTTCAATGGGCATGAGGGAGTGGTGAAAATGCTACTGGGCCGGAGCGACACCGACCTCAACCGGGCAGATTGGTACTGCCGGACGCCACTCTTGATGGCTATATCGGAGGGGCACGAGGGAGTGGTGAAAATGCTACTTGGACGGGATGACACTGATCCCAACTTGCCAGATGAGTGTCACCGGACACCGCTCTCGTGGGCTGTTTCGGATGGGCACGAGGGAGTGGTGAAAATGCTACTTGGACGGGATGACACTAATCCCAACTTGCCAGATAAGTGGGGCCAGACCCCTCTCTCGTGGGCTGTTTCTGAAGAGCACGAGGGAGTGGTGAAAATGCTACTTGAACGGAGTGACACCGACCCTAACTGGTCCGATCAGTACACGGGGACACCGCTTTGGTTAGCTGCCTCCGAAGGGTACGAGGGATTGGTGAAAATGCTACTTGGTCGGGACGACACCGACCCCGACACGCGAGGGCCTCAGAACGACTGGACACCATTCATGGTGGCTGCTTCGAGAGGGCACGAGGGAGTGGTGAAACTACTACTTGAACGGGACGGCGTCAACCCCAATAAGCTAGATAAGCACAACAGAACAGCACTCTGGTGGGCTGCTTACAGTGGGCACGAAGGAGTGGTCAAAGCACTACTCGCACGGGACGACGTCAACATCAATACTCCAGGTGTCTACCACGAGATGCTCTCGTATGCTGCTTACAATGAGCACGTGGGTGTGGTGAAATTACTACTCCATCGGGATGGCGTCGACACCAGCGGGCCCGGTGGGGTTGGCAAAACCCCACTCCTTTGGGCTGCCCAGAATGGAGACAAGAAACTGGTGGAAATATTACTCGGATTGGACATCGACCCCGACTGCGCGGATGAGTGCGGTCGGACGCCACTCTCCAAGGCAGCCGAGAATGGGCATGAGGAAGTAGTCAAAATACTGCTCGGATGGGACAACGTCAGCCCCGAAAAGCCAGATAAGGACGGGCAAAGGCCACTCTGGTGGGCCGCTCGCAATGGGCACGAAGGAGTGGTGAGATTACTACTCGCAAAGGAAGGGGTCAGCATTAACAAGCCAAACCGGTATGGACAAACACCAATCTCAATCGCTGCTAGATATGACAATGTGGGAGTGATATCCCTACTACAGCCTCAAGCAGATGCCGGCCGCAGAACTACCTAAGACTGGAGGAAAGAGAAGCAAGTTGCTACCTTGCTTGTTCGTCTATAGACTCTCCCGAGACAGCCGTATTTATAGCAGTGGGCAACATGAATGTACATCAATATGCGGCGTTCATTTCCCGGATCCTTATGTCCTAAGTGGACAGACAACTAGCCGAATACTTCCGCATCTACCATCATAGTGAGGTGATATTTCCAACATATGTGTTGAAAACCTAGATTAGATATCGACAAGTAAGAGAGGAATTGCGATAGAAGAATTGCTTAATTAACTATGGTGCTCGGGGGCGCTGCTATATAACCGAGTACCCCTATTGTAGCTATCCGTATCCAGAGTCCCACAGACCTCTTGACGCTAGCTCACTAGCTCGCCTACCAAGCATCGTGAACTCCACGATACTAGGATGAATACAGTATGATATCTGCATATTCCAACAATATGCATTTTATTTAATACGAGCGAGAACCCATGACCTTCATCTGGAAAACTTGGACACTGCCCACTTTTCGTAGCCCAAGTATGATACTTACGGCTTAGGACCTCGAACGCTTAGAAGTTGTGAGGACACTGCACTGCGCTCCCAGCCTCCACAGACCCTCACCGCTACAAGATTGAGTGAGATAGTCTATCTAGATTTTGTCCCTACCGGAAAGTGATTTAATTTTACGACTGCTAATACGGTGCAGTGGTTTGAACCTTTCTCCCACAAAGACCACACTTGGAGATTCCGTTGACCCCAAGTGTATCATACTACTACTATTAAGAGATTTGAGTTACGGTTGGCTGACCCTGATGTTGTACCTTTTTCTCGCAAGTTGAAATTCATGGGTTTGTTGGGTGCCAGGACAGGGTGTCTTGAAAACTCAACATGACTCTGGTTTCGGAGCCGATCGCGAAACCTGTCGCTGGTTAAGAGGCTAAGAAACTCCATTTGTTACTAAACCATCACACCCAGACCTTATCTCTGTAAACTTGATGTCATGGTGGCGAAGAAGGAGCTGGGATAGTGGCAGTCTCTTATAAGGTTTTTATGGGTGGGTAAAATTAATGTATCATATCATAATTGGGAAACGCTCACCCTCCTTCAGATTTTGATACTTGTTTTACGTTTTCCTAGCCAGCCATAATACTCTTGATAACAGAAAAAGAAAAGAATAATAATAATCCTTTGGGCGATTAAGTTATACCTCACCAATCGTTATTCATCCAGGCCCTACTCCCATTCCCACCGGGTGACAGACCTCCAACCAACGGAATCGCTCCCCAACCATACTCTCCCATCTTTGCCTCCACTGAGCTTCTTCAGGCTATGTATGCTCATCATTTTACAGGTCAGGGCCACAAGGATTCCGGGACAGTCCAGCTTCATAGTATGTCACTCGGAGGGAAGCTGGGAGGGGGAAAGCCCTCAAACTAATAAATAGGGTAGGCCACACGAATTCCGGTAAAAAAAAACCAGTTATAATATCCTTTTTTGCCCTGGAAGCTTACTGGGTATGATACGGTTGCTGAAAGATGGATTTGTGTTACATAGATGGGAGGTGGTGGACATGAGAGAGAGAGAGAACTTTCATTCTCAGGTGCGCGTGCGCGCGCTGGTGCTATCATAACTAAGTAGGACAAAACAAATATTGTGTGTCCGCAACCATTGGTTTATATACCTTCAACGCCGTCCTAATCTCTCTATCATATAGCATAACTAGGGTGGTAGTGGTTGCTCGTACTATTCCTACACTCAACGACTATGATACGATAGCCCATGTTCTGTAATGCCGGAGCGATAGGGATGGGACAGCAGGATGGCAGAAAAAGTACATGAGGTTTGTTTTTTCATCCGTCACTTATGATTTTTCTTTTCTTTCTTTTTTTTCTATCAAAAAAAAAAGAAAAAAAGAAAGGGAGAATATGAAAGGTAGGGAGGGAGGGGCATCACACAAATCATGCTGTGATTTATAGCGGGGGAAAGAAAAAAAAGTTAGCCCATGTGAATAGTCTTAAGCTTAAGGGATAATACAGCCTTACCGTCCCTGTGCTCTTGTCCATATCCGGAATGTCTTATGTTTGGAATGGATGGGTTTAGTTTTTCTGTTTATCGTCCTCCCCACCATCTCTATCTATCTATCTATTCTGGGCAGTGTGGGTTGGCGGGATAATATATAAATACATAGAAGGCGCTAACTAAGCCCACGGCCCCTCCCTCTCCGCCCGCCATCCAACCCCGTGCTCCGCCGAGTTTGGAGAACATGTACATCGTTTTGAAGAAGGATTATGCTGAATTCACCCCGCCGGCAGGGGATCTCGGCCTCCTGACCCCTTGGGCGAAGTCTGGGATCCTCCTGTTGAACGAGTGCCTGACCGTTCACACCTCCGAGGCCAACAGTCACTCCTCCACGGGGTGGGGAAAGCTCACGCAGAAGGTCATCGATGTCATTGCTGCCAGGAAGGGTGTCGTCTTCCTAGCCTGGGGGAAACCAGCGGAGAAGAGGGTGGCAAAGATTGATCGGAGGGAGCATGCGGTGTTTTCCGTGCATCCTAGTCCGCTCTGTTGAGGGGGATAAATCGCAGTGACGGCACAACAGCTCGATCTAGACTCAGGACTCAAACTAAAGGGTACGTATAATCTGAAACTTCATTCGCTCGTCTCTCTAAAACAAAACTAACTAAACACAAGTCTATATAAGAATAAAAGTATCTCAACCATTCTATCGTCTGCCACACACATCAATCTCTCCTTCAGGCATATCCCCATGATAGCAGTAAAGGAAAGACATCACCAGAAAACCTTCTGTCTATCCTTTCTTCTAGAACAAATGAAACAACTAAAACAATTCTCCCGCCTTGTCCTTCGTCAATCCACTTTCCTTGTCTCTGAAAACTATCCACTTCCGTAAACTCTAACACCCTCAGTGCTCCTAGGGGTTTCGTGAGTGGCCGTTTTCCCCTAGTAATTGATGGGTGGTACTTGTAGGTGGCTAATTCATTATTATTTTTCTGGGAGGAATTGTTTGATTGGGGACATTTTAGAAAAGCGAATGAGTGGCTGGTTGAACGGTATGGGGAGGGTGCTGAGATTGATTGGAGCTTTCAACCGGTGATCCAGGTGGTTGGGACTGCTGTGAAGAAGAAGTCTGCCGTGAAGAAGAAGAAGGGGGAGGAGGAGGATGTCGATGCCGATGCTGAGCGTGAGTTGTTGGAGAGGGATAATCGCGAGATTTCCAGGGTGAAGAAGAAGACTCGTGCTAGGAATTCCTTGGGTGAGTTGGTTGATGAAGAGGACGAAGCAGCTTTGATCCAGGCCACTCTTGCTGCGGAAAAGTCCTTGGAGTCCTGATCTCTCGTTTGTGGAGATTGGGCATTTTGCCTGTTTAGTTTTTTTTTTTTTTGCATTTAATTTCCTTGGCTAATTAATTTCCTTTTTTTACTTGGTGCGGCATCTCTGAGTATTGTTATAACTATTATTATCAAAGTCTCTCCTATCATACTAGGACCTTGTCACCTGGTATCGTGATCGCCATTCACCTTTTTTTTTTTCAAAAAAGAAATAGAAATGTGACAACAAAAGGAGTTTTTTCCACCATGTAATGCAATATTAGTGCGCAGGCAAAGTCTTCCTGGGCCCAACATTGTAATGCCTCAGATAAGTATACCCCCGGAACACCCCGCTCTTCCAAACCTCTAATATCTCCTCCCTGCACTCGTTATCCCGGAGCAACATATCCTTCGCGCGAGCCCTCAAGGCCCGCAATTCGCCATGAGCGCTTCCGCTGCTCAAGTTGTCGGTAAAGTACTTTGTATATCCCCCTCATCAGGCGACCCGTTAGGCATGAACGGGGGCACCTGCTATACAACCTTCTCCGGTTTACCCGGGGTAAAAAAAATGGGTATGTCCTAATCTCTTCCGTGATCGTTCGGGTAGATGTAGTAGGGCAAGTGGTTGCTTTTTGCGTCGTTGATGCAGTGGGCGATTGATCAGAGGCGCGCTTCTTTCTTGCCATATGAGGGGGCGGATGAGGGATTCTGTGTGGTGGGATAGGACGATGGATGGGTTGAAGGAGAAGCGATCGCCCCAATCCTGGGTTTTTTCATTAGTGGTGGGAGGTTGGCTGGGGTTGGTGAAGGAAACTGACCGAGACCATGAGCTTGGACTACTCGATGATTTTACCGTCGAATGGGGGGGCGTCCGAGTAGCATCCGCGGTTGTTAGTTTCTGGTATCTTGCGGGGTTGTGTATTCATATAGTACCTCCTAGATAACCACTCAGAGGCTCCACCAGTCGCTTCTAGCATCGTACACTTGATCTCGGATGATCTCAGGAGGCTGAGTTGAATCTTAGTACCAGGCACCTGCATTGTTGATCATTGACCTACCATCTACTGATAAGTTCTGACAATGCTCCTCGCCATCCCCCTCCGCCCAAGCTGATTCCTCCAGCTAAGGACTCGCTCCCTCTGCGGGATGGTTGAAGCCATAGCATGGAATACTCTAGCCAAGGCGTTTCCCGTTCTTTTGTCAATTGTGCTGCCACCTATACTGACCTGCGTCTTTTTGATCTACCCCACCGCTGCTAGTCGAAATAAGCACCCTCGTGTGCCCAATGCCCCCAGAAGGCTAAACTGAAACCACAGGTTTTCCGATGCCCCGCCGCCGTTATACAGAAATTATCTCAGCCTTAGTAGAATAGCGATAGCGAGCAGTGAACGGGGGGGGGGGAAGAGAACCGGACTTCACACCATGATGGATGGGGACAACCCTATGCACTTCTTCAATACAGAGTACCGGTACCCTATGCTGGCGCCAGCCGAGTAACAGCCACATCTATCTGAACCAAATTTTTCTTATCAGACCCACGTGACTGTTATATTTATCGCACTCGTAGCGAACATTTACCCTTATTTTTATGGTGGCACCTGGGCCTTAACCGGCTATTCGCAAGCAGCCTCTTATTTAATGGGCAACCTGCACCTCGACATCTCTAACCTTCAACACTTCTCAACGATTCTTTCACCTCCATCATACCCCATCTCTCATCCCGGGCTTTTTGGTACAGCTCACTGGACAATCTCAGGAAACCTGCTTAAACTTTCTGAATTCGCAGGAAGTCCAAGCCCACAGCCAGTCCCTCTCCAGGACTCCAACGCACACACGTCTTCTCCTTCTCCAGCGTGCCCTCCTTTTAACCTCTAACCCACCCACACTCCCCCCTTATTATTCTTCCCTATATTGTGGAATCCAGGAAGAAAGTAAGCTTTCAGATTGAGAGAAAAGGCTGATTGCACCGACTAGTGGCAATAACCAGATATCCGTTAAAATCCACCCCAAGGCACTGAAACTGTATTCTGGGGTATTGGTTTCAATAATTCTTCCTGGTTCAACGGTCTACATTCGGTATTATTTTTAGGGAAGCCAAGACTGTAGCTGGCTCAGTCGAAGTGGAAGGCTGTGTTATCATCCAAAAGGACAGCATGGGTAGTACACCGCTCGGGTGGGCTGCCAGGAATGGGCATGAGGAAGTAGTGAAAATGCTCCTAGCACGGGATAACATTGACCCCAACAAGCCAGACAATAGAGGCCGAACACCACTCTGGTGGGCGACCCTCAATGGGCATGAGGGAGTGGTGAAAATGCTACTTGGACGGGATGACACTAACCCCAACCAGCCAGATGAGTACGACCGGACACCACTCTGGTTGGCTGTTTCGGAGGGGCACCAGGGAGTGGTGAAAATGCTACTTGAAAGGCATGACACTAATCCTAACCAGCCAGATGAGCACAACCGGACACCGCTCAGGTTGGCTGTTTCGGATGGGCACGAGGGAGTGGTGAAAATGCTACTTGAACAAAGTGACACCAACCCTAACTGTTTCGATTGGTACGGCAAGACACCGCTTTGGCTAGCTGCCTTCAAAGGGCACGAGGGATTGGTGAAAATGCTGCTTGGTCGGGAGGACACCGACCCCGACACGCCAGGGCCTCGTGGCGACTGGACACCACTCATGGTGTCTGCTTGGCAAGGGCACGAGGGAGTGGTGAAACTACTGCTTGAACAGGACGGCGTCAACCCCAATAAGCTAGATGATCTTAACAAAACAGCGCTCTGGTGTGCTGTTTTCAGTGGGCACGAGGGGGTGGTCAAAGCACTACTGGCACGGGACGACGTCAGCATCAATACACCATGTGGCTACCACCAGATGCTCTCGTATGCTGCTTACAATGGGCACGAGGGTGTGGTGAAGTTGCTACTCCATCGGGATGGTGTCGGCGCTAGCGGTCCCGGTGGGGTTGGTAAACCCCCACTCCTGTGGGCTGCTCAGAATGGGCACAAGCAACTGGTGAAGGTATTACTCGGACTGGACATCGACCCCGACTGCGCGGATGAGTGCGGTCGGACGCCACTCTCGAAGGCAGCCGAGAATGGGCATGAGGAAGTGGTCAAAATACTCCTCGGATGGGACAACGTCAACCCCGACAAACCAGATAAAGACGGACAAAGGCCACTCTGGTGGGCCGCTCGCAATGGGTACGAAGGAGTGGTGAGATTACTACTCGCAAAGGAAGGGGTCAGCATTAACAAGCCAAACCGGTATGGGCAAACACCAATCTCAATCGCTGCCAGATATGACCATGTGGGAGTGACATCCCTACTACACCCTCTAGCAGATGTCGCCCGCAGAACTACCTAAGGTTGAAGGAAAGAGAAGCAAGTTGCTACCTTGCTTGTTCGTCTATAGACTCGCCCGAGACGGCCGTATTTATAGCAGTGGGCAACATGAATGTACATCAATATGACGGCTGTCATTTCTTAGATCCTTATTATGTCCTAAGTGGACAGACATCTAGACGAATACTTCCGCATCTGCCATCACAGTGAGGTGATATTTCCCACATGTGCATTTTATGTAATACGAGTGAGAAACCATGACCTTCATCTGGAAAACTTGGACACTGCCCGCTTTTCGTAGCCAAGTATGATACTTACGGCTTAGGAGCTCGAAAACTTAGAAGCCGTAAGGGCACTGCACTGCGTTCCCAGCCCCCACAGACCCTCACCGCTACAAGATGGGTGGGGTGGTCTATCTAGCTTTAGTCACTACCGGAAAGTGATTTAATGTTCCGACTGCTCGTACGGTGCAGTCGTTTGAACCTTTCTCCCACAAAGACCCACACTTGGAGATTCCGTTGACCCCAGTGTATAATAGTACTAATATTAAGAGATTTGAGTTATGGTTAGCCAACCCTAGTTATCGCACCTTTCACAATCCAAATTCATTAGGTTAATGTTAAGTGCAAGGGCAAGGTGTCTTGAAAACTCAACATGACTTGGGTATCGGGGCCGATGGCGAAATCTGTCGCTGGTTAAGAGGATAATAAACTCCATTTGTTTAATAAATCATCACACCCAGACGTTTTCTCTCTCTGTTAACTGGGTGTCATGGCGGTGGCGAAGAAAGGAGCTGGGATAGTGGCAGTCCCTTATAAGTTTTTTATGGGTAGGTAAAATTGATGAATCATATCATAAATGGGAAACGCCCACCCTTCAGATTTTGATACTTGTGTTACGTTTTCCTAGCCAGCTATGATACTCTTGATAACAAAAAAAGAAAAGAATAATAATAATCCTTTGGGCGATTAAGTTACTTCACCAATCGTTATCCATCCAGGCCCTACTCCCATTCCCACCGGGCGACAGACCTCCAACGACCGGAATCGCTCCCCAACCCTACTCTCCCATCTTTGCCTCCACTGAGCTTCTTCAGGCTATGTATGCTCATCATTTTATAGGTCAGGGTCACAAGGATTCCGGGACAGTCAAGCTTCATGTATGTCACTCGGGGGGAAGCTCAGGGGGAAGAAGACCCTCCAGCTAATAAACAGGGTAGGTGACCCGAGTCCCTGTAAACCAGTTATAATACCCTTGCCCTGGAAGCTACTGGGTAAGGTTAAGATGGATTTGTGTTATCGTAGATGGGTGGAGGTGGTGGACGCGAGAGAGAACTTTTTCATTCTGAAGTGCGCGCGGGTTCTAACTAAATAGGGCAAGGAGGCATGTCTGCGCAACCATTGGTTTGCCCTCAACGCCGTCCAAATTTCTCTCTACAACAACACAACTAGGGTGGCGGTTGCCCGTGCCTTTACTACACTCAACCACTGATACGATAGCCCATGTTCTGTAATCCGGCAGCGATAGAGATAGGACAGCAGGATGGCCGAAAAAGCGCATGGGGGGTTTTTTTTTCATCCGTCACTTATGATTTTTCTTTTCTTTTCTTTTATCAAAGAAGAGGGGGGAGAATGTGAAAGGTAGGGAGGGAGGGACATCACACACAGACCATGCTGTGATTTATAGCGGGGGAAAGGAAAAAAAAAAAGTTAGACCATGTGAATAGTCTTAAGGGATGATACGAGCTTACCGTCTCTGTGCTCTTGCTCATATCCGGAATAGCCTATGTCTGGAATGGATGGGTTTAGTTTTTCTGTGTATCATCCGTGTATATATGAACGAGTTTTTTGGGGTTGAAGAGATCCTAGAAAGGGGGAGAAGGAGCTCAGGAAGAAGAAGGTTTATCCGCATAAGGAGGAGGATATCCACTCCTGGAGTAGGTAGGTATATGCCTGTTGGGTGAAGGTTGTTATACTTGGGTAGGATCCCTATCGTACGGTATATCCTCCATTCCATCTCTATTTATCTATCTATCTATTCTGGGCAGTGTGGGTTGGTGGGATATATACATACATAGACGGCGCGAATTAGTCTCACGGCCTCTCCTCCTCTGCCCGCCGTCCAAACCCGTGCTCCGCCGAGTTTGAAAAATATGTACATCGCTTTAAGGAAGGATTATGCAGGATTCACCCCGCCGGCAGGGGATCTCGGCCTCCTGAAGCCTTGGGCGGAGCGTGGCGTCCTCCTGCTAAATGCCTACCCGTGTACCTCCGAGGCCAACAGTCACTCCTCCAAGGGGTGGGAAAAGCTCATGCAGAGGGCCATCGATGTAATTCCTGCTAGGAAGGGCGTGCTCCTAGCCTGGGGGAAACTGACGGAGGAGAGGGTGGCGAAGGTTGATCGGAGGAAGCATGCAGTTTTGCTTTCCGTGCATCCTAGTCCGCTCAGTGCTTTTAGGGGTTTCGTGAGTGTTGCCGTTTCCCTAGTTATTGATGGGTTCTGGGTGGTCTTATTGATTTTTTTTCGTTTTTTCTCTTGGGGAGGAATAGTTTGATTGCGGACATTTTAAAAAAGAGAATGAGTGGCTGGTTGTACGGTATGGGGAGGTGCTCAGATTGATTGGAGTTTGCAACCTGTGGCACAGGTGGCTGGGCCTGTTGTGAAGAAGAAACCTGCCTTGAAAAAGGAGGTGGAGGAGGAGGATGCTGATTCTGAGCGTGAGTTGTTGGAGAGGGATAATCGCAAGATTTCCAGGGTGAAGAAGACCCGTGCAAGGGATTCACTGGGCGAGGTGGTTAATGAAGACGATGGAGCAGCTTTGATCCAGGCCACCCTTGCTGTAGAGGAGTGCTTGGAGTCCTGGGCTCTTGTTCGACGGGATTGGGCCTGTTCGGTTTTCTCATTTACTTTCCTTGGATAATTCCTTTTTTCCCTTGTTGCGGCATCTCTCAGTATTGTTATCACTATTATTATTATCAAAGTCTTTCCTACTAGGACCATGTCACCTGGTATCGCGATTTCTATTGCCCTCTTTTTTTTTAAAAAAAAAAAAATGCAACAAAGAGAGCTTTTTCCACCGCGCACTATTAGTACGCAAACAAACTCTTCCTGGGCCCCATATTGTAAGGCCTCACATAAGTATACCCCCGAAACGCGCCCCTCTTCCGAACCTCTAATATCTCCTCCCCGCACTCATTATCCCGGAGCAACATATCCTTCGCGCGAGCCCGCAGGGCCATCATTTCGCCATGAGAGCCGCCCCCAGCACTCTCGCTGCTCAAGTTGTCGGTAAAGTACTTTGTATCCGCCTCATCAAGCAGCCCGTTGGGCTTGAATGGGGGCGCCTGCATATGCAACCTTCTCCAGTTTACCGGGGCAAAAAATGGGTGGGCCCTAATCTCTTCCGCATCGTTCGGGTAGATGTAGTTGGGCAAGTGGTCGCTTGCGTCGTTGATGCGGTAGGTGATGGATCCGAGGCGGGCTTCTTTCTCGCAGATGAGGGAGCGGATGAGGGATTCTGCGTGCTGGGATAGGATGATGGGTGAGTTGAATGCTAGATGGTCAGTCCAATTCTGGGGTTTGTTAGTGGTGGGGGGTTAGCTGGGGTTGGTGATAAAAGCTGACCAATACTTTGAGCTTAGACTCCTCCATGTTTTCGCCGTCAAAGGGGGGGTGTCCGAATAGCATCTGTGGTCGTTAGGTTCTGGTATCTTGCTGGGATGTGTGTTCTTACTTCGTAGATAACAACTCCGAGGCTCCACCAGTCGCATCTGGCATCATACGCTTGGTCTCGGGCGATCTCAGGAGCCTGATCTAAGCCTTAGCGTCTGGCACCTGCATTGTGAATCATTGACCTAAATACCTACCATGTATTGATAAGTTCCAACAATGCTCTTCGCCATCCTCCTCCGCCCACGCTTATTCCTCCAGCTAAGGACTCGCTCCCCATACGGGATGGTTGAAGCTGTGGTATTCAATACTCTAGCCAATGCGTTTCCTGTTCTTTTATCAATCGTGTCGCCGCCTACACTAACCCGTGTCTTCTTGATCAATCCCCACCGCTGTTGCTCGAAATAAGCACGGTCATGTGCCCAATGCCCCGAGAAAGCCAAACCGAAATCGCAAATTTTCAAATGCCCCACCGCCGTTATACAGAAATTGTCTTTTTGGAATTAGTATTACAGAGCGGCAATAACGAATAGTGAACGGGGGGAAGCGAACCGGGTTTCACATCCCGATGGATGAAGCCGAGCCTATGCACCTCTTCTATACAGAGCACCATCTCCGCTGCATAAAACCTTGCAATCTCCTCACTCAACGCCCCGCTCTTAATCATGAGTCCGAGAAAGTCACCGCCAATCATATACTCCATTGCGAGGTATAGATTCTCGTCATCTTGAAAACTTGCGAATAGGGGCACAATCCACCGACTCCCTTCGCTTGCAACAAGTAAGTCCCTCTCGGCACGGAGGTGGGCCTCCTGTCCGTTCTTCAACAGGGGTCCTTTAGCTATAATCTTCACGGCGAGCACGCCGCCATTTCCATTTTCCATACGGGCGAGCTTCACACACCCGAAGGAACCCTTTCCGATCATTTTGGAGATGTCAAAGTTTCTGATTTGTAGCTTTGTCCGGCACCGGCGAAGATATTCCGTTTCTTTGGTTCGCCAGTCGTTCCAGAACCTCGCCGCTTCTGTTGAACTTAAGCTGAGTTCCTTGATTAGCCTCTCGACCGCTCTTCTGCGTAGCGACCGTGGAGATGGAGAGGCTAGCATCCGGTCAAAGTGGGTTTCCAAGTAGATTTTTGCGTTCGAAGCAATCTCTATGTCTTTTAGTGAGAGGTGTTCCTTTATTGGGATGCTGTTGACTTCAATGCTTTCCGGGAACTTGCGGACTACCATCGTTGAATCGGGGCTTGGAGGTGGCGCCGGTGGGAAGGCATCAGAGTGAGAGTAACTTCCCGGTCGGAGGAACACTGGCTCCGGGAATGATATCAGGTTTGACGTAGAGTCGTGGGGAAAAGTAGTGATGTATCTGGGGCTCGGGGGGCGTTTATCTAGGAGTAGTTAGATAGGTAGAATGGAGGAGAGGTAAAGGGGATGTACGTTTGAAAACACCGAATACCCGGCGGAGCAATCGCTTTGGGCTGGGGTCTTCTGGCTCCCGGTGGGGTTTCTCGATATCGTCGTTTCTCCGTGGCATGGGGATATATATAGTACTTAGAACAGGAGCTTTGGTTTGGAATTATTGGTTTGAAGGTAGAAGGATAGAGGAGGAGGGCGGGCCATTGGCTTAGGTTTCTATTCGGCGCTTCGGGGGATGGGTTGCGTGGCCTTCGTAAGATGAAAACGTATCATAGATAATTTCCTGTAGGGAACGAAAACTACAGATATAAGATCATAGAAAAAAGGGTATTCAAGTGTTTTGCTGAAACATTTCCAGGTCAGATATATGGATGTTATTTCTAAGGGTACAGAGCTAGTGTAGCCTACTGCTGATCACCTCAGTTTTAACTTCAAGCTGTGTATAATATGGGAAAGGATGGGAACTGACCTAAAATGCAATGATTTCGTAGAAGGAAGTCAGAGACATAATTTGATTCGTGTTTATTACTTATAGGGTAGAATTAGTATGAAAGAGTAGTGTGTAAGTTTCTAGAATATACAGAGAATAACATTTGAATTGTTTTTTTCTTTCATGAATCGGAAACATATTAAGTCTTGAATGTTTAGGGTATTACTATCCTGCCTGGAATTGAATGTAATATGTGCAATTTGCACTTGAGTTTGAATAATCAAGTAGCACACCATATTACTTAAGCAAATAAATTAGCCAATTTGTATTTCAAAAAATTCCTTTTGGGGAATTGAAAAAAAAATTTAGCCAATTTTGTGCTACAAATTGTAATATATGACCAATTTTGCCAAGCTGACCAGTACATTAAGATTATAGCTAATATAAGAGAAAATAAGAAACAAAAGAGTACACCAAAATCCTGAAGCCAAGCACCATCCTAGCAATTTCCTATTTCCATCACTCTGCCTAAGTCCATAGTTGAAGGCATTGGGGGGATGTCGCTGCCCTTGTCGGTTGAGATCGTTGCCACCGAGATCTCCCATCTTGAGGCAGGTACTCAGAGTCGTGATACTGTTCCCTGCCCTCCGGTGGCCAACAACTGCCCCATATCAGAGGCAGGCTAATAGATCTCATCGTTCGTTGGGTACTCTGAAAGCATTCTGATAATGATATTCGCTCCTCCTGAGAAAATTCAATATATGCCTTGTCTGTGTCTGATTTCCAACAACCTAGTGTTTGGATTTGAGACTCAGATATTCCAACTTCTGCTGCCCATGTTGCTGCTCCACGGTGAAAGCTATGACCATTCCAAGCAGCTACTCTGAGTCCCGATTGGATACCCAGTTCCTGTAGCTTTTGAACCATATGCTCCCTCTTAACGGGTTGTTGTTCTAGTCTACCAATACAGAATAGAGGTGCTCGTGGGGGGCGGTGGGTATCGATGGGTAGGAGTTGTTTCATTGCTTTTACTGGGTATGCTCCATTGTGGCTTTGTGTGTAACTGCTTCCCCTGGGATAGCGGTTTTGCAAAGGGATATCGGTATTGACTCTAACCAAACCAGTGGTATAAACGAGATCAAGTACTGGAGACGCCAACAAGTAATCAAGTAGGTTCTATTACTTTATCGAAACTACTAAGAGAAGACCTAGTGCTTTAGGCCTGTGCAAAGCTCAAAGATTCTCAAATTGAACTGAATAGAAGATAATTGCTCAACAAAGTATATTGAAAACTCTGTCTGTCAAAGTCTGATCTCTCTAAGTCCAGAGATATACAGGTCTTGAAATACACTTGCGATAATCCATCTCACATCAATCATATCCAAATCCTGACGCATCAAACAATACCTAACCCATAAACAATCAACAATAAACAAGGCTTATGAACTTCCGGAGTTCGTATCCTAAAACAATACAAGTAACAAATAACAAGGCTTACAAGTCTCTTGAACTCGTATCCTAAAACAAAACATAATACAAACTAACAAGGCATACAAGTCTTCTGAACTTGTATCCTGAAACAATACATAAAACAACTCCATACCTAAACTGGCAGCCTGTACGGATTACATCCTGCGATAATTAGCTGTATTCCTTTTCTGAATGGGTCAGTCTTTGAAGCTAGTAGGATTAGCTCAATATGTTTGCCGTTATCAATTAGAGTAACGGGGGCACCCTATAGAGAGGTGAACTCTAAGGTTGCGACCGCACCAAAACTCAAAGTAGAAGATAAAGATAGAGTAAATAATTCACAAAGAATCAAAACGGTTAAACTTAATATCGTTAAGC
>Ga0307509_10004559_pt1 | contig 19877 bp, 29 predicted proteins | sample 10_EM_MG_FD_202245 | JGI IMG/M metagenome (GOLD analysis project Ga0307509, IMG submission 202245) | Populus trichocarpa ectomycorrhiza microbial communities from riparian zone in the Pacific Northwest, United States - 10_EM | ecosystem: Host-associated > Plants > Roots > Unclassified | place...
AATTACTCACGAGCTTCAGTTCCTTCAGAAATCAGAACGTCTACCATCAATCATTTCCTGCATCAGGCCGTTGCAATCAACGAGAGAGATGACGAATTCTATTCTGTCCCACTGGTCTGAGGACAAGAGGTAAAAAAACCGTTAAATGACGGCAGCGACGACAAGTCCTGCTTCACTTGTTCGCCTCCCATGTCTCCAATTGTGACTCGCGTTCTGAAACACAGGAGGTCCAATACAGTACGGCAATGCTGATACCCTCGACTTGATGCGGGGGGGCAAAGCGGCGAGGAAATGTTCACAATCGGTGTCGCCCAAGGATAGAAGCGGCCAAAAGGACACGCACGTGACGCATGGAATATGTATCGCTTCGAGAGGGGGAAAGGAAGAGACGAGCGCACAGCACAGTACTCAATCGTTGACGTTGACGTCGTCGCCAAAGCTGGTGGCCAAATCAAATTCAATTCCGTCGACGCCACAGGCCCCAAATTCGCGCACTTTCCCAAGGCCCGGCAGCTGCCGCTTCAACGGTGGGTTTCCTTTTTTGTAATCAGACTTTGAGGAGTAAGGTAGGTCTATTCTTCCTAGTTAACCGGGGTCGCGAATGCGATCTGCGATCTGCAACGTGCGTCAGATCCACGTCATCATACAGTAACTATGTGGGGCAAAACGATCCCCTCGCTCAGTCGTCCCACTCTCGATAAAATATTAACATGTCGCGCGGGCTCTTCGGCCTATCCCCGTCTTTCCATCCAGACGATGGGACACCACAACCAGCTACGAATCTTTGGAATGAAGACTACGTCTCACTCCCTCGTGAGTCCAGTCCCGCTCCTCGGTGCAGTAGTGTGTGCTCTCGGAGCATCGGAGAATCCAATGACGGTAGAACCACTCACTCATTTCCTCTGACCCCACCCTTTGGATACATTTGCAATTTCGATTCTCAAGACGCCGTTGTAACAGACTTAGCGGGCATGGAAAGTAGGTTTAGGAGCGAGCACGAGGGGAAGCAGTCCGTACAAAGGACGCAAATACGAGATTACGTACAGTGGGCATACTAGTAGGGGAACAATGCGAGACCAAAGTAACTAAAAGCTTACCTCAGTTAGCTCGCGCGAGCGTGCTGTGTAGTATGAAAGTCAACTGGCAAGGTGTCGGTAAATATTCGGTACCAAAACAGGGTGCTGGATCGATGCGAAATTTGAGAACTGAGCTAGTCTATTCGTTAGCTGTCTTAGCCTGTCTACGGCTAGGTGCTGCGCGCGCTGTACTCTATGTCCTTATAGGTAAGGTAGCGATCCTATATACATTTATCTAATCTATACAATATGTATGGTACATGAGGTCAGTCCGACGGCGACTTCCGCGACAGCCGACACCCGTGCTTTTCCTTTCCCCCGTTTCCTTCTCTTTCTAGAACCTCCACCATCGCCTTCGCCAACTTCGACAACGTCGCGTCACCGCGACATTAAACCAAACTCTAGATTCCCACATTCTTCCGTACTTCGCTTCATTGCCTTCTGTCCATTCTCTTGCTACACGGGCCCCATTCTTGCCCACTCGCATGACGTTCTTAGGTAGTCGCCGCCACCAAGCACTCCTCGCATCACCTTGTCAATATACTTTCCCTCTCACATCGCCCTTGTTGACATCGCTCTCGTTCAATCCCAACCTCCGCCGTTACCACCTCCCGATCACGCCGCCATCACTGCCTCTTTCTTTCTGCATTACTTTCCTCCCTTCGCCTCTATGGCCTCGTTCTCCCAATACCAGCCTTTCTTTTGTTTAGGTCAATGTAGTAGCTGGTCACCGGTCACCATTAGCAAGATGCCATGTTACTAGCAGTATTAGATCTAGTGCTTCTAGTCACGAACGAAACTGCTAACAGAGGATGTGATTTGCATTATCTCCATTCTGTTCAAACCTGACCAGTTTTAAACGTGATACATAGTAGATGATCAGTATCGAGCGACCCGAGAACTGCTTCGATATGTCAATTGACTTGGCCGGATGCATGGTAGTAGCTGCAGCATTTTTCCTGCCAGAGAATAAGCCTAGTGCGATATCCTAGTTAAGTTAATGGCAGAGCGAGAGGGATTAATACAGTACACAGTCACGGTCACGGTGGCGACCGCCATTACACTTGGGTAGTTGAGCCAACGACTGTCCGATTAGGGCTATTAACGCTTAGCGCCTGCCTGAGAACAGCCTGAACTGACATGGTAAACTACAGGTTCGTTGCATTATCCTTGTCCTGGTGCTATTCGACATGCAATCCAAAAGCGCAAAGTATCAAATCGATTTAAGAAGTCACTGTATCTGCATTTATCATAGGGACCATTCTCTTCTCTTCACAGACGTAAAACCACCCCATACAGATCGGATGAAAGGACGAACGGTAGAAAGCAAAGGGCAATTATCGGAGACGATGACTAAGTACAAATTCTGTGAATTGGGAAATAGAATATTGTTTAGGAGGTAGTGAAAACTGCTCTTTGACTGTATTGTGAGTATCAGAAGATACATATTGGGAACATGCCAGATCCAAAGCTTCCGCAGGAGTCGGATGGGATGGAGAGGCGTAAAGAATGGAGGCACGGTCCAGAATAAGAATTGTCACTATTTTGGATGTTAGAAAATATAAATGCATATAGCGGAAATGTACCGATCATGGTGTGATGTGTGTCATCAGTAGATATACAGAGATTCGGAGGTGGCTGAAAGTGCGTTGGTAAAACCAAGAAGAAATCAAAAAGTAACAACAGTACATCGGAGTTAAACGATCGTAGTTTGGGGATTAATAGCTGCGGTGGAGAGAAGCAAAGAAGTGAGAAAACAGGGAGCAAACAGATACCACAGAAAGGCTCACCTTCTGAAAAATGCAGGGAGGAAGGAACACGTTAGAATACCGAACATAGACAAGCAAATTGGAACTTACTGGCTGGAGAAGGCATAAGGAAGGACAAAGTCGGAATACAGGAGGAAATCGAACGAGAGAGGGGCACCCACTTCCTGGAGACAGCAGAGGGAGGGACAAGTCAGGACACCGAAAGAAAGCGACCGAGCAAGGGGTACTCACAAACTGTAGACCACAGAGGAAGAGATAAGGCAGGACAGGGAAAGAGAGCGACCAAGCAAGCGGCACTCACTTGCTAGTGACCGTAGAGGAAGGCACAAGTCGGGACACGGAAAGAAATGACCGAGCAATGGGCACTCACTTTCTGGAGACAGCAGAGGGACGGACGAGTCAGGACATGGAAAGAAAGCAACCGAGCCAGGGGTACTCACTCTCTGGAGACAGCAGAGGGAGGAGCAAGTCAAGACATGGGAAAAAGGCGACCAAGCCAAGGGCACTCACATCCTAGAGACCACAGAAGAAGAGACAGGTCAGGACACGGAAATAAAGCGATCGAGCAAGGGGCACTCACAATCTGGGGGGCGTAGAGGGAGGGACAAATCAGGACACAGAAAGAAAGTGACCGAGAAAGGGGTCTCACCAACTGGAGACCACAGAAGGGGGGACGGGTCAGGACATGAAAAGAAAGCGACAGAGCCAGGGTCACTCACATCCTGGAGACCACAGAAGAATAGATAAGTTGGGACATGGAAAGAAAGTGATTGAGCAAGGGACACTCACTATCTGTGGACCGCACAGGGAGGGAAAGTCAGGACACAGAAAGAAAGCGATGAAAAAGGGGCACTCACCCACTGGAGACCACAGAGAGAGTGACAAGTCATGACATGGAAAGAAAGTGACCGAGAAAGGGGTACTCACAAACTGGAGACCCCAGAGGGAGAGGTAAGTCAGGACATGGAAAGAAAGCGACCAAGCCAGGGGCACTCACCAACTGGAGACCACATAAGGAGGGAAAAGTTAGGACACAGAAAGAAAGTGACTGGGCTCCAGGGGAACTCACATCCTGGAGACCGCAGGGGGAGGGACATGTCAGGACAGAGAAAGAAAGCGACTAAGCAAGGGGTGCTCACATCCTGGAGACCACAGAGGGAGGGACAAGTCAAGACATGGAAAGAGAGCAACTGAGCAAGGGGCACGCACAAACTGAAGACCACAGAGGGAGAGACAAGTCAGAACACAAAAAGAAAGCAACTGAGTGAGGGGCACTCACTTGCTGGAGATGGCATAGGAGGGGACAAGTCAGGACACAAAAGGAAAGCGACTGAGCAAGGGGCACTCACTTTCTGGAGACAGGAGAGGGAGGGACAAGTCAGGAGATGGAAAGAAGCAACCAAGCAAGGGGCACTCACCAACTGGAAACCACAGAGGGAGAGACAAGTCAGGGCATGGGAAGAAAGTGACTGAGCAAGGGGCACTCACCAACTGAAGACAGCAGAGGGAGGGACAAGTTAGGACATGGAAAGAGAGAGACTGAGCCAGGGGAACTCACAAACTGGAGATGGTAGAGGGAGGGGCAAGTCAATGCATAGAAAGAAAGCAACCAAGCAAGAGGCACTCACTTCCTGGAGACGGAAAAGGAAGAGACAAGTCAGGACACTGAAAGAAAGTGACCAAGCAAGGGGCACGTACTTCCTGGAGACAGCAGAGGGAGGGACAAGTCAGCACATGAAAGAAAGTGACCAAGCCAGGACCACTCACATCCTAGAGACCCCGGAGGGAGGGACAAGTCAGGGCACAGAAAGAAAGCCACCAAGCGAAAGGCACTCACATCCTAGAGACGGCAGAGGGAGGGACAAGTCAGGACACTGGAAGAAAGCGACCGCACCAGGGGCACTCACTTCCTGGACACAGCAGAAGGAACGACAAGTCAGGACATGGAAAGAAAGTGACTGAGGGAGGGGCACTCACAAACTGAAGATGGCAGAGGGAGGGACAAGTCAGGACATGGAAAGAAAGCGATCAAGCAAGGTGCACCCACAAACTGGAGACCCCAGAGCAAGTCAGGACATAGAAAGAAAGCAACCAAGTGAGGGGCCCTCACTTTCTGGAGACCCCAGAGGGAAGTACAAGTCAGGACATGGAAAGAAAGCGACCAAGCGAGGGGCCCTCACTTCCTGGAAACCGCAGAGGGAGGGAAAGGTCAGGATATGGCAGGAAAACGACCGAGTGAGGGGCGCCCACAACCTGGAGACCGCAGAAGAAGGGCCAAGTCAGGACACAGAAAGAAATCAACTAAACGAGGGGCGCTCACATCCTAGAGACAACCGAGGGAGGGACAAATCAGGACATGGACAGAAGTGACCGAGCAAGGTGCACTCACCAACTGGAGACCCCAGAGGGAGGGATAAGTCAGGACACAGAAATAAAGCGACCGACTCGGAGCAAGAGAACTCACATCCTGGAGATCACAGAGGAACAAATCAGGACACGGAAAGAAGGCAACTGAGCAAGGGGCACTCACGTCCTGGAGACCGCAGAGGAAGCAACAAGTCAGGACCGAAAGAAAGCAACCGAGCAAGAGGCACTCACAAACTGGAGACCGTAGAGGAAGGGACAAGTCAGGACACATAAAGAAAACAACCAAGCAAGAGGCACTCACTCCCTGGAGACCGCAGATGGAGGGAAATTTCAGGACACAGAAAGAAGAGGGTGAGAAACCACAAAATAAGTGATAAACAAGGAAAGACTGACCCAATAGTACTAGTAGTAACACTCTATGAGCTGCAAGCGACAATTTGGACGAGCTTACCCAGAGCGACGGAAAGGCTAAGATGCATGTCTTGATTACTGCTTCTGTACTCCCATTTCCGGTCCTGGAATGGGACAACATTCATCTCGTCCTTGTCCTGCTATGCATACGAACTTACCATCTAATAATCTTCTTCATAACTGAACCCCATTTTCGTTGTTTAAAATCACGATGGGCCCTGGAATGGGACTACACTCATCTCGCCCTTGTCCTACTGTGCATAAGAACTTACCATGTAATAGCCTGTTTTATACTGAGCTCCAGGTTATCTCTCTGTACAGCCAGAAGCATGAGAGCAACTACGCTGCCACTGAGTGCATGGGCGGTCATTTCAATGAGACCGGTACATCGTTGCCCATGCTTTTGCATTTCTACAGGATGGATATTAGTACAGCACGCGTTCATCAGCTACCGACATCAAGATCCTTACTCTCCAAACGAATGAATGGGGGAGGTCCGTTAAGGTCTGCCAGGTAATGCTGATTGAATATCTTTTCCACTTCAGCATTGAGGTCCATTTCTGAATCACGGCCTTCATCCTCTAACTTCATCTTGATATCGCGCTTAAATTGATCATATTTCGTAAACACCGCAATTACAGGAACTTGACAATCCCACATCATGATGTCAGTCCCTATCTATAGAGTCGCATTTCGATATGAACATACCATTCTTGTCCGGGCAAATTGCCTCGAAATACTTTAAATCTAGCGATGGCCGATCATTGTCCATCGGAATGCAATACCTGAAAAGAAAGCGTGACCTTGTGAATTCACAACTGTAGATACACGAAAAGAACAAACCAGATCGCGTGCAACCTATCTTTCAATCGTTTCTCCCGCGACTTGCGTTTGACAAATTCCTGTACAGTCTTCAACTCATCTTCACTGCCCGCCTCAAATCCGCGGGAGTCGTGGAAAATGTAGCCATCATGGTTCGTGAAGATGAATTCGTCGTTGATGCTGTGTTGGCCACGCTGCAAGCAGGAATATCACGATTAACCATCACCAACAATAATGAGCCGGTCAAACCTCTATTGTGGGATCGAGGGTAACCTGGCTAGACAATGAGAACGAAAGTCTCATTAGGAACGAGAACATACCTGATAGCGAGTTCCCCGTGGACCAAGTCTGTAGATCTCTGGACTCTCCGTCGTATCGCAAACTCTCTGCAAAATTGCTGTCTTCCCAGCATTCGCTCTTCCGATAATAAGCACTCTGAACTTGACATTTGGGAGTCGGGGGCGATCCTGTTGTGTAGCCATAGCACCAATTGTAGAAGGAAAGACTGGCGAAGGTGATGATCAGATGTTGGATTCCGCTGGGACTTTATGTCATAATCACAGTGTAAACATCAACCGACTACGGTATAAAAAAGCCGCGGATCAATGATCCGGCCTATCAACGTGCTTACAGCAATGCCCACAAGAGGTGGCGTGGAGGTGGCTTCGCGTGAACGAGGTGATAGGTACGAGAAATGCGTAAATCTGGAGCACGACGGATATTGCAAGGATTTGGCAAGGCCTGTGATACGACGGCATGACGCTTTACAGAAGGTCCATGACTATGACCGCGGCACTATTGTGGCTCCCAGTGACTGTATCGCCGCAGAAGTTCGTGGAAAATCTTGTATGGCAGTTCGTTGCCTTTTCTGGGCGAATGAGTCCTCACTCACATCGGTTATACGAGGCGTCATGAGGCCCCACAAGATTCATCCGACACTCGGCATCAACAAAAGTTAAAACTATGCCGCGGGCCCGCGTCTTGCCTCGCTCGCAACACAATATTATCGCCTATCTTCTAAGTCCTTGCAAGGTTTGCCGCCACCTGATGAACATTGTATGGTAAATGCAAGGATATTACCTATCTGGTCTTGAGCTTGCATAGTACCACCGCCGCTGTGCCTTGTATAAGAATCACGCGTCAGTTAGGTTAGGACGGACTCTAAGGGGCCGGCAGTCCCCGTGAATAGAATTCTGGGACTGGTAAGTTTTTGCAAGCTTTGCTGCTACCCGGTGAACATTGTAAGAATATTGCAAGAATATTGCCTACTATCTGGTCCTGTCTTGAGCTTTCAATGTGCCACCTAGCAATACAATGCAGCCACGCATCTGTTCCCACCTTGTATAGGAATCACACATCAATTACGTGTTAGGACGGTGAGCACTCTCGCCCTCCATCAGCCTCCAGAGACTCATTACTGTGCCACGCGTTCCACCAACGGACTACGTCTATCTATCGTCTACTGTAGGGGCATCCCATCGCACATATCACGCACGCTGCACGCCGAGGATATCTCAGCCCCACTTTTTCTCCGGCTCCCTCAAATCATCAGTCGCCCTCCCTGCCCCGGCGGCCCGACCCTCCTGACCTTTATCCCCCACCACTTACTCAAGCCCTATCCTTTTTTAATGCAGGATGGCAAGCGTGATGCCCCTCATGTGTGGGCTACAAGTTTTCCCGCGAGATCGCCCGGCACATGCCTCACTTTCGTGGCGAGCCCAGAGCACTGCACCCCGGATTCGGGGCAGGCCGCTCCGCATCTCTCATCGAGCACACAGAGGACCCCGTCGCGTTTGATGCACTGTGGATTGTACACGAAGACGAGGCCGAACGCATGCCCAAGGCGTACGTGCGCAAGATAGGTGCGTGGAACCCCCTTTGTCCCAAAGGACAATATTTTTAAAACAACCCCAATTGCCCAGTGACCACGGGGATATATCAACAGGTGGGTGCAAGCGACGCGGGGGTCCATCTGGCAAGGATCCCGTGTCTCTGAAAACGGTTATGCGTGGCCCATGTCGTAGGGTAGGGTTCGTACGACCGGTGTACGACCGCAATGCCCACGCAGTAGTTCTTGGCCAAGTTCGGTACGCCTTCGGTTATATTCGTACTGATTTCTCTGATAAGATAAAATGAGGGCTAGCTATAACTATATTTCAAAAGAGTCTATCACCATCACTTTCCCGTGCGCCACATCCGATTTTCCTCACCCTTCTCACCTTTTCAATTACATTACTAGCGCGTTCATGAAACAGTACTAGGCAACAGTACTACTTGCAGAGTACGGCGGATGGCTTGGCTGACGCGTACGGTATTACCATCATTTCCCGCAACTCCGAGGACCTGGCGTGGGAATATGGGTCCTTATAAGGGTCCTTCACGGCATGACAATTGAGACGCCCTTTCCGTAACGCGATCACGCGACGGGGTAACAATTGCAATTGTCCTCCTATGGAGGAAAACAAAGAGGTGTTCATCTCTCATTGACTCGATAAGGGCCAACCTGCGTACCTCATCGGTACGGCGACTTATCGGAGTCTGTTGGCGAAGCGGATCGCCCTTTCGGGTTGCATCCGGTCAGGAAGCTGGAAGTCCCAAGAATATGTTCATTGCGCTCGTGTGCTATAATGTAATAGTGTGAAGATCTATAAACCGAAAAAAAATGCGAGGTTGGCCGCCCGATGGTGCCTTGGGGAAAGGCTCGGAGTGTGATAGTAAAGTACAACGTGGGAAACTGAGGAATCAGGTTGGGGATTCAGGGAGGTTGTCGATATAGCTTGAAACAAGGTCGAAGAGTGTCCACAGCAGGCCGTGAGTTGTTATGCTACGTAACGCGCTCACACCAAGGCCGCGGTATATGCGCGCGATTCCGGCGATGAGCGGCTTCGGGTTTTTGGGGTCAGGTCCTCGGTCCTCAAATTAGCTCCCACGCCATTTACGCCTTCGAGAGAAGTGCCCAAACTCACCTCTGATCAAGCGATGGAGGGTTTCCCCTGGACCCCGATACATTTCACCAGCAAGAGCACGTTGCTGGACTTTGGTTTTGACACTGATACAGGGGCGCGGATGGGGATGAGCCTGGAGAGGACGATCGACGGAAGGGATGATCTTACACATCCATGGGGTAAATGAGGGCCCAAGAAGTCACGCCAGATAAGGAGCCACAGACAAACGGCACAAGAGACGCGTGTATCGGGAGCCAGGTCGGCGTCGGTCCCTGTTCTCCCGATGGAAGCCTTCCTAACAGGTGTCGCATGCCATCGTATTCTAGAAAGTAGAGCGCTGTGCCAGCAGTGTCACGCACTGCCTGCTACGTCAGCTGCTTCTTGTGGGTCCAGCGACGATGCTCGCTCACGGAAGTGAAGGTAAAAGCCGGTATACAACCCGAAGATCCCATTCGCCTTGAAAATGTCGCGTACAGCGGTAGCGGTACTTGGCGGTTTGGTCAACTTGACCCCCTTCTTCTCTGCGATCGCGTATTCCAGCTGCCGTCGAACCTGACAACATTAATCAGTAGTTGATAAAGAGATACAGCGCCATGAACGCCTGAGCACCTTGACGAGTTCGAAGGCTAACCGACATCTCGACAATGAGACATGGGAATGGCAGGGTTGCGGGGAAACTCACGTGCACTCCCAAAAGATATCAGAGAACCCGCCATCGCGCCAGCAATCCCACCAACTGCAGAACAGCCAAGCAACTTGCTGTGGTCAACCAAGTGGTGATCGCGGAAAAACTCCTTCGTGCGAGTGTATATCGTGAACGACGCGGCGCCTGCCATCGATGATGGGTCACTTCGTCAGAGCCAGCGACGCTAATGTGTGGGACACGTACGGACGAAAGATATGGTCATGAGGGGGATCCACAGCCCTCTGTAAAAGCCGACGATCCCCTCCTCGCGGTAAACGAGCAGGGCGATCCCAGGGACAGAAATGGGGTTCTTCTGTGTTTGCAACCGTGACTTGAGGGAGTCCAACTGCCAGGCAACAGAATACATGAGTATAGTGCCTGCCCCCGAAAAGCTGCGGTCCAGACACACCGGGTACCCAGCAAACGTCGAGATGTAACTCGCTGAGAGCGCACAGACGACGGCTTTATTGCCTATATGTATTCGAAGCCATACATCATCAGAGGCTGCATTTCCAAGGCAGTCAGGTCTGCCTTACGTCGGAGGGCATCATTGATGTAGATGGAGCTGAATAGCGTTTCCGACGGCCTGCGCGTTCAGGGGTTAGCGAACTGAACGCGTTCTTTACTACATGGATTGGATAGCGGACCTTTGTCCATCCATAGATTGAAATTATACTGGGCTGGCCGGGAGTCCAGTTTCGTGCGTTGGCACGGCGGGATAGGTGGTGGCGGATCAGAGCGAATGGCAAACAACAGGACAAGAAGACGATGAAGGAAGAAAGCGAAGGAAATACAGGGTGCTCGTGTTAGCGTCTCGAAGCGCATGATCCATCCATGAGCGAACGGGAATTTCCCGGCGCCACTCGGCGCTGCCGTCCTGCCTTTTTCGCTCCGATCATCTTTTCTTTACATGTCATTACGATTCCTTTATTTCCAGTGTATAATGTACTATACGAGTGTATACAAGTGCAAATGCGGATGCGAAAACGAACGAAGACGAATACGAAGATGTAGTAATGGCGCAAATCATACAGTACCAGTCGTAAAAGAGCGTGAGTTGAAATAATGATAGGCGTCGAAACTGTTCATGGCGATGGTTAGGTAAAAGAGGGACATGAGGCGTCGATCGATGATCTACCGCCGAGCGAAACGAAGGTAGCGTGAAGCAACTGCAACGGCTGGTTAGCGTTGTGATAGGCTAGAAGTAAGCGCGACCTACTCATAGTAGCGATGAAGTTGAACACTATAGGACGGTATAATCAGCTCATGCAGATGTAACGACCATCACCACGCCGGATGAACGTACCGAAGAAGCAGAAGTAGATTCCCACATCCCGCCAGCGTTGTGAGAATCGGATATTGAGTGGGAGGAAGAATTCGTCGCCGACCTTCAGTGAGGTCAGTCGAGAACACGAGGACCCTTGGCCACGTCACTCACCTTATACTGGCAGTACCTACATCCCGCAGAATCATTCGGGTTGTCAAGGTACCCTCCCGCAGCATTCACAAAATCGTTTGCCCAAGCCGCGCACGTCTGGCCAGACGGCGGGTTGAACACCGCAAACTCTTCCGCTTTACATGTTATCTTGAGCCCACTAGAGGACAGTTGGGTCAAAATGAACCAGGAGTTACGGAACTGCACATTTACGCACGTGAGCTCTGTCGACAACATCGCAGCCAACATTCGGGTGAAGGGGTCCAGCTGGTACAACCAGGATCTCCAGAACTTGCCAAGCACCGGGTATGGGATGGTCACTCCGCATATGTTAGTAAGAATGATTTGGATTGGCGCTGTGAAGAGAGCAGCGATCTGGATGCTTGGTGTGACGGATGCGATTAGCTGACCGAGGGTTACGGCGAAGAATTCTGTGATAAGGATAACAAGGAACTGGAATCCAGTGCCACTCGTGCCAGTAGATCCTTGACCGAAGTGCATCGGAAATACCTAACAAACGCGTCACTTGTGGGGGGCATCGAGAGGTAGTGAAGAACGGACCATCAATGCCCAGTATATAACAGCACAGAGGATGGAATACGGCATCTCTCCAAGAAGTTGGCCTATAGCGAAGACGTATGGGGAGTAGATTCTACTCGAGGCCTCTCGAATGAAAATGAGGCGGTTCGTGATGAAAACCGGTTCGAGCTGGGGTATGATAAGACCAGGTAGAACGACGACAAAAAAGCTGAAACAGGTCAGAAAAAATGTAAGGAGGATCGGGTGGATACCTACATCGCAAAAACGCGATATTGAAGGTCTCTCGAGCTATGCCCTAATTGAAGGAAGGGCAACGCCACCAAGAGGGACACGATTAGATGCGCGATAAGGCGTGTGAAAATGTAAGCTGGCGATCTCCACAACGAAAGCGCGTTCCGTTGCACGACTACTCGCAGCTGGTACCAGATTGGTGTAGCGTCTGGACCACAGTTCAGTGAAAAAAACTGGCGACCCGTTTGACAACTTACACATTGCTTTCTTTGTAGTTGAAGTTGAAGACCGACTCTGGGCCAACGCGTCCTGCTTGATCTCCTCAATCTCCGCCTTCGTGCGAGCGAATTCTGGAGAGTCAAGCCAGATGTCCTTCCAATCACGATCTCCAATCCTGGGTGAAATACCTGCCCCAATAGCTTCAAGCATATACTCCGCAGGATTAACGTTTGGTGGGCATGGTGCTCCGTAGCGCGCGAAATATTCTCGCATGGCATGTGAGTCCTCCCCGATGTCACCAAAGTACATCGTGTTTCCACCCTTTCCGAGAAGTAACAGCCGATCGAAGCTCTCGAAAAGTAATGACGAAGGTTGATGGATCGTGCACAGTATGGCCTGTCCACTGTCTGCTAACTTGCGCAGAAAACGGACAAGGTTCCAAGCACTCTGCGCATCCAGACCAGAAGTAGGCTCATCGAGGAAGAGAAGGAGTTCCGGTTTGCTTGCAAGCTCCACACCAATGGTGAGTCGTTTGCGCGCTTCGACGCCAAGGCTCCAAACCATAGCTTCCGAGAGGTCCTGTAGTTCAAGAAGGTCTATCGTTTCTTCGACGTAGGCATCCTTTTCTTCCTTTGAAACGTGGAAGGGTTGACGGAGATAAGCCGAGAAGCGCATAGCTTCGCGAACAGTCGTATTTCCTTCATGGACATCCATTTGTTCAGCTGTGCACGACGTTAATGTTTGCGCAGTAATAACCAACGAAATTGCGGACCATATGCAGTTCCCCGAGCAAAATCGGCATCGAGCGCTCTGCCGTCAATAAGAATATCTCCAGACACCACGCCGATGTTTTTCCTCTGCGCAAGAACATCGAGACAAGTCGTTTTGCCAGCGCCAGATGCTCCCATTAGCGCGGTGAGAGTTCCTGGCTTCACGTATCCGTACACGTTATTCAAGAGCTGTAAGGGACCACCTGCGACGGGGACATGGTAGTTCACTCTTTCCCATGTGAATGCTTTTCGGTCCTTGAATGCACTCCTGTGGGGTCACACACATCAGTATCGAACAACCCAACTATTCTCAAACGTACGGTTCCCTCTTCACCCTCATGCCTTCCATGGCACGAATTTTCTCCTGCCGTTCCTCTTCTGCCTTTTGAGCCTTGCGCGCCTTCAACTCCTCATTCAGCCTCTTCGTCTCAGGCGTATCTTTCACAAAGAAGTTGACACCGCCGCCGCCGATAAATTGCTACTCAGGCGGACATAGTCAGCGATATCTCGAAGAGAACCCGGGCGACATCGTGACTTACTGGGAAAGCCTCAATGACAAACGTTTGCATAAACCAAAAGAAGAGAAGGAACACAAAGAGGACAACGAAGTTGCGACGCCAAAGGTCATCAGTATTAAGGTCATAGCCAGCCTTAATATAGACTTTTCCAGGGACCACGCTACTCCCAGGTTGTGCGCCGAATAGTGTGCATACCTGGTTCGGCCCTAGTCCGACGCTGCACGTTGCGTAAGAACTCGGTGAATTCACGTTACAAGATAACACCATACGGAAATTTAGTGACATTGCCAGTGTTGCGTGGGATGATATAATCGCCATCGCAAGTAAGCTGTATGAAAAGGTTAGATGGATGAAGCCGACGGAGAGGACTTTGAGGGGGGGGATACGTACGGTGAGGTGCCGAAACTCATTTTCCATGAGCGCTGACCATGCATAACTCACTGGATTGATGTAAAACTAGTGGGACACGATGAGAAGCCGTGGACGTTGAGAAGGCAACAAGACTTACGATCCAAAATAACCAGCGCTTCATCTGGCTCACCGGGATCATATATCCGGCATACAACACGAGGTTGGGAAAGACGAACACGGCCACCCTAAACGCTGTGTGGTAGTTGCTGAAGAATAATCCGATCGTACGGAAGAATCCTTGCATTGTCAGGAAAGCCGTGTAATTGATGAGGTGGAACGAAAAAAATCCGCCCGGTGTCTGATAAAGGTGGGTCATGAAATAGATTATGATGTCGTAGACAAGAATTCGCGTGGCCGAGAAAGGCATGTCCGCAACTGCATTGGCAATCTGGTAGGCGGCCGGACGATAGAAGCCATAGCCTGTTTGCTTTTTGATGATTGGACGGCCGAGCATTTGCGCGGGCATCTGATAAAAACATCAGCTTTGTGCGAGTGTGGGCATATTCAGCGAACAACAGACCTCGGCAAAGGAGTCCATTGATGAGACGAGTAGCGCTACGAATAGCACGCTACCGCGAGTAAAAGCACCGGCTGATGTAGGGGGCAAGTTGCGATAACAACCGCCAATGAAGAAAGCGAGTGCCTAGGGTGGATATTTCACGAGGGAAGTTCTGGAAGGATTCAGAATTACATACAGTCATGATACCATAGCTGGTGTATATCTGGAATTTATCCTGCAACCGCCTTTGGAATTGCCTGCGAGTCAGAGCGATAACTTGGTCCTTGAGGCCAAGGGTGTAAGGGCGTTTTAACGAGACGCCCTTTTTCTTGTCCTCGGCAACCGCTGCGCGGAATGCTTCCTGATCTGTCTTTTCGGTTTCCATACGCGACTTGTATTGTGCAAGCTGACCAGATATGTCACGAGCAAGGTCCGAAGATCGGAAAGCAGCCTCGAGAGCCTCTGGAGTACTGGGAACCTGGTCTATTGATTTGCCTGGTGCAAATTGGCGTTCATTTGGGTCTGTACACCCAGTGAGGTAGTCGGCTGTGCTCTGGCGAGGGAGTGACCGATAACCGAGCTGTTCGAAGTAGGCCCGCGCCTGATCTGGAGGCCCAAAGTATACAGTACGTCCTTGGTCTAAAACCATGACTCTGTCAAATAGTTCGTAGATACCCTCGCCAGCCTGGTACCTATAAACCATCGTCAGCTCGCGAGGGAACTGGGTGGGTGCACTTCTCACAGGGTAGTAAATGTCGTCTGGCCCAGGACGTCGGTCATAATTCTGAGAGAGCGCACAAAGTCCAACGCGGTAGAGGCGTCCAGCCCACGTGATGAGTTGTCCCAACATTGTACACGAGCTCGAGTCGTCATCATCTCTGCGATGCTAACGCGCTTTCGTTCGCCACCAGAAACGCCGCGAACGAAGCTGTCGCCAACTAGAGTGTTTTCCGTATGTACAATGTTCAACATCTTGAGGAGCATGCCCTTGACTGCGGCATTGAACTCTGAGCGGGAGATTCCCGGTAAGCGCCCCTTGGGTCCCGGAGTCTTGGTGGAGAGCGCAAAATTGAGCGTCTGACCGACGGTAAGAGTGGGAATGTGTATGTCATCTAAGATTAAAAGGGCGTTGGTGGCGTTGGCAGTGGTATGACGGGCACCACGCTTGTTACGCACCTTCTGCATTATAAACAAGTTCACCCTTATACGTCTTGGCCATTTCTTTTGGGTCAATCCCGGCGTATCGGACGTCTCCACCAACATGGTAAAAGCCCTGCCTTTCGTTAGCAATTGCCTTCAAAAACGTCGTGCAACCGGATCCGGGCGTCCCGAGAACGAGGCACATCTGTCCAGGCTCCAAAACGCCGGAGGACCTTCATGGAAGTTAAAACACGCGTTTTCGGGGATTGAACGCATAAATGTGACGCACTTGTGAAGAATTGTTGTGGTTGCGGCGATCTTGGCCCGAGATGGAAGGCATGCGGAGATGAGGCCACGCAGCTTCAAGAAAGGCGAGAACCAGAACTGCCACGCTTCATCTGAGGAGAACGGGATCAACCGCGTGAATCTTTAATTTAGTCCTCGTGTATCACAGCCAGCTGAAGGACTGACTGACCTCCGAAAGTCGACACAAAGAGCTATTTTTACGATGTGAACGAATCAGTGACCGTGATGGTTCGTCAATACGTTCCAACTCACCTTGAAATTGGAACCACCGAGGACGTCGACATGGAAATCTTCCCAAATGACGCCGACGTGCTTATGTTTGATACCGGCCCTTTCGTTCGCATCGTTGGACGACGTGAGATACTCTCGAAGGTCGAACGGCTGTTCAGAGTTTAAAACTCCCTTCTCGAGATCCTTCGCTGTTCTACTGTCAATTGAGGTGCGAACGCGGGAACCGGCGGCACCGTGATCTTGTTCGTTGACGAAGGTGCCTTGACTTAACTGACGGGAGAGTTCGTGGAAAGCGTTCTCCGCCTGTTCGATGTTTACGCTGCTAGCAGCGGCCGAAGTCGACGAGGTGAGGTGGTGAACACCACTCATGGAGGAGGAGGGGAGAACAAAGTGTGGGAACTGCAACTACATGTATGTCAAGGGAGGCGGAACGTTATATATGAAGGTAAAGGCAATTGTACGAAAGACAATTGCCAGTCTGAGCCTTGAAAGGTTTGAGGCCCGGATGGCAGCACTTAGCCTAATTGAATTTCCCGATTCCATCTCGAGTCATAGTTACTCACCCCTGCCGGCTCCAGTGCCACTGCCCCACTTTCCCACTTCTTTCCCTCGCTCCCAGGGACGTCGGCTTGTTCCCTCCCATTATGGCCTTATTGCCGACACGACTTATGGGTGAACGCATCACGCCCTTTGCAACGTTTTCATAACTCCGTTGCGCCGCGTTGAATCAACGCATCGCTGACTTCTGAGACGATGCCTAACGCCGATCGGCTGATTACTAAGCGCTGTGCTTAAAGCCGACGGATCTTGATCGGACCGGATAAAGGTGTTTAGGATGTTTCGGCTTACCAAAGCATAAGAAGATATGACGAGATAGACGTGCGTTGCTCAATGAAGTTCTTGTCATCGCAAGGAATGGATTTCTTCAGAAGCAGAGTTTTCTTGCGAAGTCCTCAGCTGTCAATCGATGATCGATGATCACTCTTCTATCTCAAATATGCTAAAAAACCTGAGATTTTAAAGGATCCCGCACGATGTGCATAGGTCCCAAAACCACAAATCGAACACAGAAGAGTCCACCAAAGCCATAACGAGTCATGCTAGTCATGAGTCAACCGTTTCTGGTAAACGGATATCCACTACGTTCCGTCCGTGGCCCACTGGCACCTCCAATCAGAAACCGCCCACCCGTTTTTTCAAGTTGCCGGATGCCGCCTTCTTTCTCACTGGAGGCGGTCGGCCGCCAAAGGGCCCAGGTACGACCTGTGTGCTCACCAAGGGCGCAAATGAGTCAGACTCGGTGCCCAGTCCCACGCGGTCAGGGTCATCCAAGGATCCGGCCCTACCCCTTGTCACCGGCTGCGAGCTGGATATGATGGTAGGTGGAGCGGGGCGAGACCAGGCAATGATCGGTGGTGCTACCGCTGCCGTCGTAATCGATTGGGATTGTGTTGCTTGTGTTCGTATCGGGGTACGGTGGATGAAGGTGGTTGCCCCCGGCTGTGGGTCATCGTAAGGGTCACGATAAGTGTACTGATGGGGATCTGTGCCAGCGGGCCACTCCGATAAGAGCAGGCGAACGCCCGGGGGCAGTGATAGGCTTCTTGACTCCGTATCTGGAGCGTTATGGGACATCGCAGGGCTTAGGTAGCCGAAATGAATCGAGGGTAGCGTCATATCTGATAGGGTCATGGCTTCAGCAGCCTGGGACATCGTGTCGAATTTCTCATCCTCCGTCACGTCCGTCTCTGCCTTCGCGTTCGCAAAGGATTGCGCGGAATACACGTCCGTCGAAAGGGCCAAGTCGACTGCTAGCTGTTCCCGGGATTCTGATTCCCTCCGCAGAGACGATCCAGAGCGGTAATCGTCCAGAATCAGGTCATAGCCGTGGAGTCGCTCCACGATTGTCTGCACGTCCTCGGCAATATCCGGCACAAACTGTTCGAGGACTGGCCCAAGGTTGACATGCCACGCGGCTCCCTTGATCAATATCTCCCGTGGAACTCGTCCCTGTGCGAGGGCACGAAAGCCTCGCCTCGAGCTCAAGGCACTTTGAATCAAAAAATCAGCCCGTGATGCATGTGTAGGTTCTTCGCCGGAACGAAAGGCGATGTCGAACCTAGAAAGGCATCATTGAGAATGCCAATGACGAAGGGCACGTGGGCACTTCGTGCTTACGTTGTCAACATGTGTTCATGAGCGGCATTAGCTTCCTGCCAAAATAATGGCATCACATCCAGTGTTTGATAGACAGCACTAGCATTATCTGCGGGATAGACCGCATCTGTGCTGTCAAGCGGATAAAAGAGTCCTGAAAGGAGGTGAGTGATGCGAGCATAAGCCGTGAGGTAAGAAATGATATACGTTGATAGACCTGGCGAAAGTCGACTTCTTGCATAGAACGGGCCCCCAATTTGCCAACGTCCGCCTGTTGTGTGCTGGAAGCAGTAGCCAATCGCTGGACTGCAGGAGACCATGATACATCAATCGTAACCGGTGATGGCGTTTCATCTTCGTTTTCGCAAACGGTGAGCGCAGTCTGGTATAGCGCACCGCGACTGGTCAATTGAATCAAAGAAGCAGTCGAAGCATCTCGAGACCCCGGGTGGGGATGCGTTACGTAGAATCCAGCATGGGGGCCATATGGAAAGCGACCTGACAAACTGTACGGCAAACCGTGGCTTTGGAGCAAGCTATCTTTGTCTCTGGATACGGCATAGACGCTGAGAAGGCTGTTCTTCCGCGATGATAAAACTGTGAATGTTGCTTCGGAGACATCAGCGGAAAAAAATAATGTCCGTCGCCGAAAATTTGCGGCGCGTACCACCTCCGATGCCAACGGCATGACTTGACAGGGTCCTGTCGCGCTCACGTTCGTGTTTCCAAGCCAAGATCGGCTTATTGCCGAAACGGGGATCGACCCAAACTAAATCCTTTGTAGTTACAACCCGTGACAGGCCGTCGTCAGGATGGCATCTGATAGATGTGAGTAGGTCGGGCCCGCCCATCACAGAGTACACTTCTACGCCACGATTTGCTACCTGATTTTTTGAGGGTCAGTGTTTACGCACGACAAAAATGAATGTACCCTGAAGTCAACGAGCTGAACGGATTTGGATGACATTAAAAAACAGATCTGCTTATGCTCGTCCAAGGCAATTCTCCAAAAGTTGTCATTAAAATCGTCAGAGAAACCTCCAAAAACTTTCACGCTGTTTTGCTCTAAGAAACCTGGTCTCTGCAGAGACCAAAATGCTCACGGATTGTTACTGCCGGTTAAGGTATATCTGAATACGTGCCCTTGGTCGTTGACGAGTGTTGCGTATTCCAACGAACTGTGTATCTGGACATCGACTGCCACATGCCCGTCTAGGCTTGAGCTGTTGATTGAACCAATTTCCTTCGTCTCTACGAAAGTTGTCGTCTTTCTCTGCTTGGATGTTGGTAAAGACAGTGATGATAAGGATGTCGATGAGAACGTCCGGACTCCCACCACGGTTTC
>Ga0307509_10004560_pt1 | contig 19876 bp, 23 predicted proteins | sample 10_EM_MG_FD_202245 | JGI IMG/M metagenome (GOLD analysis project Ga0307509, IMG submission 202245) | Populus trichocarpa ectomycorrhiza microbial communities from riparian zone in the Pacific Northwest, United States - 10_EM | ecosystem: Host-associated > Plants > Roots > Unclassified | place...
GAGACTATCATCTGCCGGGGATATTCATCGTATTTGTTTCTTCTCTCACCCGGCCGGTTGCGGTGTGGTTGTGGTCAGGAAGAGAGACGGAGTGCATGATAAATCCAGGCACCGATCCCACTGCGTAGTTCTGGCTTGGTTGCCGCCCTAGCGCTCTTTTCAAGTCAAAACCACCATCTCTCCCTATCGCCCAATCGATCACCCTCAAATCTAACCATGGCGAGTCTACACCTCCGCCTCTTATAACTCTGTCCTACCTCTCCTGACCTTAATCCAAAGGCATCTGGTGTCGGCGTCAATCAGGAATGTCTCCAAACCTACCAAGGTCTCAAGCTCGGTCACAAGTTCAAGTACATCATCTACAGCCTCAGCAAAGATAACACCGAGGTTGTCGTCGAGAAGACGAGCTCCGAGTCCGATTATGACACTTTCCTCAGCGATCTCCCAGAGAATGAGTGTCGATGGGCTGTTTACGATTTCGAATACGAGAAGGATGGTGGTAAGAGGAGCAAGATCACCTTCTACAGCTGGTAAGTCCCTGCTCGCCGACCGCAGTCCGCAGTTATAGCAGCCATCTCACCACCCTTCCTTTCTCTCTCGTCCGACCAGGGCTCCCGACACCGCCAAGATTAAGCAAAAGATGCTGTTTGCCTCTTCCAAAGATGCGCTGCGACGTAGTCTTGTAGGCATCGCGACGGAAATCCAGGCAACCGACCTCAGTGAAGTCTCCCACGAGTCCGGTGCGTACCCACCCGTCCTTTCCTCTCTCTTGGATCCACGCTGATCGTGTTTGTTCGTTAGTCTTGGATAAGGTCTCCCGCTCTCACTAAATACTTCCCTACGCTTTAGCGATTCCTTAGGAGACCAGTACCTCCCCTCGTTTTGCCGGGGCTCTTTGTTTATTGTAATCTCCCGTTGTCGTAGAGTTGAAGCCAAATCAACCGTTCTCGCACTCCCCCGAACGAACCCAGTTCCCAACATCATCAAATGTAAGCATTCATCGACCGAAAAATTCAAGAAAGTGACGGAGAAGTACACGACGGAGAGACCTCGCTAGAAGTCCGCAAACGACTTGAACCACCCAGTGACAGTGGCTTTCTCTGGGGGGCTAGGTTGAGGTGGATGGTTGCGACCGATGCCCCTCGCCGGGAATGTGGGGCTAGATTGTTGAGGGCGCTGGTTCGTTGTCGCAGTGGGTGGTTGTTGCGGAACTGTCACGAGCTCGATTTCCGCCAACCCCCGTCCACCGCGCCGGTCCTGTTGCACCCCGCGCCCCTGTCCACTGCTTCGATCCTGTTGCACCTCGCGCTTCTGTTCCACCCGTATTTCATCCGGCTGCTCCTCCTGTGCTTGGACTTGTATGGGTTCGTCATCCGTGGTAGTAGGCTCCTGGGGTTGTTCAGGTTCTGGCTTTACCTCGGGCGTCACTTCAGTTTTCTCTTCCCCTGGACTTGGATGGGATATCGGCATGTCGATGGCGGTGGGCTTCTCTTCCTTCGGGGATTCCAAGACATTCGAAGATGGGTATGCAGGGGGTTCACCTAAGAAATCTATGGATTGTTCTGGGACTGAAAACCTCAGCCCTGAACGAGAGAACGAGATCCTGTATCAGCATTCGTGTCATTCCTTGATCACCGTGGGACACTGGTATCAACTCACCAATAAAGGCGAGGAAGCGGTTGAGCTTCTCCAGGTGGTTGTTGAGCTTTCGCAGACCGTAGTCATCAAACAATTGGAGAAGCCGGTGCTCTAATGTCCTTTCAGTCGGGTTGGGGATTGGGTGGGTGAGTTGGCTGACCGTCGTACAAAAATAGCTCCCTTATCGTTTGCGGGAACACTTTACTGACATCGCCATCAGGTAGCTTGATTTTCGAAAGGGTAGTCTCGAAGTCGGCTTGTTCGTCGAGTGTTGAATTCTCGTGACGAGACCGGCTACATATAACCGAGTCAGGAATGTTTGTCGCGGGGGGTGAAGAGCTTACGAGTTGTCGAGTTTAACCTGCGCCTCCTGGAGTAGAACGTCGTTCACTTCAGTCATGTTCTTGAGGTTTTCAATAAACTTCTTTGTCGCAGTGGACCGTCCCCATTCGTCGACCTCGATCTTGACATGCGCCTGAACCGATTCCATGATTTTCTTCTCGATCTTGCTCCTACGTGTCGAGTAGGTATCGACAACCCAACGACCGGTAAATCATACGGAACACCTACCGCATTGTTTTTGTAATCTGCTCCTTGACCTCGTTCTCCACACCGCCCCTGAGACTGTCGATCTGTTTCTTCTGAGCTAGCCTCGTCTCGTTGATATCCTTCTTGAGGAGGTCAATTTCCTGCTGTAGGTCACCCTGTGCAGGTTATTCAGTGATGAGACACATCGCATCCAAGGGTAACCCCACCATCGTAGGGCTACGAGTAGTACTCGTAGCGGACAGGAGGTTCAAATCTTCTATGATCTTCTCACTGGGAACAATGTGGTGAGGACGAGGTCAGGTATGCAAACAAGTTACGATGCTTACACTTCGGAGAGTCGGGTCGCGACATCTCCGACCCTCTCTCTAACCACTGGGGATATGGGAGCGAAGGAGGGGGTTCTCGTGATAGACCCTGCGGCCGCGGGGCCGTGACCGTTCGAGGTGGGTACCGTCATCGATACTCGTAGAGTGTGGCGGGGAAGGGAGACAATAAACGCATCCCTGCGATCCCCTGCTCGCCCTTATCTATCTTTGACTGAATAGGGCGCGTGTGTTCCGCGAGGCAAAGAGAACAAGGAGCAAATCGGATTGCGATGGTTGACATATCCGGAAGCAGCGTGGCATCCAATCACCCGACGGCGTTTCATTTCCGGTTTCCAAGTTTACTCGTCTGGAGGGGACCTGGTGGTATCGTACAGAGAGGTGTGCACATATACACGGCAACCTTAATGGTGGCGGAGGTCGTGTTCGTGGGCGGTCAGAAAATCACAGCTTGGGCCGCATCTCGAGGACGACATCCTTTCCTGAACCTTGGACCAAAAAGTCCCTGAGGTTCCCCAAAGCACGCAATTCCATCTTCTTCTGGGAATCCTTCGTCTCCGTCCCCATGTGCGGAAGCAGCGTTACGTTGTCGAACTCGAGGAGTCGCGGGTTCACCTCCGGCTCGTTCGGATACACATCCAGACCCACAGCTCCCAACTACGGACGAGGTGGGTCAACAAATATGACAGGATAAATGAAGGACATACGTGGCCATCTCCCAACGCTCTGATCATCGCATCCTCATCGATGACCTTTCCTCTCGCCGTGTTGACCATAATTGCTCCCCTTTTCAACCCTCTGATCATCTCCTCGCCTACGAGACCTTCCGTCTCCTGCCTCAGAGGTATGCTGACGGCCAGGACATCCGCCTCTTTGAGGAACGCCGCCAATCTTTCTTTTGGATAGTATTCGGCCCACGGCGGCGCACTCTCGGCGCGTCGTCGATTATGGTAGATTACCCGCATGGGGAAGGCCCGAGCCAACTCAGCAATCCTCGTTCCGATTCCGCCCATACCGAGGATGGCCAGCGTTTTGCCGGTAACATCAAACGCCCGTCCAGAGTTCAGGCCGGAGTTCCATGCCCCCTTGCGCAGGTTACGCTCTGCCTTGGAGTACTGACGGAGCGTGGATATAATTAGATATAGCGCTGTTGTGGCTGTCGCATCGTCAACGGCACCGGGAGTGTTCGACACCTTGATGCCTAGAACAAACGTCACGCTCGCAAAATGGTGGTGATAACAGCTGGCTCACCCTTGGTTATACAGGCGGAGACGTCGATCTGATCGTAGCCAGCCCCGTTGTGTGCGATCCACTTGGCCCCCGTCTCAGCCAGGGCAGAGATGATTTCTAGATCGAAGACCCCAATAGACTTGGCGGAGACGTTGTGTCTGTACACGCAGATGATCCCAGCATATTTCCCTCCTGGCTTGAGGTTCTTCAAGAAATCAGCCCTGTTGGTAGAGTCCATTCGCTGGGAAACAAAAAAAAACTCAGTTCGGCTTCAGATGGCGGGCGGCATGGACTAACAATGATCTCCGCCAAACCGGCGAACATCTCCTCGGCCTCAGCGTCGGCCCACGCAAGGTCGCCGCAAATTAGAACCTTGGTCATCGCGGTTGATCTGTAAGGTCCACGATCAACGTGAAGGAATTGGCAAACTGTGAACACTTGACCAAAAAAGAACTCGGATACGGGGAATCGAACCCCGAGCTGCCGCGCAAGCCAAAGTCACGTGAGAGGCGGCAATGTTAGCCGTTACACCATATCCGACCCTGACTCCGGTCCCTTTTTTACACTGTACATTACATACTCTTATCTGGTGACAAACCTACCCACCCTTTCCCAGAAACCTCACCCCCTTACCACCCCCCGCCATCGTTGTCTCCCGTGCCGGGTGTTGATACCCAATCTCGCAAGCTTACCGGCTTGATAAATTATCGGATGCCTTGTCGGGCCTCACAAAGAGAGGAAGTACGACTCGAATGGGGTCCCATCCATCCCACGGTCCACTGTATCAACCCGCAGTTGGTGTTTACCAAGCAGTGCTCTCTGGGATTCCCTTGTCGTTGAGCTGCCCTGTTGCCGTCTGGTTGCCTGGTAATGCGCGTCTCTTATGTTCTTGGCCCGTACGATCGCCGCTTGCTTAGATCGAAACTCCCGAGGTCGGACTTCACGCCGTTTTCTCATCATCGATTCATCCACTAACCATCTCCGGACTGAGAGTCAATAAAGAGCTATACTTATTGGGTTCACCAAATGTGAGAGCTTAGAGCCAACTTTCTCCCCTTCGCATTGGAAAATTCTTGAGAACCTCGCAGAGGTGGATACCTACGCAGGACTGAGTGCGCCTTTGAGATGTATGACTTCTCTGCCCCGTTGGAACGAATGATAAACCTGGAGGTCTCCAAACTGGACTGGGTAAACGATTCCGGAGTCGACGTGTTAACCTCGCTTCCTGCGTCATTACCCACTATGCGCTTACGTGCCGATTGCGGAGAGGTGTCGCGCAATGTATGGATCGTGTTATGGATCGTGTGGCACTCTGGTAAACTCGCTGTTCATTCCCACTTAAGGGTGATTCAGCAGCACCGCAAGTGTGGGTCGATTCAGTCCTTGGGTGATGCTTCGGCCAGATGAGTACCTAGGGTCTGCGACCAGCCATTTCAACTGCTGGATGAGTTCTCACGACCGTCAGTAAATCTTTCCAACGTACTCCCGGATCATTTAACAACTTTACCTCTACAGCGGTTGCGAGGTGGTGGGATGGCATCAAATGGCATATAGCTGTCAGCCACTCAGGGAGGGCTAAGCTTGCCGCACCCTGATCCACAGTGACTCTGTTCCAGTACTGTATCTAGTTAATATTCAGTGCATCGGGTCAATTCAGTTTTGGCTGGAGTGACGACGGATGACCATAGGACTTGTCGTGGGAACGCAGTACCCATCTTTCAACGTCAACCGCTGACCCCTATCCGGGAAAATAATCCCCCGGTCATGTTGCATGTTGCGACTTGCTTCCGACTCTGTTGCAATTACCTTACTTGCAAGGTTTCCTCGACCCCCTGAAGTTTTTCTCCGGTGAAACTGCTTCGCGCGGTAATGTGTAGTTTACCTTGACTTACCACCCCGGCTCGGGGCGTTGAGTTTGAACCCCACTTACTGGGTGACGAGGACCCACGAATCATATAAGCGCGCGTTGGGTTGACGTCCCGATTGTGACATTTCACCGGAGTAATCACCCGCCCCAGGGCGACTGTTTGTAAAACGAGTCCAAACCCTCAGTATCTGAAACTAATACCGCGACCGGCGGTGTAACAATCCAAAGCCTCCCTCAGACCTCTCAGGGGTCGAGCGAGAGATGTGAGGGTCATAGAAGGGTTTCGTAGAATACGTGGGGGCAATGAAACGGGCTGATCACCACAGTGACCTAAAGATATCGATGATGAACTTCGGCCACGTATTGGTTACGTCGTACATTCCCAGTCGTATCCCGAATATTACCCATTTCCTTTCACAGGCAGGAGTGTCCCAGGGGTGGACGTCGGCGACCCAAATGGATCCCCGGAGGCATGCATGCATCCCATTCAAATTGAGAACCAAGCTGGGCGCGGACCAAGCGTTTCACATGGTTACGTCAACATGCGCCGAATCCCCTCTCCAATGAAAGGAAGCGTAGCGTTTGGATGGAACGTGTTATGCCAAGCCTCGAGGTCGTAACGCTTCTCTATTTTACATCTGGCTGCAATCTTCAGTCCGATATGGTGTAACGGCTAACATTGCCGCCTTTCACGTGACTTTGACGCGCGGCAGCTCGGGGTTCGATTCCCCGTATCGGAGTCTCTTTTTTCTTATTCAAGTTCTTGTTCCTCGCTTCTCCCGACTTCTTGACCTACGCAGCGGGCGCGCTTGGAACCCGGTGCCAGGCAGCCTATTTGATCACGCCGGCTCGTAGACATGGCTCGATCACTGCAACCGCCGGGTCCAGGAGCGCACATTCATTTTCTGGCGTGTTTCTCTTACAAACCACCGGTCTCCACTCAAGTTCCGAGCTTTTGTGAGGCTCCTGTGGTATAGAATACAGTTCCGTGTACTTTCAAGGTATGAGTATATGAGTCCGCGGTCATTTGAAGTAGAAGAGACATAGCTATTGGAGGGAAGTTCCGCTCTTCCCGACACGCACGCTCCGGTTAATGGACCCGGGACTACTTCCTTTGGTGTGTTGTGCAGTACCCGGCGAACTCCTTCACCCCACTCGTAGTGGCGTTGATTGGAGTAGAGTCAATTTTATCGGCGCAAAAGGACGAATAGGAGAGACATCGCACCGAAGTGGGGGGTAGTTTAGTGTCCTGTTCTTCTGGAGAAGGGCCGAACTGTAGAGCCATGGAAGGTCTGGTCTTCGTACCCCTGGTCTACTGCTGGTCGACCGAACCTAGCGTGGCCTAGGTTGCGAAGACGCAATCAGGCTCGGGCCCCAAGGAGGTGGGGATACCAAGCAAAGAGTCACAAGATGTGTCGACTCTACCCCCCCCTCTAGTTGACCGTCCGGCCATTGAGCTCGAGGCCGAGTGACAGAGCCCTCAGGCGATTTAAAGTCCCCGCAGCTGTTCAGTCGGTGAATGCCCCTTCATCCCCGACAGTTGCGCTTGCCAATATCAGGCACCACCATACTTCCGCCATATAGTCATATGTCGGCGGTTTCAATTCACGGGGGTCACGCACCACGGGAACTTAGCGCATGCTTTTCGTCGAGATAATTGTGTCCCGGCGAACATCGTGGACGATCGATATCAAGCTCGAGTCAAGTTGACCAACTGATCCCCGTTGGCTCCACACCCTTTAACCTCACATCAATTCTCAGAATCACACCATAGAAAAAGAAACGAGGCACTGAACACCCCTGTCTATATGATATCGTGACTATAACCGAGACAGTTATCTAGAACTACAGGTATCACACAACAACCAAAGGGGTGCACATACACCGAGACAAACCAGCATAACCAGTACGAAGAAGAGGTTCCAAGGGCGACATCAGGTCGGAGATAGAGGATGGGAAATGGGGTGGAGGACAAGAAGTCTCGTGAAAAAGGCGTTATGCATCAAGCAGTCCCCCGTCGAGAGGGGTATTTGTACATGTAGAAATCTTGCAGCGTGGTGCGCAGGCACACACATGGTTTAATTCGGGGCGATTCAGACGTACTTCCAGTTCATCTTAAAAACGCCTTTGTTTAAGTCATCAGCCAAGGCTACAAAGAGCGAGGGAGACAAATCTATTGCGAAAGGAGGGGGAGGGGGTGAGAACCAATGTGGAAACTAGTGGACGACGAGACCTACCAAGATTGCCAGAGGGGCAGCCGGGGCACAAGTCACGGACAGTGGCGGTCTTTGTCCTCTTATTCGCTGGGTTGGTAATTTGAAGTTTCTGTGCAAGTGATAGCGTGACGATGTTAGAGGTGCCGCCGGATCCCGCGAAGAATGGAGTCGATCGTACCTGATTGCAATGTGACTTGGCGTTCCAATCGGGCTGAGCCAGAGCGACAATAAAGTCGCTATCCTTGTTCTTGTAGCCACACGCTCCTAGGCCCACGTTAAACCAGGTAGCCTGTGAATACCCACGCGGGCAAAAGGGTGTGCCATAAGCGTGCCGAACAATGGAGCGCCGATTACGACAATGCCTTACCGTTCCACTTCGGGTGGCCGCCAACGTATTAACACCATTGGGATCGACTACATCAGAATCATCGCCAGTTCCGTCGTCTACAACAGTAGAGTTGGGAGTGTTGGTAGAGTCAGGCACATCTTGGCCAGGGGTGCTCTCGGTTTCAAGCCCACCACAGGTGGCGTTGGTCGGAGCGGCAGAGGCAAAAATGGCGAAGAAAGTGAAGAAGAAGAGGATGGCTAGAGTAGAAATGGAGACGGGGCGGGACATTGTCATTGACTAGGAGTGTGATTGGAGTTGGGGCACTGGGGACCAAAAATCTACCAAAAGACAGACCTTTTATACTGCGACCAACAACATCCCGCCCACTCCTTTCGTGCGTCACGTTTCGCGAATGAAAAACTGAGGATGGCGCCGGGTCCATTGAAAAAAATTTACTGCAGTGCATGATGTTGTTCGCATATATCCAACTTTAGGGGTGGGCGGAGGCGAAACCCTGACCCGCATTATGAAACTGGGACGTGTGTTCCGTTGTATGTGCTTTTTTTCTTGTGGTCATCCCGAGGGTAACAAAGGGAGCAGTGAGCGTCTATCGCCGAGAGCGGCGATCGGCGGGAACCAGATGCGGAACGTGGAGGTGGGGAGGTCCCCGCGTTTTTCATCAGCTGTGCAGATGGCAACGTATTCGAGCGGGAGCGGTAGGGTCTAGAACAAAAGGTCCGGCCCTCGTGTTCCTAGCGGGATGAGGGCATCCAATATATCACAGAAACTCTATGATGTTCGTAGTGAACCTTTCGACGACCCCAGTTCTGCCCACCACCCGGTCTTTTTCTTCAACATCAGCGGTGACGTATGTTTCGTTTTTGAGGAATCGAAACGTCTGACCACCGTCGAGAGTCCGGAGCTTATGCCCTTCCTCCCACCACCAGACGAATCGTTGTCCATCTCACCATTGGAATGTTTCCGTTTCTTAGGTGTTCGGGGGAGGTCCGAGCGACCTGGACTCTTGGAAGATGATAGTAGCAGGCTCTTCCCCTTGTCCCACTCACGTCGATGTAGACGGTATATCGCCATCGTGGCCCTGGCGTCTGTAACCTACACGCAAACGTAAGTACGCGTGGAGAAGCACTGAGCGTGCGGTGAATTAAACGGACACTTGAATGCTCCCCTCCTTGGATTTGTATTCCGAATTCCTGGGCCGTAAGATTTCTCAGGGCTGGACGCCGGCCCTTGGAAAGTTTGTATTTGTGCGCAAGCTGTTGGGTATCTCGTGTCGACGGAAATGGGTGCGACAACAGTAGTACCTGCAAGAGGAATACCGTAAGATATCAAAAAAAAAAAAAAAAAAGGCTCATTATGGGCGCACATGCCTTGAGGTCGTTAAAGACAGCGTGCCCCACCAAAACCTTGTCCTTTAGTAAAGCGGCGACTCGCCTCTGCACTTCCCCAAACGGTTGGGCTGCACGTTTGGCGACGGTTAAGGGAAGGTTATCGCAGCATTCAAACACGAGGAGCCGGACTTGCCGTTGACCATATCACCTGGGCGAATTCCGCTCCATTCAGTACGGAAGTCGACAACGCGTTCGCGTTGTTTGACCACTTCGTCCAACAGAACCACTCCGTGGTAATTCACGACACTAACACGAGCGAGCGAAGATTCCTCGCCGTCGATACCCACGCCAACCATTTCACAGTCGAGGGCGACGTATCTCCCTGGCCTTCGTAATGTTTAGCCGGTCTATATTTTTGGAGACCCGATGTTCAGAGACGTACTGCTTTTGGTGGTCGGTATATCGGTCTTCCAGTTCGCCCAGTATCATCCTCCGCAATGAGTCAATTGATTCACCATTTTTCGTGCCCGTGGGTAGACTAGTTGCGGGAGGCGCTGATTTTGGAACCACCTTTGTGGGTGTCGAGGGAGAGGAAGCCTCTCCGCGCTTGAAATGCTTCTCCGGTGCGGGCTCATGGCTGAGTTTTCTCTTCTTCCGTGGGTGAGGGGGGTTTGGGTTTATCTCCTATGGGACTTTCGAGATCTGCCCTCGCATGAGGAGAGAGAGTAACTCACAGACCTTCTGCAGAGCGAGCCAGTTCACAGACGGCGGCTCCTTGAGTTTTGGACCCATGGAAGATCTTTAGGCACCGCGGTCACAGACGTGACAGGCAGATCACGCATTCGCGTCACCACCGGATTCACTTTCCGCACCTGGGATCTCCCCTCCACCTTCCGAACTCACCCTTGGGCACACTCTCCTCCGTTCCCATACGACCTCCAAACGTCTTTTGATTCATCATGGGTGGTGCAGGTGCGAACCCCGTCTCACCAGCTTCACTCGATGCCAGGCTCATTCGTGTCGGATGACACTCTTTCCCAACCTCCCCGGCAAAACAGGATGGCTTTTCCTCTTTGCAGTGCTTATGGCTGCTGGTCTTCTCTTCACCATGGTCTTCTTCGTATGTGTCGCCTCGGGCTTTCATTGGGCGCACAATAGCAGCCAGGCTGAACGCTGACGTGCAACTCTTCCCCCTCCTCGAACAGATCATCATGTTCTCAGATCTGGAATGCGACTACATTAATCCTATAGACCTCTGTAACAAGCTAAACCAGGTGCGCACCCACCAACCTCTTTCCACTCCCTCTACTGACGCAACGTGTGTGGCGTTCGCTGTTTGCCTCGACGACTTCAGTTTGTGTTACCTGAGAACATCGCCCACGCCTTCCTGTCGCTGCTCTTCCTCCTCTCTGGTCAATGGACGGCGTTCATTCTGAATCTGCCTTTGGTCGTGTACAACGTCAACAAGTCAGTAGTGGTGTACCCTCACCTCGTGCTGTGGATTACGTGTACTTACCCGCTATGGATACGTTTCACCCCAACAGGATCCGTAATAAAAACCATATGTACGACGCAACGGAAATCTTTAGGTCACTGTCTGGACACAAGAAGGAGAGTTTCATCAAGCTCGGTTTCTATCTGTTGTCCTTCTTCTACTATCTCTACCGGTGCGTTCACCCAAATTGGGATCAGACCGAGACTGACACACGATACCTGGTGCTTAGGATGATCGTCGCTTTGATTTCTGAAAGTGAGTGAAAGCGCGGGTCCGGGGTGCTGGACGTGGGTGGTCGACGGCCAATACCGAGTATCTAGACGATTCAGTAATGCAGCTTTACATATCTGTTTCCTTTCCTCTCTCTCCTTGTGCTTTCCAGAGCTTTTGCTTCAGGTGTACCTAGTCTCAATCATCTTTGTCCGATCATTGCAAGTCGGCTTCTTCAATCGATTGCAACGGTGGTCAACAGGGTCTCCTGGGATCCTTGCGACTACTACAGTGGGAAACGGGTGTAATTTAGGTTAGACACGACAACAACGCGTGTAGCTAGGATATGAAGAATGTGAGAACCACCGACCCGTCCTCCCACCAATCCAAACGAGTTAGTAAGATGACAGGGCATAGGGTGCTGAGACGTTCGGAATTCCTCTTGACGCGGTTTGACACTCAAACGGCCGCACGGTACCTCCTTTTGGGAGAAACAGCCACGAGCAACAGGGGAAGAGATAACCGCGTCGCCGCACGAAGAAAAAACGCGTCCGAACACTCAACGGGTAGTATGTCCAACGAGTTTAGGGTAGGCTCTAGCTCACGTGAGACGAGACATATCAAAGACTTGAACTGAAGGGGAGACCCGCGTGGTTACATCTTGGTCCATGTGGGATTATCGTTCCCATCGTGGCCTTCTTGCCAACCGTACCTAGGCCATGCAAGAGCCCTTATTCTCTTACCACCATCATGCCTCTCTATCTCTGTGTCGATTGTGGGGGATCCAAAACCTCAGCGGCCATTTCAGACGAGCATGGCAAAATTCTGGGTCGTGCTCTCAGCGGCCCCTCCAACTTTGCCTACATCGGTGTCGAAGCGTTCGTCTCAGCGGTTAAAACCGCTGTGTCGAATGCCCTGAAGACCACCGTCGACCCTCCATCGACAGAACCTGTAGTTTTGGCGAAGGACAAGTCGCACTTCGCCAAGGCATGGTTTGGGGTCTCGGGGGTCGATTCGCCTTCGGCCGTGGATGCGATAACCCCCGTGTTATCAGAACTCTTGGCCATCCCCCCAGGACCAAACCTGAACGTCTGCAATGACACGCACCTTCTAGCCGCTCCTTTGCGCATCCATAGAGACGCGAAGTACGCCATCGCGGTCATCGGAGGAACCGGTGCCATCGCCGTCGGTTTCAAGGAAGACGTGGGCGGAAATCTCGAGGAATTTGGGCGGGTAGGTGGTTGGGGTTGGATCCTCGGGGACGAAGGTGGAGGGTTCCATGTCGGACGCACCACGATTCGGGCGATCGTCGCCCAAGCGGACAGGGATTCTCTCAACCCTGACTCTCCCAGTCCCCCATCCACACTGGTCCCGGTGGTCCTGGACATCTTTGGTGCCACAACCCCACACGACCTCCTGACCCTGGCTCATCTCCCCGAGCCATTGCCCGCCACCCCTCCCCCGGAAGGCATTCGTCCACTCCTCTTATATCCCAGAGAGAAGCGACTCTCTTCCCTTTCGCCCATCGTATTCCGCTGCGCGTTCGAAGATCACGACCCATTTGCATTGAAGATCCTCACCGAATGCGCCAATTCGTTGGCGGAGCAGATCGCTATGTTCCTCATCCCGACCACCAACTCTCCGCCCGGTTCCGCGCGGAACGGGAACGCCATACTCGCAGAAGAGGCCGTCCTCTCCTTCGGTGGGTCGCTGGTTGGGATCGAGAATTATCGGGGGTTGGTTTTGGATAGTCTGAAGAAGAGAGGGCAAGTGTTCAAGTACGTCGAATTTGTAGACGATGCCGCAGCTGTCGGGGCGTTGGCGTTGGCAATGCGCGCGTAGTTACTGGTGCGGCCCCGTCCCAACCCTTGTGTCTACGGCCGAAGATGAAATCGATATATCTATTTAGATTCGGGACTTCCTGCTTGGCCTGACGCCTGAGTACGCGTTTACACCCAGGCGGTTTTGGACCGAGCAACCCGGTGAATATGATGCGTGGTCAGTCGCCTATTCTACATGCGGTCACCAGTGATCATTCTGCCTCCCGCGGGCTATAACATATATAGACTGGTAGGTTTGGATCCTGATGTTGGCAGCTCACCGCCAGATCTAGTTCGTCGCGATCATGCCAGTGCATCGCCATTGCCCAGGCCTAACTTAACACTATCAGCAGTAGTACTAGTAATCCTGTTAGACTAATACAAACAACACGGTCCGTATTAGCCTATACAATGGGACCAAGGCCACCCATGGGCCGCTCTCCACTGTCTGCCTAGCTCCTTGATATTCCGACAGCCTCTAAACCTCACGTTAGTAACCCCTCAACAAGCCTCACCAGGACAGGGATGTCCCCCCACGTTAGGAGGCGGGTGCTCGCCGTGCGTTTCATTTGCAGGATTATTTTGGCCCCAACGGCTATTGGTTTCACCATATACTACCTGGCTTCGCGGTTTGGCCTCGCGTACAAACCCCTCCTGGTTCTGTGTGGCGTTGTCATCTGCTGGCCAATCAAGTATTTACTCGAGGTCAAGTACGAAGGTTGGCGCAGAACGTGGAAAGCTAGGGCACTTGGCGCAGTTACCGCTTCTGAACCGGACTGGAAGCCGTTCGGCGTTCTTGGGGAGATCCAGGAAACATTCAAGAATGGATTCATTGGTGAGCTCATTCGCTTAGGAAGCAAACAACGCGTCGTCGAACACAGCACTCTTTGTTCGATACTAGGGGAATGGTTCGCAACCCAGCATGAGAAGGTTGGATCCGGAACGTGGGGTGGGGTGATCACAGGAGATTACTTGATATCAACTGCGGATCCAGGGAACATCAAGGCGATACTCGCTACGGAGTTCAACAACTTCGAGAAGGGTACGCCAAGTTGCATTCTATTGGGCCACCTCTTGACTGTGCCCTCGATTAGGTTCCTCCGACCGTGAAGCCATGGCGTCAGTGCTCGGAGAAGGTGTTTTCAACGCTGATGGCAAGTTCCGTTTTTCGTTCCTGGCTAATATGGAGTTCTAAGTTTCTGCAGGGGATTTATGGAAGTGAGGCGAGCGCTGGCCCTAACGATCCACCTCTCACCGAGGGTTCTACAGGATGCACAGGTCCATCGCACGCCCGTTCTTTGCTAAAGATCGCATCAAGGACTTTGAAATACTCGACAAGTACACAATGAAGGCAATCGAGAAAATGAAGCAACGGCTTGGTGAAGGATACGCACTCAACTTTGAGGTAGGTTGTCCACGGGACTGTTCCTCGAAAGACCTAATGGGACACGCGTGACCTAGGATGTCATATATCGCTTTACACTCGATGCTGCTTGCGAATTCCTTTTCGAAACGACCTTACAAACCCTGGACTCTAAACTCCTTTACCCCCCCACCCAGCCACGCCCCGGCGATCGAACACCAGCCAGGGAACTGACCCGTGAGGAAGCCTTCTCGCGGGCACTCATCGGCGCACGGATGGTCTTGTCTGATAGACTGTACATGGGAACTCCGTGGCTGGTACTGGAATTCTTCAAGGACAGGACGGAACCGCACATGGAGGTTATTTACAGATTTCTGAACCCGATCCTTGAAGAAGGCCTGGCCAAACACGCCGCGAGAACCAAGGCCGGGCTAACGGACCGTGAGGGTGAGACACTGTTGGACTCCCTCTTGCGAGAAACGACGGGTATAGTTACCTCCAAAGTTGTATCGTGAACTGTCCAGCTGAAATGGTGGTGCAGACCTAAATATCATCCGAGATGAGATCTTAAACGTGCTCATTGCCGGACGCGACGCGGTGCGTCTCCATGATTCCCCTCCCCCGGAGTACGGCACTAAACTACCCCCACAGACCGCATCCACCCTCACATTCGTGGTGTTCCTCCTCTCACTCCACCCAGAAGTGTTCCAACGTCTCAGGGGTGAAATACTTGAAGTAGTCGGTCCCACAGAACGACCGACGTACGAAAAGATCCGGGACATGAAGTATCTCCGCGCAGTTCTGAACGGTTGGTCCCCGCTCTGCGAACGATGAATTGATTTTTAACTTGCTCCGAACAGAGACTCTTCGTCTCTACCCACCGGTGTACGTCCTCTCTTCCCTCTTAGTAATACCCGATGATCCATGATCAAATGCCACAACCAGCCCCTTCAATGGGAGAACCTCTATCAACGAGACAACCCTACCAGAAGGTGGGAAGGATGGAAAACCCATCTACGTCCCGGCACGAACATTGTAAGGAGATGTCCTCGTCGATCTCTCAACAACGACTGACCCAAATCCAGGGTCTCGTACTCATCCATCGTTATGCACCGCAGGAAAGACCTCTGGGGTCCCGACGGTTAGTGTTCGCGGAGTTACACCAACCCTCCCTGCAGGTACTGATGAGTTGCCCAGCTGACGAGTTTGACCCCGACCGGTTCATTGATGACCGAGTGAAACAGTATCTCGTTCCAAACCCCTTTATCTTCCTGCCCTTCAACGCAGGCCCGAGGATTTGCCTTGGCCAACAAGTATGCCTTTTGTCCAATCTCTTGTCGACTTGACACACTGACCCTGCAGGTCCGATGTGATCACTCAGTTCGCTTATAACGAGATGTCATTCTTCGTCATTCGGTTGTTGCAGAGCTTCGACAAGGTCACCCTTGATATGGACGCACAGCCACAGAGGACGACGAGTTTACTCGAGTGGAGGACAAAGAGACGAGAGGTGGAGAGGGACTTACTTGCAGTCCATCTCAGTCTATCTACGAAGGTTAGCATTCACCGTACGTGTGTGGATCCGCACCTAACATGCCTGTGACAGGACGGTATATGGATGAGGATGAACGAGGCACTCGCTCCTGAGTGAGACGGGAACCCAGGCTGCATATTGTAGAAGTATATTTATTTTTGACTTGTGTACAGCTAGCGTGTGTGTACGTGGGACTAATCTGTGTCGTCCGTGGTCCAATGGAAAATGTGATGATACCAATGGAATGGGTGAGTGACCGATGCGCGGGTGCTCGAAACAGGCCTGGCATTTTTAGGACATGTGGGTGATAAGAATATGTTGGCTGGTCGTTGGTCCCGAGGGTTGGGCGTTCGGGGGGGGGTAGTTTTTGTGTCATCGGAAAGTGGGCTCCCCTAGTCGAAGAATCCACTAGGAAGGAGAGTTTTCCGTATCGACTCGATGCGAATACTTGAGGACCACCCGATCGAACGAACTTTGACCGAAGGCACGATCTCTCCAAGCCGCTTCAGCTCGTCAACCACACCGGGCGACAACCCATGTTCGAAGACCTGTACTTCCACGCTGGATATATCTGAGGTCTTGGCATTTGTTTTGCGCTGGCTTGTTAGTTGGATAAGGGGGGCAATGGCAGAAGGCGGGAGGGAGACAATCGATATCGTAGACAAGGCGGGGAGGTGGCCCTCTTCGTCGATCATGGATAGCACACGCCCGGCCATGCCCTGCCTGACGAGAACAAGGGCCTCCAACCCAACCATTTTGCTGAACGCGTTGCCCAGTGCGGCATAATCACCCTCGCTGAATAGCTGCGGGACGGTGTGCGCCTCTGAGAGGCAGAGCTCTCGCAGGCCCGACACGTCCAATGGTCGGAAGTCGGTTGGGAAATCGTGCATAAAGAGTCCCTGCACATTGAACGACCCCCCGAGCGGGTTTGATCCGGAGACCACCCGTGTCGTGAATTGTGTAACACCGTATTGGAGTGAGGTGGCCTGAGCTATCCCAGGGAGGCCGTCCAGGGATCGAGGCAGAACGTCGCAGAGGAGTGGATCAACCAAACTGCCAGGCAAGACCTGGATATTGATATCTGCGGTGGGAGGCAGGTGTAGGCGTTCTAGGACCGGGGATGGCGTGAGGGATGACAAATCCACATCACAGATGTTTGGGAGGGGGACCCTTGCGCAGGAGGCTTCGCCGAGAATACTTCGGCAGGAAATGCGAAGGTGTTCCAAGGACTTGTTTTCCGCCAGGAAACTGAGCAGGGTGCCCAAGTCAATGGAGTGAAGGGAGATGTCGAAGGAGGTAAGTGTCGTGAGGCGCAGGAGCTGGTTTGTGAGTGGAATGCGCTCCAATCGTAGCGCCCTCAAGGACGCCGGTTTCTCCGAGAGTATGCCGAACTTGATATCCAACGGGGGGTCTGATTTTCCATCATTCTTGAGGGAGAGAATCTCGAGGATGGGGGAAGGGCAAGGGAAGTTCGGGGATGCCCGAACAGGCTCTGTTCCACCTGTGTGTCTCTTCTGGCAACCGTTCCCAAACCGCACGGTGCATTCTAGAGACCTGATCCTCGGCATATGGGGTTGTATCGCCTTCGTAAAGTCTGGAGAGTCTCGCATACAGAAAACGTCGAGCGCTGCCACCTTGGATCTCGAAAGGGCGGCTGACAACATTTCTGGTGATTGCCTGTCGCTCAGGGACCTCCACAATGACGCGGAGGAACGGATGACCTCTCTCCAGTATTTGCAGACCGAGCTCATCCGCACCAGCACCGAGTATGACACACATTTTCCGGGTTGCTGACAAACGGCCACGGCTATGGAGGCGATGATCTCCGGTGGGAACTGGTTGACTTGAACCGGGGGATTCCTGAAAGTGTGGGGGTGCGATTCGATCTCCTGGCTATCCTCGATTGGGCCATCCAGCTGGTGGGCACCGGTTAGTGTGGATTCTTTACAAGGTGCGAAGAGTTGCTCACCGTACCAGGGTCTGGTTGCCCCAGAACTCCATCGTCATTTTCGTGACCGAACATGCGTATCAACTCTCCCAGATATGAGAGGTGAGGCAGGGACCACCAGTTCTCGGAAAGTAGCGGGGTATCGGAGGAAATGCAGCTAGGGGTCGCAACCCGCCTGAATTAAGTAGGGGCCGTTTACGGCCCCTCCCGGTTTGCTTTCCACACCCAAACGCCACATCCACGACTCCCATGTCACGGTCTATCAAGCTTCAAGCCTTGACGCATGATGCTCCGCTTTCAAGGTCTCACCGCAACGCCTGGATCTGATCGCCTCCGATCTCCTCGTCCTTGGCGAATATGGGGCGGTTTGTAGGTTTGACTTGGCCTGGTCACCTCCATCACCGCTAGGGTCTTTGAGTCCGATCACCACAGGATCCGTTGCGATCACTCGCCCCCGATCTCGAAGTTCCCTCCGGATCTGGACCTTCAGCCTGCCAAGACCACAGTTTCAAAGCAATACATTCCTTTGGCACGTCGGGTCACTACCCGATCACTGGCAATGCCCCGGTGATGGGGCATTCATGAAAGCATCGGTCAGGGTTTCTTGGGCCCGTCGCCTCTCCCCCCAGTCCGTGTACTCTAACAGAGTTGATAAGCGTACGGGAAAAAGGGACCCCGTCGACGCGCCTTGGATCCTTATTGCGCGCTCATTTCATATTCCCTGGTCCCGCTCAAGAGAAAGTTCCCTATGTCTCGGAATCAGGAGGCGAAACAGTGTGCGAACCGCATTACATAGTTACCCACATTCACCCGATGCCCCCACTCCAAGATCGCAGCAAATCTATCGCTCGATCCATCGCAGTCGAAGAACCACCGTTGAAACACCTGGGTCATGAATGCTCACTAGCAACACAACAGACCCAATCAACAGTGTTGGAAGAAAGATTCGGCGCCCAGTTGAAAATGCCAAGTCCCGAGACTCAAACGGGACGCCGACAGAGGTCTCCCTCCTGCGGGTCGTTTTTCCGGGTCCAACTATCACCCTGACGCTTGGTGATACGGTGTTCGAATTCTGAGGGGGAAAAAACGACAATCCTCGCTACCAATCGGTACGGTTAGTTGTGAAAAACCAATTGGTTGAATTCTAGGGACGGAGAGGAGCGTAACCACTGCCTCAGTCGGGTTTCGACCCAAGGAGCCGGCCGGAGACACGGGTGTCAATTCCTTCGCCCCTGCAACAGAGTAGGACGTGGGTGCTGGCCAACAATTTGCGATTCTCTTTTCCAAGAGATCACCGCGCGGTAATGGGGTGTCGGTCGCGGTGTATCAAGCGGGTGGCCTCGTGATTCGTATTTCTGTTCTTGTTGAGATGACTCGAGTCCATGCGTCCTATCTGCTGGCCATTCACCGAGAGAGTTGGAGGTCTGTGTTTCGTTAAAGCACCCGCGGTTTCGCATCAGTGCCCAACACCTGCACAGGATAGAGAGAAATGGTGATAGCATTCAGTACGGTCACTGCCCTTAAGTGGGTCGGATAGCCTACGGACCCGGCCAGGCGCGAACGGCGAAAATGCTTGATGAATTAATTGGCGATGCATAGGCATAGGCTACATCGTCGTGAAATACTAGGGGGTAATACACCGTCGTAATACAAACCGGGCTTCCCATCGTAGCGCCTGGCCTAGCCTTGAGGGGATTTATTCTTTCCTAGGTTCAACGGTTGAACAGGGGGTAGTGGCGGGACTGGTGGTAGATCCGAATCGTAGTTGCTGCTGCTGGACAGTGCTGGTGATGTCGTGTAGGACGGCAAAGCAAGAGATAGTGCCGATAGTGCCACGGGGGTGAACTGAACCCTTTCTGCCGTCAGGACCACATGCGAAGACATTGATGTACCCCCAGAATCGTTGGACGCCTCCTGAGAATGGGTAGCGGTCTCGCTGACTTCTTGAATGGTACTTGGACGGGAACCGAAGTCCCGGTCTCGAATATTGTATGGATTCCACACGT
>Ga0307509_10004561_pt1 | contig 19875 bp, 21 predicted proteins | sample 10_EM_MG_FD_202245 | JGI IMG/M metagenome (GOLD analysis project Ga0307509, IMG submission 202245) | Populus trichocarpa ectomycorrhiza microbial communities from riparian zone in the Pacific Northwest, United States - 10_EM | ecosystem: Host-associated > Plants > Roots > Unclassified | place...
GTTTGAACACCGGATGGTGCTAAAGGGAGAAACTAAAACTTCCATATGGCTCTTTAATATAGTGTGGATCAGATTCAAACTTAGTAGTTTGCTTCGCATCGGCGGTGACTTGAGATCCGCGATCTGTTCTGCAGGTACTGGTTTGGTAGACAGTTTGCACATTGCCTCGAATACCAAGAAAGCGTCGTTCACAAAAGTCTCATCCCCCTCATCATGGTCCTCGGAAGATACTACGGAACCATCTAGCGCAGGCCCACTTCCGCTAGGATGTTGGTTGCTTGGGGTATGAGTTACTGTTGTGGGTGCATTATCAACAATTCTCCCATCGTCGAAACTCTTCCTATTTTCAAAACTCTGCAGTGTTATCTTCTCCTGAGGTGCCCTATTCACGACAAGGTCCGGGCTTCCTGGACCGGCATCTCCATCACCCGCATGTGAGCTCCTATCATCTGGGTGGACAATTGGAATGGCTAGATTTGTTGAGCTATCCTTCTCCCCATTTTCATGGGCTAGATTTGCCTCCTTCATAGCGATCCGGACCTTGACCCTCTCGAAAACGGTATCCACCATCTGTGTTAATGCACCTTGCGCAGTCATTTGATTAGGACCACTTCGAGAAAGGAAAGATATATTGTAGGTTTGTCTGATAGCTTTCAGGAGCTCTGCGCCATGTACAACAGCCTTGTCATTTAAGACAGCTGCCAACAAGGCCTTGATGATCTGAAGTTCGACTTGGTCTGATGGCATATCTCCACGGAAGCAATCGCAAATAGTTTCAATTGCTCTTTCGATGAGAGGTATTGGTACTGTAGGTGGTGGGGGCTCCACCCTTCTATTTACTGGCACATTATCGACGGATGCTGCGGTACTAGAAGTTGGTGGTTTTCGAGGCGGTGTCGTCAAAACAGAGAAATATGAGTAGCTTATCAACTTCCCGATGCAATCAAGAGCAGTGATCGTAATTTGTGTATTCTGGACGGAGCAGGCAATTTGTAGGGGTTCAAATACTACGGCAGGGTCCGGTGGTAATTCCGGAGCTGCTGACTTTATAGCATCTAAGGCCCTCTGAATCGAATCTGCAAGCGGTTTCCGTCGCTTCCTTTCTTTTGCGGTAAGAATTGATTCCAAAGCTTGTACCACGAAAACCATCGACGATAAAGTTGGTTGTGTGCTGCCGTCGCCTGACGCTGACGAGTTTGTAGCCCGCTTGCCTGTACCTGCCGTGGTGGGGGCGTTCCTGGAAGCCGTGCGTGCTAGGGTGGTAGGGGTTAGCTGCCGATCAACTGGCTTCCGATGACGTGAGGAAGGTGGATGATCAGTCAATATGGGTATGGGGATTCCTGGTTTGGGGGTCACGGGAGCTGGATCTGGGAGAGAATCTGGTAGAGGTGGGAGCTCCCTATCACGTAGTTCGGCGGTGGCTAGAGAGATCTGGGAAGGCAGTGTGGAGGTTTTGTCCTTGAGCTCCGAAGCTCCATCTTCCGATCCTATTGGATGGGTAGGAACAAGTTCGAACGCTACAGAATCCATCTTGTCGTAGAATCCAGGCTCCTCGGCATCAGATGTCTTGAATTCCATAGTTCCTTCCTCGTCCGGCGTGTCTCCGTTCACCGCCATACCTTTTGTTGCCCCGGTGGCCTCTATTTCTCCTGTTTCGCTAGAGGGGAATAGGGAAGGTGTTCCGGTAGCGATTTCGTCAGCCATATGTTCGGTCGATAGGACCGGCTTTCTTTGGCGGGTTCAATCCTCTGGCGTCCGATTCGTATTTTGACGGTTGCGCGAGTTGATGTCTGGCGCTTTGGGATAAGAACAGGGGAGCTGAGTTGACAGGGTGTTTTACGAATGTTTTAGGGCCAGTTCTTTCTAGCAACGGTACGGTAACGCTTTTAAATTCTTCGAAAAACGGATAATTTAGTCAGACAGAGTCCGCTCGTAGCAGCTGCCCCACTTAAGGAGCACTTGTAAGCCTGACCTGAACTCAAAGCCGTTCTTACGTTTTCTCTCCGAGAGTAGTGGGTCTGGGGTAGCGATGTTGAACTTTGCCGTTCGTTAGTGGTAAGAGAAGAGTTTGGAGCTCGGCAGGACGATTGCACAGGAAAGTCGTTCATGAGGGATGTTTGGAGAGGCTCAAAATAAGATCCAGGTGCCTGTTTCTCCACCCTAGCTTTTCATTAATCTCACGCTGCGAACGCGAGACGCTGGGCTCTTCCGGATTTGTTGCTCCTTCTCATATCGCTCTGGGTGACGCGTAACTCTTTTCTTCTTATTTTTTACTAGGTTTGTATGAAAATACCCGAGCGCAGTAAGTTACTGCCCTTTATGAATATTAAACATCTCTCAATTTCCACAGCCCCTACTATCGAAGAGCTATGATAGTATAAAATTAGCTGCCGTCCTCGCACTGCACAAGAATGCCACAGACCGCTGAGCTATGGTGTAGTTATGGGTATCAGGATTTGATTGGCAGATATTATTATACTTGTACCTTTTGAATAATGCAGTTACAAAGCATGGAACACTTAGAATATCCTTTATAGAGAACAGGGCGTAAATTATGCTCTTATCCGATCAAACTAGCGACTATTGGTCCCACTCAACCTTGTACGGGGCCACACAAGCACGAGGGGGACAAGGCAAAAGAACTACTGTCGTTCACAAGACCCCAGCTTGAAATGCGTTGTAGGGTCTTACACCTGGGACCTTTGATTGATATTGAATCTCATCATCTTAGAATCGGAAGGGAATCTATATTCATCCTATAATACACTATATGGGAACCTCCCTATCCATGGACACATCAACTCCCGTCTCCTGTTCTTTCTCCTCTTCTCCCCCACCCCCTACTCCAACCCTAACTCCTCCACCTCCGCCGTCAGTTTTTCCACCAAGTCTCCGCTCTTCTTGCTGATATCGTAGGCCTCCTTGAGGAGTTGGGTGAGGCGGAGGCGGAAGGCTCTAGACTCCCACAGGCTTTTTGCAAGGTCACTCGCCAGGGATTGCTTTTCTTTGGAGAGTTTTGAAATGGCAAGTTTGGTGTTGCAAAGCGCGCGCTCCTGGTATTTTATAGTACGTTGGGCTTTTTCAAGTTGATTTTGTAGCGGCAGTGTTCGCAGCCGTCCGGGGGCCCGGCGGGGCCCCGCGGGGGGACTGCCAAGAGCCCCAGACGGGACGGGACGGCTAGCTGTAGTCCGTCCGGGGCGCTTTAAGGCAGGACCGCCGTCTTTAGGCAGGACGACGGGCCCTACAGGGTGAGACATGTTAGTGCAGGGCAGGGGGATGGACGGCAGGGGACGGCCGGGGACAGGTGAGGACGGCCGGGGATGGGTGAGGACGGCGGGGGACGGCGGGGGACGGCACGAATGATGTCTCATGATGCTATATGATTCGTTCGGAGGTGCATTATTTCAACTTCGGCTAGGACCGGAGGTCCAAGTGCTGGACTACAGTCCCCTATAGTCCGTTCGGTCCTAACCTTCCCGGGCGTAGTCCGTCCTAGCACCCCCAAAAAGACGGACTATGAGCCGTAGTCCGTCCCGTCCTACTCCGAAGACGGACGGACTGGACGACTGAGAACACTGTGTGGCGGCAGCAGCTCGGCGATCTTCTCCTGGAGGGACAGCAATTCGGTTTCGATGTTAGCGACCTGCTCGTTTTCCTTAGCGCGTTGGAGATGGAGTTCTAGAGAAGGATTTACAGATAGATTGTGGATTCCTAGAACGCTCTTCGCCCAAAATCTCAATGTCATCGCTGGTAAATTCAATGTCCTTTCCACAGACCAATAAGGCCTCGTCTCTCCCGGCGGGCCCGGGCGCCCCAGAGATATCGGCTCGTGGGCCCTGCATCTGGGTTGGGTGTTCGTCCTCCCCGTGGCTGCTCCCGTCGGTGGGGTCGTGGTAGTGTTCGTCCGGATTCATGCACTGTTGATAGTCCAGGATTCCTCGCCCTCTGCAGGGTAAATCTATCAATCGTTAGGGGGATTCTTTGAATGCAAAGGCTAAATTCAGAGAGATGCCATACCATTACGATCAAATGTAGTCACAATAGGAGGTGCGGGTAGACCGTAGCCGTCGTTATCGGGGGGAGCATGTCCTTCATCCATGGCCGGAAGCAACGTCAAACCACTCGAGCAGCAAGTAGAGTAAGGGAAAAGGGGCTAATTGCTGGTAGTTAAAAAAATTGGAGGTAGGGGGGTTATGGAGCCTGCGAGACGGTAGGCGGGCAGCGGGGGAACAGTTGAATAATTTGAGGATAGGGAGTGGGGAGGTAACGTGGGGGAAAGGTCAACCAACAGAGGGCTCAGCAAACAATCTACTAAAAATGACTTAGTAAGCGATGATTTTGCTTAGGCTGTTAGTTGAGCCCCCTGTTCGTTTACCTCCCCCACGCTAATTGCACCGGCTACCCAAGGATGAAAATCCTAGGCTCTGAGCAAGCACTTCGGCTGCCGATATGGATTTCGGCGATGCTGAAGGAGGGGTATTAGAGCTTTTTGGCCACCCCTCGGAAGTGAAAATCTGAGTTCAAATTTTGAGTTCTGGGCACTGGCCTAGGAGAAGGCTAAACAAAGGAGGGAGTGTGTTGCCACACAGGCGGTAATCTATATAAACAGTGAATGAGAACCATAGGAAAGAGTATGATACCAGTAGTATGCGAAAATGGTGAGCGTTTACAAGCAATTCTTTTCTCAAGAGACGATTACTTCTCTTGAGGGAGCATCAGATGCAGAGGGCTAGTGTTCGTTACGGGGCGGGGGGGGGGGGCTTTTCACTCGCCAGACCCCGCCCTTACACAGGGCCGGGGGGGTATGTTTCGGGTAATCCCCGCCCCGCCCCCGTCCGGGGCCCACCAGCACTCATTCCCTGGACGGGGCCCCGTTTGTTACCACCTATTTTTAACGGGGACCCGTCTGGGGTATGGGTCAGGCGGGGGCCTGAGCGGGGACAGGGGCAGGGAATGCCGAAAAAGACAGCCCGCCCCAGGCCGTTGAGTGGGGCGGGGCGGGGAAAAGGGCCGGGGGCCCGCGTTTTCGGGGCCCCGTCCGCCCCGTAACGAACTCTACAGAGGGCTTTCTTTTTATTATTCAAAATTTCAAAATTGATCAAAAATCTTAAGCAAAGCATCCGGTCAACTTGTCAACTCTGACTGATGATGATTTTATTCATCTGACTCGCTTTACCTGTGGGAATATTTGGAAAATTACTGATTTGGTGAAACTCCCTTATAAAATCCAAACACCATTGCCCTACTCTTTTACCTCACATGAGAGATTTTTTATTCTTTGTTGCTGGCTAGCCTGGCCATTCCGTCTAGAAACCCTTTCTTTATTGCTTGGTTGGCGTATTTCACAGCTTTCTGAATGTTTTAATTGGATGCTAAAATTTATTGATAAATAGTGGGGGTTTTTACTTTGTGATTTTGAATCTGGTTTGTTAGAAGAGGAGCGGTTAAGTTTTTTTGCAAAAGTTGTGTTTGAAAAAGGAAAAGCACTAAAAGATTGTTGGGGTTTCATAGACTGTACGATAAGAGGTATATGTCGACTAACTTTATGGCAGCGCACTGATTACAATACACATCACAAGCATCATGCTGTTAAATATTCAGCAGTTAAGTGTCCTGATGGTCTCATTTATTATCTATATGGACCTGTTGAAGGAAGACGGAATGACAATATGCTACTGCAACAGAGTGGGCTACTGGAAAGACTAGAAAATCATGCTTCATCTTTTTGCTTATATGGTGATCCTGCTTATCCTGTAAGTCACGTTTTATGTTCTCCTGTTTCACGATTAGAACTTGGATTTGCAGAGCAAGAATTTAATAGGCCCATGTCATCCTGTCGTCAATGTGTTGAATCGGGCTTTGCAGATATTATTCGGCTATGGGCATAGTTGGACTATGACCAGGGCCAGGAGCTATTCAAGACTGCAATTGGAAGGCAGTACAGATCTGGAACCCTATTGACAAATATTCATATAGGCTTATATGGCTCTGAAACTTCTTTATACTTCAATTGTGCTCCCCCATTACTCTGTACATATTTTAATCTCCAAAACAAAAACTGTATTGAAGATACTTTTGAAACCAGAAAACTTCAATCTGACCCCGAAACGAGATGGCAAAAAGTAGTCTGTCCTCGTCCTTGAATTCCCAGCACAGCCATTATTAGCAAGGACAACTAGCTCTACAACCAGAGATGCTCAGTGTTCCCAATGGGCCAGGCCGGCCAGGCTTCGGTAAAGCCGGGCCCGGCCTGTCCAAATTCTCTTGGATCTAGCCTGGCCCGAGCCTGCAGGCCCGGTTAAGCCTGCGCCTGGCCTGGCCGGGCCCGCCTATAGGCCATATAGGCTTTTTCCCGGCTGTCTGATAAGCCGGCCTGGCCTATATAGCCCAGGCCGGCCTATATGGCTTCGGCCGACCCACTCATAGCGAGCGGCTGGAAAGGGGCCGTGTTTTTGCCGTGTTTTTTGCCCCCTTTCCGGAGAAGGGAATTCTGGACTTCATAGCACACCGTCCAATTATTCAAGTTTTTACGGTATTTCGAAGGCATCAATAAGAGAGGTTGTCTGTAAATAGTTTACAAAATCACATTGACAATACAACAGTTTCACTTTATTCGCTTGGGGATTTACAGTAGTTCCTGCAAAATAGGGGGGAATGATGCTATGATAGGGTTGTGCTCGTGGCCCTAGAGGTAAATTTCTAAGGCTTTATTGTGTTGGTTGAGTATCACTCGTTTTGTGATTAATTAAGAAGTATCATAATAGCTGAAAGTAAAGGAGGAAAAAAATCACAGGCGATAAACGCGAAAGAGCGGAGGGGTGGGGGGTTGAATAGCCTTAACGCAATCTGTTCTCAACGCTAATCTCCGGGCCTATTGGCGCCTATCAGGCCTGATAGGCTGTTGTAGGCCGATCGAATTCGGCCTATATTGGCCTAGGCTGTCTTCCGGAGCGGCCTGCCTTAGCGCGGCCTACGGCCTGGCCCGTTGGGAACACTGGAGATGCTTTCTGTCAGGGGATGGCTGGTAACTAGATAGGACCGTTGAGGAGGGCAGGGGGTGCCATGGGATGGTGGGGGACGGTGGGAGACGACAGGGGATGGCAGATATCAGCAAAAAATGTCAGAAATCAGCAAAAGATGGTGGGAGAAGCTGGGAGAAGCTGGGGGACGACAGAGGCCGATGGGAAACAACCGGTAACACTGGAGGATGATACAATGTCCTCCGTCCTCATCCTGGTGCATGACAGAGGGACTGCCATGTTGTGAATGCAGGCCTGAAGGTTAGCCAGGTACGATTAGTATTCTGATGAGAGGACCGAATCGGAAGTCATTCATGGTACCGGGCCTATTGCTTCTCTTAACATCGGTTTTGGGTATCACATGCCAGGGATATCAAGTTGTATGATCCACCCTATGTAGGAGTCGCGCCAGAAGATCTACTTGTCTTTTCCTTCTTGATTTTAGAGACTATTGTCCAGAGGTTGCGGCTGGTAGTTGTTGGAACGGATTCCGAGCCTGGGCTTGGCATCTACTGGCTTAACCTCATCTGGTTGGAAGCCTCAAGGATAGGTGTGACCATTCCTGGTGTCTCTGAAAGTGTAATCGCAGGTTGCAAGTGAGGAGCTGGTGAGGTGCTACCAGTGCCTGCAATAAGGGCGAACAATATGGAAGAAACAGGTGTCCCTTTGTCCTTCGGCATGCCCAGGTCACAATTCATGCTCACATCCTGCTACCAAAGACCCTTTCCAGCAATCTTCTGCATGTCAGGGCCACAAAAACATCTTTAGCAGAGATAGCGTTTCCAACTATCTTGCCTGTTGAATCGACCTGCTGAAAGAAGGTTCCAGGGAATGTCCCCATGCATCCCCCTGGCACTGACTGCCAATTTGGGTTGGAGAGCTGCTCCCAAGTGACGATTATGGTGAAAGAATCCAGCGTAGCTACCTGGACGTTTTGCTGGTCTGTTGTGGTTGACTTTGTAGTCCAAATTACTTGGTCGTCTCCGCTAGGTGCTCCAACCGTTGAGATAGCCTATGCCCGACCTTGGATGGTAAACTTATCCTTCAGCATTGAAATCGCTACATTGTGGTTAAGCCAGCATGGAGAACACTGTGAACAGCTGTCTCCCATCCAGTCGTCGTGTCAAAGAGACCATACCACGGGATTGCCAGGCAAAGATATATGCTAATGATCCAGAAAATAAAGCGAGAGTACTATCAGCACCGCACATCATACCGCTTACTCTGTAGTATTAGGCATTAGAAATAATTAAAAAACAATTGGTGGTAGAGATACTTGCTTGGCTCTCCACTAACACCATTAGTGGTGTTCTTGTTGGCAATTTTAATAACGGTCATGGATTGAGTATTCGTGTTCAACCAAATAGAACTTTTGGAAATTAGAGTTTGTGATAAGATGGTTAGGGAATGTAATTACCAGTGATCCTCTGCGGAGACACTGGTGAACGGTGAGAACTCCCCAATAGTTTCAGTACAGTAGATATGTTGGAAGAGCTGGCACACATAACCGACTTTCTGAGATAGCTGGAGTTGATGAGTATTGATCACTAAATGGAGTAAGGGTGACTTTGTGAATGTAATAAATCTCGGATTTCTTCCAACAGTGAAACAGCTTGGACCATCAATGCAGCAATCGAATCAAGCTGCCGTTCATGCCTCTCTGCTCGTGGTTCTGTAATCTTGTAAAATAAACTAGGAAGTTGGTCACCCGGAAGAGGCAGGAGTTCATTCGTATGATTGGTTGTTGAGTTGGGGGACGGTTCGGAAGCTGGTAATGCGGAAAGATTCGATGAAGGTTGAGACGCTTGTCGAAGTGGGATACTAGTCTGAGAGGAAGATAACGAGGATCTTGAAGGTGCTCCAATTGAGGAAGAATCAATTCGCCTATCTAGTGTTCGGCAAAGATAGTCTTTGGTTTTCGAGACACGTGGCCTTCCGCGATGTGGGTCACAGCTAATACCTGTAAGGGATATATTCTGTGATAGATTTTGAAGGTTCTGCTCTCCATTTTCTCCCCTTATGCCTGTCTCTGAAGCAATTTGCTGTATTGCTTTTCCCCGATTTTCCTCATCTACCTCTGCTCTCTTTTCGTAGTGGTTTTAGTATATCTTTCCTTCTCAGCTCTATTCATGTCATCTCCAAGGCGTTCAATAATTCCACCTAATCGTATAATTGCGGCCTCACTTAAACCAAAAGCATTCTTAGGAGTTCCCTGCCCTGCTTCCACATAGTTGTTCTTGGAACCATTCTCATGAAATGCGAGTAGCTTTTTCACTCGTGTTTGAATGTAGTCAACAGTTTTCCCTTGAAATCTGTAATAAATCTCTTACTTAATTGCACTCAAGGCTCAGGATTTGATGCATACTACTCACCGGCTCCGGCTATTCAAACTTCTAATCACATCCATCCACTTTTCCTTCTTTTTTCCATGTTGAGCTGCATACGGTCGAATCTCCAATGTGTTTAAAACAAGATCTTTACACTCCTCAAAGGCTGATATTGTGGACACTCCCTCCAGAGGTGGCTCCAGAGCGGGCTCATTTTCAATCAGCTGTACTGAGAGTGACGCAATCTCTTCCGCCATTTAACTTGTAAGAGAAAATATGGATGTAAAGTGGAGAAAGGTTTTTGAATGTTAGATTGTTGTTGACATGCTTCTTAGATCCTTTGCATGATGTCATTTTCACTATTCATCAATCCTTACTCTATCTATCTTAGCTTAAGTCAAATTGTGAGCTCAAATTTTCTCCCCCGGGAGGGTGGCCAAAATGCTCTATTGATAGAGACTTAAAGAACAATATCGCCATGCTTAAGTTTTGTTAAGTAGTCGGGCTCGTACCTGTTCCTAGGAGTGGAGGTAGCGATGAGGGCTGCCGAATAAATTTTTGATTGTGAAAAGTCTGCTTGATAACTGGCGATATTCCTTGCGGTTGGTTCCGGGAATGGGGCGCCACCGACGGTCTGGTAAAACTCGGCGTCAAACAAGGCTTTCGCATCTAAGGCCATAACTGCCTTTACAATCCTCTCATCTTGCCTAGGAAAGTGTCGCCTAGAGATGGTCGCCACATTTATATTCCCATTTTTCACTTGAATCTGCTGTCCCATTGCACCCGAGGCTCCATCCAGGCTTTCTGCCGTTAGAAGTGCTAATTGTTGAAGAACTACAGAAGAGGGTAGAGAACCGGAGGTGACAAAAGACCCTTTCAGTCAATTGACTAACAATTTTTTGTACATGGAAATAATGTGGCCCCACCCGCCAAGAGCAAGTCACGAAGAATACCGCGGGTACAACCCGCCCAATAAAACCTGACAAAGCCCCCGAGTACGGTACCGGTAAAGGGAGTGGAGTACCGTAAGCTGTAGGCACAAAAGCTGGAACCTTAGCGAATAACCTTACAGAAATGCAGATACTGATCCTATTTTGGCCCCAACTTTAACCCATAAACATCGACTCCGATAACAACAGTCCATAAGTGGAACCTTGTCCGGTGGATCGCTGCAAGGCACCATCCCTGCGCGGCTCCTCCCCGCCAAGCATCCACAATACCGTAGAATCTGGTCTTATACAGACCGTTGCCAATGTGGTGACTCGCATGACTATCATCTTGGGCAGCACAACCCGGCTCTCTAGCCAATTAGCAAGAGAAATCTGTTTTGATTGCACTTTCGCTTTGATGTTTTCTCGCTATTTCTTCCACATATAGTATAGTCCAACACTAATTTTACCTACTTCCAATTTGGCAACGGTCTGTATAAGACCAGATTCTACGGTATCCGTGCGCAAAAGCTTAACTCAACCCTCATGCCTGAATCCGATGCGCCAACAGCCAGCTCAACCGAAATGCCCCGCCAAACCTTCTCTCAAGTTTCCACGGTAAGGAAGCAAAGCCTCCCAGTAGAATTGTTCCCCCCCCTCATTCCTCTCCCCTCAACCCACCCTCACTAACTCCCACAGCGCAAGCCTAAAACACACTTCCCCCAAAACCTATACTCCTCGCTCTCTTGAACATCACACAGTACCTGGTACTTTGTGCTCTTCCCCCGTCGAGGACCCTATACGTCTGCCGCTCTCCCATTCACCATCGAGTTCCCGGAATGATACTCTGACGGCCCACCGCAGATCGAGTTCTCGCCCGACGCCCAGCACCCATCGCTCAATAATTGGTTGTTCCAGTGGGGGAGTTGGTAGGCGGGTAGGGAGGAGCAGGTGTCTCCAACCATGGCAAATGAGCTGATCCCCATCTTCGGGAAAATTTCGTCCCAACACAGCCCAATAATTCCGAGCACGAGTCGCATGATTCCTCTAGCCGCACCGGAGAGGATTCTTGTTTGCTACCTTACCTTACTCCCACGACCAATCTACTGTACACAGGCGTAGGAAGAATAAATTCTTGGAACAGGCGGCAAGCGCAGGTGCGAAATTTGGCAAGTCGGCGAGGCGGAGGCATGAGCAGAGAAGATTGGGAACTGTGAATTGGGTTCCCGAAGAGGCTAGTCCGACAAAGTCCCCACCAAGAGGGTGGATACCGACAGCCACAGACCCATTCCAAGGCAATAACCGCAATACGGGTCCGACGGTAGTCAAGCGCGCAAACTGCAGAAAAGGGGAGAGGAGCGATCGCATATCTTGCATAAAATCTAATTCCACATATGCTACGCTGCCGGATGTTTCCCCCACCGAACCAGATGCCACAGGTGATGCGGGAAAGTAACTCGGCGGGAGTCTCACGGATCTCTCGCAGCACCCGGTATGTGGCGAATGGATGGCCAGGATGGACCAAGACACAATTCCGGCAACGGGAGGAACATCCCACCCCCTGGCCATGTCTGCAGTTCCAATTTTCTTGGGATAATTGACGGCAATATCGGTGGAGGGGATAGAACCGGGCCCCAAAAGTGCAGAGAGTGGAAACAGCCAATGTTGATCTTGGACCCGACGAATACTCCCGCACGGGATAGTCTTCCTATACGCAGCAGTCAATGTAGGAAGCAGAACCGGTTTTGGATATCGGTTGGGATTGAGGGGAAAGTAAGGAGTGGTAGTGGATACGCCGCGCAGCCAGAGGGTGTTGGCCTAGACGTTGGTGTCTTTATTGACCTAGCGTGAGTCCCACCCCAATCCGCCCCGCACCTCCTGACAAAGGTATTCCCGATCCCCGATGGTGGATTTAACGAGAGTTTACGGTACTCACGCGGCCGAGTGCTGAGTTCGTCACGTGATTATCGATTCCTATTGACCAACAGGAATCGATGATCACGTGACGAACTCAACACTCAGCCGCGTGAGTACTCGGAATCGCGCCAACACGAAGGATCGGCACGTGGCGTAATTTCGAGGCGTGGCAAGGCAGGCGAATATATAAAAAAGGGGGCAAGCGATAATTAGATCGCTGATTCATCTTGGTTAATTTCATAACCTGATGGCCCATTGGTCCAATATTCGATTTACTACTCAAAAATCTCCTGTATTGGTAGTTGTTGTCACAAGGCAGTTGGCTGACTCATCGATGAGGCTGAGTATCCGCAAAGCCATGTTGGTGACAACTCGCTTTTCTATCTAACGTGTTCGACCGGGTAACTGAACACACCAGTGATATTGAACACCTCCGGAAGCACTCATCAAGCAGAACTTTGTGCAACATCCGAAGCCAAGGCATGGCAAGGTCAGGCAAATCAGCAGGGAGAGAAGTGCGGAGCGAGAGAGAAGGATTTCAGGAGCACTAAATGAGATCCAAAGCGCAAAGCAGTCAAACTGGGCAAAGATTTCTCGCAAGTACAGGATTTCCCGAACTACTTTATACAACCGATATTTCCACCGCACGCAAGGGTGGAGAGATGCTCATGTCTTTCAGCAAAAGCTTTCTAAAGAGGAGAAGGAAGAAATAGTACAATGGGTAAAAAGAATGGGGTGGGCAGGTATGCCTCCAAGATGGCGACATTTCGTGGATTTGGTGGGAACGATACTGCAGTATCGGGCACTGGCAGACCACGGAGGTGAAGAGAGGGTTGGAAAGCGATTCACAAATCGATTTCTCAACGGCCATTCCGAGCTAAGAAAGCGACTAGCAAGGCCCTTATCTACCGAGCGGGCATCTGCTACCGATTCCTTATCCATAAACCACTTCTTCGCCCTTTTAGCTGGTGTTAAGAGTCGGCTCAAGATCCATCCACGAAATATATGGAATGCAGATGAGAAAGGCTTTTCTCTTGGTGTGGGTAGCAAGGAGAAAGTGATCTGCGAGTCCTTAAATCACTTTCCCCGATTGGTACAGGATGGAAATAGGGAATGGGTTACCCTAATTGAGAGTCCCAGTGCTAAAGGGAATACACTACCCCCATTTATTATATATAAGGGAAAGACACATCGATTTGCATGGCATGACTATGAGATCAGAGATCAGGCAGCCTTTGCAAGGTCTTCCAATCGGTGGACTGACCAAAAGGTTTCTCTATCTTGGTTGAAACATCATTTTGATCGATATACTCAACTTTCAAAGACAGAGTCCTCCTCCGCTCAATGACCACCACCTCCACACCGCCTTCTCATATTGGACAATCATACCTCTCATGATCACTTCTACTTTCTCGATTATTGTTTGCGAAACACCATTCATGTCCTCTTCTTCCCCTCTCATTCTTCCCATCTTCTCCAACCTCTTGATATCTCAGTTTTTTCCCCCCTCAGGCGATACGATATGGTTGAAATTGATGAATTTACTCGCCTGAATGGCTACTACACCCACATCACGCAAGCAGATATTTTTCCTATGGTGCAACGAGCACGCAAAAAGGCCTTAACTAAGGCAAATATTATCCATGGTTTCGAACACGCTGGCATCTATCCATTTAATCGGTCCAAAATCCCCCTTCAAAATCAAGCTCGTACCACCACACCACCTATCCCTCGGCGCCAGGGCTACGCTCAGCTTCCTCCATTGTTGGAGACAAAACCATTGACTCTACAATTGATTTTCTTGCTCTCAGGCTTCAAGATCCTACTTCCGACAAGGAGAAACTATGTACACAACTTTTGAGTATGGCAAAATCGTGAATTCCAAGACCAACTATTGCGGAGGATGCACTAAGGACGATGGAAGCTGGGGAGAAAAGGCAGAGTGGCGAAGGAGGCCGTCGAATCTTGAGTCGTGCCCGTCTGATCGGAAGAAAAGAGGTTGAACGCACCCGGAAGCGACTTTTGGCAGAGCAGGCGTGCCAGAAAGCTCAACAGCGAAGCAAAATCAAAAAAAATCTCCCCTCCAATAAACCAAAGACCGGCTCCAGACGCCAGGATCTACAGAATTCCAATACCATTTGGGCCGATGATACTGAAGTTGAAAATGCCGTAGAATTGTTGATGGCTAAGGAGGCCAAATCCAATGACTCCTAGGTGTTCTTGAAGACATTTTGGATTATTTGAATAAAGTTTATGGTAAGTTCAATTGGTCAAACCTAGGTCTCTCTTTTAATTAACAGTCTTAGATTGCCCGCATGTTTGGTGGAATCGGTGAAGGGTGGAAAGAAAGCACAGCATCATGGGATATCACTCGGACATTTTCCTTCCTATGTATAAGGTCACTCTTTTTTTTTTTCCTATTTATTCACTCTGCCCCCTCCCCACTTTCTTTAAATGTTACATTGCTACGGTCGCACAACTGGGTTGTAGAATTATCGTCATTTTTCTCGCTCTGTAGATAATGTTCAATATCACGGGTGTGTTCAGTTACCCCGTCGAACACGTTATCAAATGGATACTTTGGCAATAATAGCGCTATTCCGAGTACCAGGGTTTGCTGTACAGGTACCACTGAAGAAATACCTGAACATTGGCGTCCGAATTTAGTATGGGCGCTCGGATGTGCACAGACATTCTTCCATACAAATTCATGATCCCTGTGTTCAGGTACTGTACTACTTGTGAGGTACTTGTATACAAACCTAATCAAGCTTCCTTCCCCCTATTTTCCCTCCAAGTCCAATTTGCACTTTCAGAAACACCACGCACACTATCTCGAGATTTCCGCCCAACGTGACCTGTCAGGTTACACGAATACCATATGGATCCCTCTGTCCCGCCCTTTGGCTTCCAGTTGCGTCGTCGAAAGAAAGGTAAAGACAAGGCGGTCGACCCCACCCTACCACCCACAGGTGGTAGGAGCTCCTCCACTCAAGAGGGCGCCCCAACCCTGTCCCCGATCTTTTTGCCACAAGCCCCCCCCTCGCTTAAGGGACATAGAAGCACCACAGTCTCAAGCCTCCCACACATTGATGAGAGTTTCTTGACGGACACCCCTCCCAGTGCCTATTTCCTGAACCTTTTCCACAAAATAAACCCGGAACTGGAGATTGGAGCTACCACCGCCAGCAAAGAGAATGTGGTCATGATAGAAATGATCTATCAGATCGATAAGGACTACAGGACGGCTCTCGATGCACTCAGCGAACAAATCGATGCCCTTACTGAGGAAGTTACCAACCTCAACAATGCTACACCCCAGCCTGACACACCCAGCCCGATACCCTTCCCACTCCCGGTGGTGGCCCCTGAGTGGGCTACTGCCCCTGACAGCCATCCACTCACCCTCCCTACAATAGCACCACCCAGTTCATAGGCCACAGTAGCAAGAAAGGGCAGAAAGGAAAGAACCACGATGGCCGCTAGGGCTGCCCACGCCCCAACGAAGTTGAATACCCTCAATAGACCGCAACTGCAAAAGGGTCTCACTGCCAGAGAACGCGGCCTTGTCGTCAAGCGAGAGCGCGAGCCACTTCCCACCACTGCCCTCGACCTAAGAGATGATATCAACTTGGCACTAGCTGCAACCTATGTTCAGACTGTCTCCCTTCGAGGGAATACAGTCACTCTTACAACCATGGAATCGCTCAAGGCCACCTCGCTCAACAGCAAGGTGGGAACATTCCTCCACCTAATACCAGGAACAGTTGGCGTTCATCTGGACACCCCTGTGTTACACATTTTGGTACACGGAATCCCCACCTCGAAATCCTTCGCTGAGATAGCTTCGGAGCTTACCACCTTGAATAGAGGACTGTCCCTTATGGGCCAACCCAAATGGCTCACCAACGACGATGCTAGAGCTGGTAAATCTGCCTCCACGGTCGTTATCAACATCACGGGCGCTAGAGCGCCTGACTATGTCGGAAAACGCCTGGCTGCCTTCTCATCAACCTATAGAACTGAATGTCACTTACGTTTCAACTCCCACACTCAGTGTCCCAACTGCCACAGCTATAGACACGACAACAACAGGTGCACTAACCCGGCCTCATGTCGGTGGTGTGCCTCCCCACATCTCACGGGAAACCACACCTGTCCCACCGCTACCTGTCTAATACGCGGCCGACCTTGCAATCATACAATACTCAGGTGTGTGAACTGCAGCGGCCCGCACGAAGCCCATGCAACACAATGTCTCTCTTGTACTAAGAATTCTTGGGATGAGAAACCGGACGGGGACGAGGAGGAAATGACCACTTGATGACTATGATTTATTTTATGGTTATTGCGTAGACTATGGTTCTACATTTTTATTTGAGATTTGAGATTATGGTGGAGTTTCTTTTCTTATATTAAGGTTTTACTAGGCCATACTTAAGGGTGCATGCCAGAGTTTTCCTGTAGTTAAATACGAAATAAACTCAGAGGATTTTACAAAAAAAAATGTATACAAACCTAATTAGGGAGGTGATCGCCGCTTAACAGGCGACCACGAATTACCGTATTTTTTCGTGTTGTCCGGTTTTTCGCCAAGACCGGCCGTTACTTTGTGTGGGCGGTGCCTGGAGTCTGAAATAGGTCCCCTAAATGCTCCCATTCCCATAGTAACCAAGGGTGGGTTTTAGGTGTTCTGTACTTCACTCCTTAGTGCGTGGCGCCTGTTTGATCACCATCCTAACCCTTGCAGAAGGTGATTGTGACACACTCAGCCGCATAACAGTAGACACCTGAAATCCACACCTCAGTTACTATGAGAACTGGGGGAACCGAAGTGGCCATTTTAGACTCCAGGCACCGCCCAACCTTAAGTAACGCCCGGTCTTGGCGAAAAACCGGATAACACGAAAAAATACGGTACGGAGGTATCATAATTACTTGTACTGGTGATGTGGCTGATGTTGTCAGGCTTGGCATGCGGCCCAATGTACGAGTGCTCCTCATCAAACAAACCGTCAACCCCACACCATATCCAACCACCAATTACTCAATTTGAGCCCCCTCTCTTTTCTCTCAACTTATCCCTAGCAATTTGCTATTGGATCGCCTGATTATGTCTACCAAAATATTTAATCAAGTTTTGAAAGCGGTGCGGACCGGCAAGCCTGATGTGTTGTTCTTTCCCGACCTTGATCCCGGAGACTTCACAAATTCCCTGGAAGTATTACCGGTTCATTCCAATCGCCTTGACAAATATTTCTTTCGGTAACTTAGTTTCACGGTTGGCCTGGATTCTTGGCTTGCCAATACTCACAGGATCCACTGGGTTTCCCCTGAAAACAGATTGAAGCTCCTAATGCCTTCGATGCTTCACGCGTATTTCCAGCATGAGTTACTGCAAACATGAGGAGATTAGGGTTCCGTTTTATTTTATTTTATGATGGTAGGTATTGTACATGCTCCAATTTTTGAAGTTGACATAAAGCTAACACCCACTAGGCAATAATGTTGCTCCCCACCTGAGAGGGAGTGACGGTTAAGAAAGGCGAGGCTGTATGCCTCTTTTTCAAACCTGCTGGGGGAATGTCTGGACCCCAGGAGTCGCTTGGTGTTGAGTGTAGTAGGGTACGGGCAACCACCCTAGTTGTGTTGTGGAGAAGATAGGACGGCTTTGAGGGTAAACCACTAGTTGCGCACACATGTTTGTTAGTCCTATTTAGTTAGCAGCGGCGCGCATCTGAGAATAGAACAAGTTCTCTCACATCCACCACGTCCACCCATCCAACACTTGGGATATCGGTCGATGATATACTACCCGTCCGATGGTAAGTGATAATATCCTACGCATTTCTTTTAACCTTTCCTTGCCGTTCATGGTCACTCACTCGCTCAGTAGCACTTTGAATTCTACTACTTTATCAATCGCACCATGGGACCCAACGGATTATTATTTCATTTCCCTTCATCCCCATCGCCCACCCCCCAGACCCGCACTCAGAATCCCAATGAGACAACCCTACAATGACTAATATGGTGGATCGCTGCTCGTACGAACTGAATAAGCACATATTCCCCGCAAGCGTGGGGACAGAATTTGACCCAAATACGGATTACTCGAACATGGTAAGGCGGGATATGGGTGGGATTGCTTTTTTTTTTGGTTAAACCAGCTCCTTCTCAGTTACCAACTCTGGCTTCTCCCTGGTTAGGGATGGATGAATGTACTATCAGAACGCTCTCCTGAGAACTACGGTATGATACTGTATATGATATTTACTTCTTTTTTCTTATCATTCCCTCGTCTGTTAACATAAACTACAGGACCTGGCTCAATTGTTGACCCCGATGTAAGACCATTCATATGCTAGCTGCAAGGAAGAAATTCAATGAAACTAATAATTGGATGTGTCATCCCATTCCAAGTGCGAGTTCGTGTCGGTGTTAACCTCGGTGCTAAATGTGCCCGAAGGATGAACTTTTGAATTTCCAGAACGGAATCCATTCTTCACATAGGAGTTACCCACTGTTCTCATATTCGCCACGATTCCTTCATTGTTTGACCGAAATCCCAGGTTCTGATGGACCGCTTCATCCTCAGGTTTAACGACCTCCAATCCTGTGCCCCGACTAACGGCTGCGCCGTTGCGAGTACCTGCAGGTAATTAGCTCCCTAATTTTATTGAATAAACAATCATCCTATTCAAGTCACCAAATTGGAGTTCCGTCTCCGCCTGGTGCAGATGCACCAAGCACGATGAAACTCTGATCTAACAACTGGAGCGCTTGTGCCCGGGGGTGTTAGTAAAAATCGGAAGATATCCTTCTTGTCCTGACAGGATATGCACACGTACGGGATAAGTGGAGATGGCCTTCGGGTTCTTTACTGAACTCCCAGGCACACTCACCCCACCCTTGCAGGCTCTATTTCTCTGTAGTCGTTAAGTTGGGATTATTTTCCTCACGCCCTCTAGTCATATTGACTGCTCCAATGTGCTGCTGCTCCACGTCCCGCTAAACCCCCCTCCGAACGGTCAGCGAACCTGTCCAGGCTGCGATATATCACTTTCGAAGCCTAGCGACGCAATAATTGCGGCTTTCAACCCCCGAGCGGCCACTACGGGACTAGCGTTCTCGGTAGACTCGGTCCGAGTATAGTAATGCAAATCTGAACCTTGGGCTTGGCTCCTGGATTCATGAGATCACCCAGGAATGTCTGTGCTAGCTCCCTCCCCACACTAAGACGAGGGGGTTGACCATGGCATAGATTGTATCAAGAACATCTGGCAAAGTCCTTACGAGTGCGGGGAAATGAAATTCAAGGGGAGAATAAGAAGATTATTCGTGTCATTTCGTGATGCTAATGCCGAAATCTCTGCCCTGCGGAATATGATTAATGATGGGCACGATCAGATCATGATCGAGTTTTGCTCGATCAATAGTGTGCTCGATCACCTCGATCATAGGGGTCTCTCGATCAGGGGTACTGCTCGATCATGCTCGGCCATCATCGAGTATAACTCGAGCATCTTGGTTCATGACCGATCACTCTACTAATCTGTTGGACTTAGTTTTATCCGCCGTACAGGAGTAGTTCTTCTTTTACTCTTGTTCGCTTCCTTCGTCTTCCTTTTGCTTTCACAATTGCTAAGCTGCGCATTATTGAACTTATACTTTCGGATATGT
>Ga0307509_10004562_pt1 | contig 19873 bp, 12 predicted proteins | sample 10_EM_MG_FD_202245 | JGI IMG/M metagenome (GOLD analysis project Ga0307509, IMG submission 202245) | Populus trichocarpa ectomycorrhiza microbial communities from riparian zone in the Pacific Northwest, United States - 10_EM | ecosystem: Host-associated > Plants > Roots > Unclassified | place...
TTTTTAGTGGAATTTCCTGAAGAGGTAAATATGGTCTTAGAAGAGTCTCATAACATTATTCCTCTTAAACTACCTGATTCCCCACCTACCATGCTTGACATTTAGTACGTCAAAGGTTTAGAGCAACATGCTCCTCACCTCCTTATGCTTGATGTCCAACACATCATAACTTTAGAGCAACATGTTAAGCTTTATGATCCCTTACCTTTGACACGTGATGAGGAAGATAAAAATAATTCTAATTTACTAGGTTGTGTCCAAACTATATCTATTAAGGCTTCAAATAGTGCTTGATTCACTTCACACCTTCAGTCAAATAGTGTTCATAGTTACGAACCTAGAAAGTTTGTAGATCTTCTTTCTATGTCTCCTTACTCTAAAATGTTTGAGTCAACTAAGTCTTTTGCATGTAGAGTCATAATTTGCACGTCGAGATCATAAAACGAATTCAAGCATGTCATGAACAATACAAATTTCAAGCTAATTTACATAATGTTGGAGATTATTTCATAATACAAATTAGACCTGAATGGTGTCCTTTGGAAAACAGTCATAAATTGCAAGTGAGTAGTGCTAGACCATTCAAAGTGTTGCAAATAATTGAATCAAATAGTTATGTTATTAAATTGCTACTAAACTTTGATATTAGCTCTATTTTTGACATGAAGGACCTCGTTATATGTAAAACACGACAACCTATGCACCTTTTGATATCCCTACCTCATCATCCTTATCATTGGCACAAAAAGAACATATTAATACTACTTTAAATGTACAAGTTGCTTTTACTAGGGGTGGTGAATATCAGTGAATCCTAGTATATGGGCTAGACGACCAGGTTCAGACTAAACTTGAATTATCAGAAAGATATCACAACTTCTTAATCCTTATCTTTGGGAGTGTTATTTGAGCTACCTTGACCTATACTCGACGGGGTCAAGTTCTTCCAATCCCGGGAGAATTGGTGGAGACACCAGACCCGAAACATTGTTTACGCACTTGTATGATTATAGACGATGGATGACAGCCTAAATCATTGAGAGATTGAGCTTTAACATATGTTTTAGTTTAATTCAATAAACTTTTGGTTGAGGTTTATTAATCAGGTTTTATTTGTTGGGTTTGATTTAATTATTATTAAGTATTTTATTTAGTGGGCAATAAGCCTAATTGCTTGTTCTAGTTAGGGTTTTAGTTTTCATATTCTACTTTTCTAAATGTTAAGGAGTTTTTGAGGAATAAATAAAGTGACAGATTTTTCTCTACCTGAATTCTCTTTTCTTCTTAGCTTCTCTCTTTAAAGCTTCTTTCTTTCTTGCTTTAATTCTCTGCTTTAATTCTTTTTATTTATTGTTCTGCATTAGGTTTTACATGTAAAATATTTTCATGTAAAACAACCCCCCCCTTAGGGTTTAAACTTTAAAGTAAACCTTTAGTTTTTGAAGTCTAATTGATGAAAAGAATAAGGCAATAAATCTTATTTATACAATGGAAACTTTAATTTCAACCCTAGATTTAACTCAACTGAACTTCAAATCTAGCTGTTCAAATATTTAAGAAGTCACATGCTAGTCTGTCCTAGCTAAATTAAAACATAAGCAGAAATAAAATAAATAATTAAAAGCTCTTGCTTAACTTTCACTTTGTCATTTGGTTAGCCTGAGTACAAGTGTGCTAAAAGGTTGAACTTCCTTCTGTATCCAAAAATAATTTGAAAGAGCAAGTGGTCTTTGTGGCATAACCATATACCAGACTAATGTGTTTTTTTTTATTCTTCTTACACCTGTATAACCATTATTACTATTGATATTGAGGGGCTATCATGTGTGAAGAATGTCAAGCTGATTTTTGTTCGATAAAACGCAAGATGACCATATTATTAAAGAAATGAAAAAGAATGCATAAATGAAGCTACAGAGTTAGTTTGCAGTAGATTCACACACCACAGCTAGAACCGTAGCGAGAAACTGGAGAAAATACTCTATTAATAGTAACTATTGAGATATTATCTGATAATTCCTGCACATGTACTACTTATTAAGATGAGAGGACATGCATAATGCATTTAATTGTTTGGACTTTGTGGATGGAAAGAAATCTTTGAATTTTTATGGTGTGCTTTGCTACGTGGCAACTTTTGTGAGAGATGACCATGTCATGGAGCTATTTTCATGGTTTAGCGGAGCTGCATTGGCTGATAGTTGGAGGATTGGAATGTTCCTTAACTTGATTTTCATAATTTTCTTCATAAAATTTCTTCTTTTCACTCCTGGAAAAAGAATTTCCTTTTCCTGGATGTTATGCTATTCCTTGTAACAGAATTTGGAGAACACGAGACGCACATTTAACAACTATTAAATAAAACAGAGGATCATTTGCACAAGGTTATAGAAACCTTGATCTCCTGTCTGACTGATCAGGCAGTTGCCCAAAATAACTTCATGATCCTATTTTCAACAACCTAGAATGGTCTAAATTCACCAATAGCTGAACTGTATTCTGCAAGGTCTCCTTTCTTTCCATCTGCTATCTGCTTTATTCCATAGACTACTCGTGGAAAGATATGCTTTGAGCCCAAGACCATATGTTCCAAAGAAAGTCCACTTAACATTCTTAATTTGCCTTTGCTCTGTGACTGTAAACAACAATAACATGATAAGGCTGAGGTATGTTTAGTTACAGGATAAGATTGAGGAATGTTTAATTTTGGGCATACAAAACATTTATCGTACATGTATATGCTAACTTGTATAACCAGTTCCTTGTTCATTTTTAATGAAGAACATCTGCTTCTCTAACATTGGATTTTCTTTTCTTGGTTGCTTTCTTTCCTTTGTCAATATGCTGTGTTAGTAGTTTGATGATTGTAATGGTGCTTAACATATTTTTGCCTGTGACAAATATTTTTATGTTTTTAATGGGAATGGTTTCAGTTTCTAAAAAAGCTAGGTTTTCTTCTTACATTTTTTTCTAGTAGCAAACTTTTGATAAGTAGTTCATGGAGAAAGTTTTGATCATTCACTGACTCGTCTGATATTGATTTTTTTTTCAGCTCTCCTTTGATAGATCTTCTATTCAAAACACGGGTGGCCTGTTGGGCTTATTATCAAAAGTGAGTGTTACAAGTTTATTGGTTACTTGATTCTTGTGTAATGATTAAACTCTTCCCCTGATATGTGCGGCACCCTTTTGGTTCTTGCCAGTGATTGAAATGTCTTTGTTACTGCAGTACTACAAGTATTATCTGATATTTTTGACGCTGCCTATGTTTTTCATTGGTTACTGCATTCCACAGGTAACTTAATATCTGACTTCATGTTTCTTGGAATTTTAGACTGTTATGTTTGGTTAGATTGGTTTTATCTTAGCTTGCCACCTTGAAGATAATGATGTAGTTAAGATTTTCTGTGAAATTTACTTTGCTTTATTGCACTAATGTAAGTGTCTTGTGATACTTTCCTTGTCCCCGTAGAGTTAAGGTTTGTTGTTTTTGTGCTAAAAAGTTGTTCCATAATAGCAACTCCTGACCACTTTATACATTTCTAGTCAAAGATCATCTATAGTTCAATTAACCTTCAGTATTTAGAGAATATTTTTAATATAAAACTGGTCCATTATGCCTGACCAAATTGTCCAATCTATTTCCATATTAATGATTGTTAGTAACCATATATATACATGAACTCATAAAAACTTTTGATTTACTACTATATCCTCTCCAGTAATTATAACTTATTTTTAAGACTTTCTGTCTAAAATTTAGAAAAAAAAAGGCATTTAATTTTGATTCTCTGATTCTCAGACCTAGAAAAACAAGATTATAGTATGACTTATTCAATTCCACATCGTGTGGCTTTCTACATTCCATATATGTTATCCTACCATAACATTCCAACACCACAAGTAGCCTTATCATTTAGGTCAAGAAGAAAATAAAGGTAGTTGATGTTCAGAGTTTCAAATCTATAAGAACATCTACTGAATGAAGTATTTAATTAGTTTTTATTAATTAAGTTCAAAAATCAATATAAATCATAGTGACTCTAATCAAAGCAATAGTACTATCCCAATCTTTAATCTGTATTTTTACTTCAATACACAAATCATTGTTCTATGCTAATATCTATGAGAATGAATGCCCAACCCTAATGTTCTTAATGTTAATTAAATGACAAGTTTTATCTACAGGATACCTTTATTTTGCTTCATTGGATATATAGCGTATTGGTAATCTTTCGGATATCTAATAACTTCATCGATAATTGTTGTAAGACAGAGTAACCACATCAAGAATTATGTAAGAAAAAGTATTTTATTTTCAAAATTGTAAGCCTCTTTAATAAAACCATTAAATACTTGGTTGATGGAGCAACTATATTTTACTTAGAGGAAAAATCTTCTCTTTCAAAGTTATAAAGCATGTGCTTTGTAGAAATTTTTATAGCATTTTTTTTATCTCATGCCAGTTAGAAAATCTGTGTCATTTCCATGATGAAAAGAGTTGTTTTTCGAGTGCTTCTCCATTATTCATGCGTTTTTTTAAGACAAGTGTAATGAAACTTTGACAACAAAAGCAAATATAATATTTTCAGAATATCAGCTCTAGATCTTGTTTTAGATAAAAACAATTGATGACGTGTTTGAGACAAAGTACTAATATGTTCATTGATATTACTTAGTTGCTTCAATTCCATTTATTTTATTCTTTTAATTTAAAAAAGAGAAAAAATGTTATAAAAGCTCCCTTCACCCTTAAAAAAGAAAAAAAATAGCTTTGCCTATGTACTTACGAAGAACGACCAATAAAATTTGAGATAACTACAATTTTTAACATTGCTATTGAATCTCACCAAATTGCACCTATTTTGGTAGGAATTTCAATTTTGTACAAAACCTAGACATTCAAACATGGGCACTGGACCTTGCACGTGCACGTAGGACAACTTTTGACACCGTGTATAACGAAGATAAAATTAGGGTTCTCAAGCTCTAAGATTACAGACCTAACAATAGAGAAATCTAGAGAAAATTCTCTAGTGTTTTTATTAAATTTGAATAATAGTTTTAATCTCTACAAAATAAACTAGACATCTTTATTTATATTAGTCTTAGAATTCTTTATAGGAAATAATGTCTAATTAAAACTTACTTAATTAATAGAATTCATCTAGCATTAGGATTTCTAAATAATAAATACTAATTAAATTGAAAGACCTAAACTAAGTAGGAAATAAATAATTAAAATCCAAAATTAACTAGGAAAATAATTAAAATAGAAAAACAATAACTTTAGGCTTCATATGAGATGCTTCTGGATTTCTTTGCAAACTTCTTTTCAGGCCTAACCTTGCAATTTGGTCCATAAACTCTTGGAATAATTGTTCTACATTAATCTCTCACACTTGAGAAAAACATGTCCATGAGCTGAGTTTAGTATTTGGAAAGTACTCATAAAGGTCAACAACATTGAAGGTCTTTGATATACCCATGCTATCCAGAAGATCAATAACATAATCCTTATCATTGATTTTCTTCAGGATCTTGTACATACCCATATTTCATCTTTAGCTTATTGTAAGTGTCTATTGGAAACCTCTCCTTACGCAAAAAAATCATGACCATGTCTCTTTCTTGAAACAATTTAACTCGCCTATGCTTGTTTGCTACGTGATTATTTTTGGCAGCTGATTCTTCAAGTTTTCTCATGACCTCTTGATGCATAGCTTGCACTTCAACCAAATTCTTCGCAGACTTGCTAAATCCAACAACTTTGGGCGGTGAATGTAGATTGAGTACATGATTGGAGGCTTCATGTACATAATCTTAAATGATGTCTTGCTAGTAGCATTATGCTTGTGACTGTTGCAAGCAAATTCTGCTTGAGCTAATGCAACATCTCACTGTTTAGGCTTGTTTTCACAAATGCTACGAATCTGATTGTTCAAAGTTTTGCTTAGAGACTCTGTTTGGCCATCAATTTGTAGATAAGCAATACTACTAAACTTAAAAGAGAAATTAAACATTTTCCATAAGGTTAGCCAAAAGCGACTAAGGAGTCTGGTATCTCTATCAAATGTAATGGATCTTAGAACACCATACAACCTCACCATCTCCCTGGAAAATAGCCTAGCCACATTGATCACATTCGTAGTCTTCTTGCAAGGTATAAAGTGTCATCTTTGAATATCTGTCCATAACAACAAAAATACGATCCATTCCTCGTTGAGTTTGTGGAAGACCTAACACCAAATCCATGAAAATATCTTTCTAGATATGTTCAGGTAGAGGTAGAGGCATGTATAAACTAGTATTTTGTGATTGCCATATAGCTGTTTGATAAGTAAAACAATGTTGACCAAATTTGTTTGCATCATGCTTGAGCTGAGACCAATAATACTTATCCTCCAAAGCTGGCGTTGTTTTTTCTATTCTCCCATAACCCTTTAATTCGCGACCATGCAAGTCTCAAATCAATTTCTCGCATGGGGAAGGAAGTCTGAGGGATAAGACTATCAATCAAATAATATTCCCAAATTTTCAAAGCCCTTACCACAACATAGAGTTCATTATCATAGGTAGTCCATTTCAAGTGTTTTTTATTCAATTTCTCACTGAAAAAGGCTATAAGACATTTCTCCTAGAAAAGAACTACTCTAATACCCAGTCCATAAAAATCAATTTCAACTTTAAACAACTTGTCAAAGCTGGGTAAGCAAGCACTGAAGATTTACATAGCTTCTCCTTTATGAAGGCAAAATTTTGTTCTTCATCACCCTGTTTAAACTTATCTTTCTTCAAACATACAGTGAACAGTGCCACAATGCTACTGAAATTTCAAATAAATCTCCTATATAAAATAGTCCAGCCATGAAAACTCTGCACATCACTAAATGTCTTGGGTGTAGGCCAATCACGAATTGCCCTCACTTTCTTCTCATCAACCTTAACTCCATTAGCTCCTACTACAAAACCTAAGAATAACAGCTTGCTGGTCATGAAGTTACACTTATTCATATTCACATACAACTTGTTTTTTAGTAGTACCTCCAAAACACTCCTTATGTGCTCAATATGATCTATTTTATTATGACTGAACACAAGGATATTATTAAATCACAATGAGTTTATTTATGAAAGGCCACAAAACTTGATTCATCATCCTCATGAATGTGCTCAGTGCATTTGTTAACCTGAATGACATGCATTTGTTAACCTGAATGACATGAGTAACCACTCATACAACTCATCCTTTGTCTTGAAAGCCATTTCCCACTCATTCCTTGGTCGAATCCAAATCTGATGGTTACCCATTTCTCAAGTCAATATTCGAAAAGACTGTTGCACCACATAACTGATTTAGCATGTCATCTAATCATGGAATTGGAAACTCGTATCCCATAATGATTTTGTTGATGATGCGACTATCAATACACATACACCAACTACTATCCTTCTTTGGTGTTAGTAAAGTAGGGACATCTCATGGACTTAAGCTTTCTTGAATTAACCTTTTCTTCTATTTTCTCCCTCATTTGAGCTCATTCTGTAATGAGGCAAATTCAGTAGACTAGTCTCCGGAATCAAGTCAATCTGGTGTTGGATATCACATATAAGAGGTAACCCATTTGGAATAACTTTATGAAACTCTTGCAATAGAGGCATAACAACTTTAGGAACCTTTATTGCCTTGTCAGCTTCTTTAAACAAGAAAAACTTCATAATTAAAGCATTCACTTCTTTTATCTTTTTTAAATCTGTCTCAATTTCTGACAAAGATTGGGTAATAGTAAGGAACGCCTTTTGGGCTTTTGATTGGGAATTCCCTTTCAGAGGCATCAAAGTAAAATTAATTAATCCTATTTTTAACAAGCCTATAGATGTTTTCTCGTCTCCTATGCCATGCATTTAAATCGAAGTGCCATGGCTTACCAAATAGCAAGTTACAAGCATTCATGTCAACTACATCACAATAAATTTTATCCCTGTACTTGCCTATGGAAAAAGAAACTTTACATCTTTCAATTACTGTTACCTTTGGTACCTCTTTAATCCAACTTATAGTGTAAGGTTTAGGATATTTATCACTGTTCAAAACCAAATTGATAGCAGTTTCCCTACCAATAGTATTCTCGCAGTTACTGCTATCAATAATAAGGTAAAAAATCTGTTGGTTTACCGTACACCTGGTATGAAAAAGCTTGTGTCGTTGTGTCTCATCATCAACTTTTGGTGTCAGCAACAATCATCTTATCATATAGGTTGACCATCATCATCCTCCTCACCTTCACCATCAAGTTCACAACACTTTTCCAGATACAATTCTGTATCTTCTCCACGCTCTTTGTTTTCATGTTCACAAGCCTCATCTGAGGACATATGTTGGATCCATGACCTTCCTAATTGCATCTCTTTTTGTTATCCATGTTAGGAATTGCTTGAGGCCTATTTTTATCATAGTCGGAGCAAACAATAGCTTGGTTGGATTGATTGTTTGTCTATGGCAACTTACTTTTCTCAGCAGGTGTAAGTTGAGGCTTTGCGGTAGGAAACCTTATTTGATAATCAAATCTCGTATTGATTCTATCTTGCATCAACATCCATGCCTTTAAAACCATATTTCATGCATCAGTAACATTCAACATCCAAAGCTCAATTCTATTTCTAATGATAGGTTTCAGCCCTTCTACATATCTAGCAACTTGTTGCCCATCAGTTTCATGCAGATTATTTTGTTTAGCTAGGTGCAAAAATTCTGTTGTATATTCATTCGCATTTTGGGAACCTTGGGAACACCTCTGATACTTATGAAACAAAAATTGATCATAATCAAGGGGTAAAAATCTATCTCTCAACAACTGCTTCATCTGCTCCCAAGTCTCAACAGGTCTTTTACCTTTTTGCCTTCTAGCTTCTAATAGCCTATCCCACCAGGCTAAGACTGCATGCTCCAATTTAGACCTATAGTTTTTACTATTTTCAAATATGAAATTCTCGTTTACTAACAAAATCAATCACATTTAGCTAACCAATCAAGGAACTCCTCTACTCCTAAATCACCACCAAAAAAAGAAATATCAATCTTCATACGATAGTCTTGATCATACCTACTATTTTTGGCAACCTTACCTCGATCTTCTTCATCGGATGAATATTCGTATTCATAATGACCATGAGAATTTGCACAAACTGGTTCAATGACTGGTTGGCCATGAGTGTCATCCCTAGTGCATGCCTCTCTTCTTCCTCGATTCATGTTTCTGCGTAACCCTAGTGCCTCAAGCTTGGTTATAAAGTCGTCAAATTTGGCATTGATGTCACCAAACCCAGTTTGAACTCACTTCTCTAAAGTAGCTATCACTTTTGAATGATGATCTAACTGATCTTAAACAACTTGTATCTCCTAATCACCATCACAAAGATGGTTGCCTCTAACTACTCCTTGATTCTCTTCATGATTCACCATTAATTCAAATGTTGACCCGCCCTGATACCACATGATGCAATGTATAACAAAGATAAAACTAAGGTCCTCAAGCTTTAAGGTTACAAACCTAATTGTAAAGAAATCTAGAGAAAATTCTCTGGTTGTTTTTATTAAATATGAATAATATTTTTAATCTCCATAAAATAAACTAAGCATTCTTATTTATATTTATATTTATAAACTAGACATTTCTAATTAAAATTTACCTAATTAATAGAATCCATTTTGTATTAGAATTTCTAAATAGTAAAATATTAATTAAATTAAAAGACCTAAGATAAACAGGAAACAAATAATTAAAATTCAAAATTAATTAGAAATATAGTTCAAATAGGAAAACTATAACTTTGGGCTTCATATGAGATGCTTCCGGGGTTTTTTACAGACTTCTTTTCAGGCTTAACCTTGTCAATTTGGTCCATAAACTCTAGGAATAATTGTTCTACATAAACTTTGGAGATTGTTCTAGATTTGACTTTCGGAGGTTGTTAAGGCTATAAACAGTGGTGTGAATAGTAATTTTAGGGTTTGAGTTGATCTTTAGATGGTTAATGCTAATAAGTGTAGAATTGATGTGGCTTGAATGTGTGGATGTTTAGGAATTCAATAGAGGTCATTTATGGTTTGAATATAGGATTTGAATTGTTGAAAATTGTAGAAACTATAAGAGCCACAAATTGGGTTTCATGATATTTTTATGTCATTATTCTCATTTACCATTTCCCCCTTGCCAGCATATTCAACACCACCAAACTCCCACATCCTTATTTTTATGTCAAAGAACCACTTAATCAAAAAACTAAAGTTGTTAGGGGAAGCTCTATAATGGTTTTACTATGTTCTCTCCTACATTTCATTGCCACTAGGCCTTTGTGCATTCAATGATTACCTTACACCCTTCAATCCATTCCTCGTGTCGCTACATTGATGTTATAACATGATATTAAAATTACTCATCCTCATGCAATGCGGGTATGACACGAAGGAAAGGTCAACCGCCATGCACTTATAAAGTTGTTTCATTCTGATTTTTATAGCTAGTTTAGTAGGGGTTTATAAAGATATGGCAAAAGGACTTTGCTTACAATACCTTTCATTGGGAAAGATAACTTCTTTATTTTGATGTTGAGCTTCTCCTTACACCCTACCAAGTGTGGAGTCACATTTTCTTTCTTTGTTTTTTTACAGGGAAGTCTAGTCTACTGGGTTACCAATAGTTCATTTACTGTAATCCAGGTAAGTTGTCACGCTTTACAATTTCAGGATAAATATGTTATTCAACTCATAGCTTGCTATTGTTTCATGGTTAATCTTGTTATATTATCTTAGGGAAACCCTAATGTAGCCCCCAACCTATTATCCCACTATCAATTGAGTCCCAAAACCTTTTGATTTTATCAATTTTGCTCTAAATGTAATAATCATTGAACAATGTTACCTTTCTATCTGTTAGCTGTTAGTGGCAGTTAAGAGATTTTTTTCAAGTAGCATGTGATTTGCACATGCCTATTAAGTGTTTCAATCCAAGGTGCCAAAATAAGTCCTAATATGTTTTGAAGGACAATTTAACCTTGAAATCATAATAATTTCCTATCAAAATGATTACAATATCTAAAAAGGTAAAGGTAATGTACAACTATTTGCTTATCAATCAATCTTCCTAGATCAAGCTTTCTAAATCAAGTAATTGTATAGCATTCAATCTCTCTAAAAGAGGATATTATAGTTAATATCCCCCTCAAATTGATGTTGGTGGATCACGAAGCATTAATTTGTCAACCATGAATTGATGTCGATGACGAGACAGAGCCTTGGTAAACCCATAAGGCGTTTGGAACTTGGTGGGAATGTAAGGGTGAGTAATCACATGTTAATCAAGTGCTTCACTAATAGAATGACAAAGGTCAATGTAAATTCTAGCAACATTCTCTTTGTTCTAGATTGTTGGTGGAATACCTTTAACAATTCTCGTAAGAGTATAACCATCTCTAGCCAACAAAGTCGTGCACTAATGAAAGATCAGATTGATATTAATTTAAATAGCACCAGTGTTATCAGTATGAAGAGGAGTAAGAGTAGGCTAAGGAATACCACGTTCACCTAACAAACCCCAAAGCCAAACAATCTCATAGATGACATTGTGCAGTTAAGGATTAAGAAACTTGATCCTACTTCCTACTCTTCCAATAAATAAGAGTATTACCAAGAAACATGCACCACCCAATAATTAAACAATGAATATCAGGACAACCACCCCAATCCGCATCACTAAAACACCCATCAATGATAAAGAAGTCGCAATAGAAAAGAATAATCCATGACTAGAAGGACCCTTGAGATAACGAAGGATACATTGTATAGTGACTAAGTAAGAATGAAGAGGAGCCTGTATAAACTGACTAACTTGTGCAACAAAAGAAATGTTAGGTCGAGTAATTGTCAAATAATTCAAACTCTTTATCAATTGCTGATATGACGAGGGATCGAATAATAGGTTGCCATCATCTTGTTGGAGCTTCAAGCTGACATCTACCGGTGTAAGAAACAAATTACTATTAAGGTGAGAAGCTCTTGAGTATATTATGTTGATGCAAAAGTGTCAGTCGAACAACAGTGACCTTAAGACCAAGAAAATTTAGACCATCTCGAGTGCAAGATTAGAGGAAGAACTGCTTACAAAGTGATTCGAAGAAGGAACCAAAGAGAGTCATGAAATTGGACAGCATTATGAGGGGCTAGAGTGTGTCTATTGTGAGATCACACTCAACAAGTTTTAATGATGTGCCCTTTCCTTTTGCAATAATTGCAAAATTTCTTGTTGCAGGGCTTTACAATATGTCGAAACTCCTTGCAATTGTAGCACCAAGTTTTTGACCTAGATCTTTGCCCTAAGCAACATATGCCACATTAACCATCTCAAGTGTCATGGTTTCTGAAATAAGGCCAAGCTGAGTGCTAGACGTTGTTTTTTACATAATAATTCCCTTAAACAAACCTCTAAAGACAGAACGAGATTTTGGTTGATTAAAGTGGTGCATGCAATCTCAAATTTTGGTCTTAGTTTTATCAAAAACTTAAATCTTCGGTTCTTGTAGTGCTTTAAGTTCTTATTGGGAACGGTAGAAAGAACTATCCTAAAATATTCACTCCATCAATTAAAAAATTCATAATAGAATTGTTCAATGAATAGATTACCTTGATGATAGTTGCTTATCAATCAATCAATCTTCCTAGATCAAGCTCTCTAAATCAAGTAATTGCATATCAATCAATTTCCCTAAATCAAGATATTACAGCTAACAATTCCCTCTACTTCGCTAGTTTGTATAAAAGGGGAAGTGTCGGAAATTTACTATGAGTTCATTCTAAAGTCCTTTCATGGCATATTGGGCTCACATTCAATGGAAGCAATTGAAGACCACGTGCAAGTTGGACATAATCTTTTTACTTTCACTAACATCAGAGGGAGGGAGGGGTGAATTGTCTGATGCCTATTACTTTAGGGGCAAACTTGATAAATCAAGAAGTTTGGGACGTAGTTGATGATGGGGTAATATGTTTGGGGCTAATTTGAGGTTTGCCCTATTATTATCTAGCTTGTTTTTATGTCCAAGAAAATAGACTCAATTGTTGCTTCATTTCAAAAGGTGGCTTCCTTAGGGAATTATCCCTGAACAACCAGAATGCACTTGGTATCTCTTCAGGGGAAGAGTCTCAATTGTTTGCTTTGTTTCAAAAGCTGAACTTCCTCAGAGGGTTTATTCTTGAACAACCAGAGTACACTTGGTGAATAGTTCCTCTATGGAAACTTAACAAAAGGTAGGAAAATACAAAAGCTTTCATTGTCATCATGAATATGGAAAAAGGTGTCTCATTATTAAATGTAATAAAGAATCGTCTAGTTGTGGCTGGCTGCTTTCTCACCTTTTAACTCTAATTCCATTGAGGAGTTAAATGAACCGGAAGATAAAAGAAGTCACTCTAAGGGCAACGTCTTCTTATGAGTCCTTTGACATGGTTTATTAGTTCTCTCGTGTATCTCTTATGGCTGCACAAGATGTTAGAGGAAAGTACTGGCTTGCTAAGCATCATATCTGACACAGTGAACTTCATTTGTTAATCACTCACGTGACATGGTTTATTAGTTCTCTCGTGTATCTCTTATGGCTGCACAAGATGTTAGAGGAAAGTACTGGCTTGCTAAGCATCATATCTGACACAGTGAACTTCATTTGTTAATCACTCACGTCCAAAGTACTCGACAATGATGCTTGGTTTAGATACTTTTGGATTCATTATTTCTTGCAAATCTTTGTGGGTTCTAAGAAGCGAGGAGAAAAGCCTGGCTATCGCATGCTCTAATTGTATAGAGATAGCTCAGTGGGAGTGTTTCTTCATATTGTCATTTCCATTATGTAAACCTGTGGATTGTCCCATCCATTGTACAAGGGGCGGTACCATCTTTTGACACCTTGATTTGCACACTTTCATTGTAGATAAAAATAATCCCAGCCTATTTGCCTGTTTGCTTCATGATTGTTTAATTTCCCTTTTGGTTTCTTAGGAATTACTTAATAATTCCATCTTTTGTTCAGAAATTTTTTGTTTTGAAAATTTTAGTAGGTTTTAACTCCTAAACAGGCTTTGTAGGCCAAAGTTTTTCTGTCTCATGTGATACAATATAAATTTTGCAGCAAGTGTCTCTCAAACATCCTGTTGTGGGTGCTACATTAGGGTTACTCAACAAGGATTCTCCAAAAACCCCTGCAATTTCTGAAGAAATGGTTACACCAGAATCGGTGTCTTTGGATTCATCAACAAAGTGGCGCAAGGTTTCACCAGAAAATTTATCACCTGATGAACTACTAGTAGTGAGTGGTGACGAATAAGTGAATAAATTATTTGTATTTAGGAGATATTACAAGTTTTCTCACATTTTCCTATTGTCACTGTGGACAGCTGTCAGTTCAATTGTTATCCAGTGGGCATAGAGACAGAGCTATTTCTATGTTGCAGTAATTTGATGTTTCCTTCTTCTTTTTCAGTTCAGATGAACAGTTTATTCCTTGGTCTTTTTATTTAATTTATAAACCCGAAGCCAACTTATTCCTTGTTGCGTTGCAATATTGTCTTTTGGTTATAGAATGGCACTTAAAAAGGACCCTAACCACATAAAGGCTTTAATTGTAATGGGGCATACTCTACTTCAAGAAGGACTCCATGCAGAGGCTACTGACCATTTGGAGCGTGCCATTTCCAAGGTAATTTGACCTCACTTGCATTCTTCTTTTCAACCTTTATCTTGCACCAGAGCTTGCAATTTAAATGATCTCTGTTTATCACAATTTTGAAGATGGCCACTATTGTGTTCAGTCACCACTTGCTATAGAAACCTCTTATTATATGCTGCAATCTTCTGGATGCATTTGCAGCTTATTACATTCTTTGGTTTGTGAACAGAAGCATCACCATTTGCAATCTTCTAATAATATTGTATAATGTCTGACACTAATTTTATCTTCTTTCGGACATACCTTCAGCTCTTTCTTGCTGGCCATCCAACAGCTGAAGATGTCAATCATCTGATCCTTACGTTGCAATGGGCAGGTGTTGCCTGTATAAGTCAGGTGAAAACCATTAATGCTTTTGTGATTGTTCTAAAGTAAAATGCAGTCATAAAATCATGAATTTTGTTGAAAAGGGATGTTGGCACCACTCGCTTTTCTTGTGTTTCTGGACGGACCTGTCTTCCTTCTTATTTGTCCTCTGTACTGCTATCCTTCTCATTCATTACACTCTAGTGATCAGTCCTCTTAGATTTATTTGAAATTCTCTTGTAATACCCACCCTTGTCCCTACATACATGTGATTGAGGAAGCTGTATGCTGGACATAGTGACCAGTAAGTAATTCCATGAACTTGAGTTCATTTGGCAGTCTAAAATATTTGATGGTGAAGCTGTATCCTGAAAAAAATGATGGTGCCTCACTTTGTTTTCATCTCTCTTGCCCTTTTGTTTTTGGCGTAGGGAAATAAGGCCAGAGGAATTGTGCACTTAGAAAGGGTGGCTAGTCTAGAAGAACCAGAGGACCCTAAAAGCAAAGCCCACTACTTTGATGGTTTGTTATTGCTTGCGAGGTATGAATTTGAGCTATATATAACATGCTGCTTGGAAAATTGTAAAATTATCATGTTCCGAGCTACTCCCTTAGTCCCTAAATAAATGTCCTAATTGAGATTGCACCAATTTTTAGGAACAAAAAAACACATTAATGGTTTTTATTATAAGAAAACCTTTACCCCTAACTATATTTATATTGTTCAATGTTCTTGTTTTCTGTAAATTTGAAAAATGGTAAAGGATATGAAGGCAAATTGAGTGAAATTATGTAATTATTATACTTGAGACTTGGAAAATGGACGCTTAAATTGGGTCTGCCACAAAAAGCTAGTTGGACGTTCACTTAGTGGCTGCGGGAGTATAAGTAGCAATTGGTTCCCTTTTTACTAGTTAAAGACAAATAAGTCCTAGTATCTCTTTTATCGACCTATAAGTTCATTTTTTTAACTATTTTCGTAAAACTGTTCAACCTCTTTTACACTTGCTAAAATACCTTCTGAAACATGAAATCATCAATTTACCCTTGAAGAAATCTATAGAACTCTGTTCCTTTTTTCGCTTCCTTCCATTCTTTTTTTGGATGGCCTTACTAATTTGAACTCTTCAGAGTTACATCACGTTAATAATTCGCTAGTTGGTTTATAGGTGTCTTTGTCTATGTACTGACAATCTCTTGCCTATGTTTCATAGTTGACCATGTTATAAACTTTGACAACAAATAGATCACGGGGAATGCTAGCAGCAGTCGTTTGGACAGCTGCTATTGACACTCACTGGATTAATAAGGACACTCTGCGCAAATGTTACCTGAAAACCTGTTAAAACCTTTGTAGTTGAAAAGCAAAGACAGAAAGAAACATCTCATCAAAGAACTCGACCCATCTTAAAATCTAACAAAAAGAATAGCTCTTGAACAACTGACTTCCATCTCCAACGAAAATCATTCCGTAGCAGTGATGATTTTGGCTTCTTTCATCAACTTTTTTCATGATTTTGGCTTGTTCTGATTCTTTCAAGTTGTTTTCTTAACACACTCTTTTTTTATTATAGCCTCCTTGAATTAGAATGTGGTATCAAAAGCAAATTGGTCAAGACTTGAAAGGCAACGATTATTGTCAGCTCACTTAATCACGTTCATCCAATCATCATTAACAGACCTAATTCAGACTTTTACTTGTATAGCAGCTAAATTCATGAAAAACACTCAGTCTATAGAGTGGATGAATATGGCCCCTTAAAACCCCAATTGCAGTAGTAATCTGGAGACAAATTGAAGTCTTCAATGAACACACAAATAAGAATAAGTTTTTTTGCAGATTTGTTTTCAAAAGATATTTCAAATTGAAGTCAATCTAGGAAAAAAAAAACATTTTGGATGTGAATGTCAGTTTCAAATTTTAGATGGTGAAATACTGAATAGCAGAGCAGTTGTGGTAGATGGGGTAGACTGAAGAAGATAATCTTCTTCATTTTTCTTTTAGTCTTTCAGATAGATAATAAATTTTATTTGTTAACTGTTTACCAGTATCATTTTCTTCAGTGACTAGCAGTGAGCATCGCTAGCAGCTGTCAAAGCAACTATTGCTAGCATTCCTCATAGATCATGTTGCATTGCTTTTCAATATTTACATATCAGTAGTCCAGTTCTTGCGCTAGAAAAAAGAAATAATAAGGCAGTTTAAGAGGTTTTGCAAACAATGCCTGCTGATGCTTTAGAGAGACAGTTGTTAATATCAAGTACATATGGGTACTGGTGTTTGTGAAATTCATATAATTAACTGTGAAAACTCTTAAAAGTTAAGTGATACCTATTAAAAGAAGAATGAAACCCTTGTGTTTTTCTGTAGAGAAGATAATGTCTACAATTTCTTAAAGAAAATACAACACTTATCATTCTTGGAGTCTTGAATTGATGAATGTAATTGATTGGGTGGGTTGACACGCTTATATTTAAGAGAGTATTTTAAGAAATATAACTGGGCCTGCACTGATTTTGGAAAAGAAAAAAATCTGAAAGATGAACCAATTGGTGAACAAAAAATGTGGGAACTTGTTGATCTTTTGCTTGTTAAAACTGAACTTGTCGGTAAATTTCCATTGCCATTACTTCTCTTTCAGTTTATATTTTCCAGTCATAACTAGTATTTTGTTTGTCAATAAAATATCGGATTGGTCATGATGTTTCAGTGCTCTAAGTAGGGAAGGTCGAAAAGCTGAGGCTGTCAAGTATCTGCGATTAGTTGTTGCTTATGATCCTTCTCGCAAGGATTTCTTGGAAGAGTGTGAAAACGACGAGGACAGTTTTGTTGGCGATCTTGTTAGCAGCAGGAGAGGAGATTACTGACCTAATGCAATTATACATGATAATCAATCTATATATATATATATAGTGGGAAACAACAATCTGAAGTATATTGTGAAATATTGTTACAGTAAAGTTCTGCTTCTTTTTTTGTTGGGAAGTGTTTCTTGATTTTCTCATGTTTAGCTATCCTTTGAAAACATGAATTTTTGGTTTGAGTCAAAACAATGCCTTTTCACTTTTAAGTCAAATAATGTTTTTCAAGTGAAATCACGTTTTGTGCATTGGCGCAAAACGGTACCTTCTTCCTCACGTGTTGTCTGCAGGCATTCTTCTTTATATGTTTTTTATGGTTTTAGCCATATTTTAGCTTTTTTTTTTCAAATATAAAAATATATTAAGATCAAAATTAATCATGTTGGTAAACCAGTGAGTTCAAATATGTTCAAACAAAGAGAAACGACAACGATGAGAACATGCTCCCAAGAACAAAAAGAGAACACAACATTGCCAAAGACCGGATGACAAGAACCCTTAACCAAGAAAAACATTACAAGATAAAAAATAATGGAGACAACCTCCCTGCAACATAGGCCAAACAGGGCCGAGGGAAATAAAGCAACACCAAGGTTAAACAAAAAACCAGATTATAGGTGGTGGTGTTGAGTTTAACTCAAACTAAATAGAAACCTAAATGAGGAGCAGCCGGGGCAAAGTTGTTGCAAACTTGCAATCATTTCAATCCAGCAGCTTGTCTCAAGAAACAAAACAGCATCTAGGAGCAACAACATACACAGAACAAAACCGACAATAGAGATTAGTCATCCCCCTTTGAAACATCTCAGAGATACACTAGGAGCAATCTGTCAGCAACACTGTAAGCCGATGGATTTTTATCATGAAAGTACAGGATAGTATAGAACAAAATCTGATACTTGCGAAATATAAGATCAACAGATTTCTCAATGCTGTCAAAGACCCTTTAGCCCTCTTCTTTTCCTCTCTCGTGCCTCTAGAAATTCCAAACAACACACCGCTCCAGCCCCTGCACGTGTGCTATATGCTCAAAAAATTTAAAAAAACTTTGATCTTTTGAAGCGTTGTAAAAAGTGGTATAAAAGGCCAAAAAATAAACTTTGATCAAAATATTGAACCGTGGTGGAGGGTTAAGATTGATTCAAAGAAACAAGAGAAACCAAGTTAGAGAGAAAATGAACATGATTACACCACCAAAAAAGGTTCTAAATGTTTTATCCTTGCCTATAAATAGAAAAAATGCAAGAAACAAGAGGAATAAGTTAGAGAAAAAATACTGAGATAAAGAAAGAGAAGGAGAAAAGAGTATAAGTTGAGAGAAGTGAGCCAAGAGGTGAGGGAGAAAAAAGGAGAAGAAGGAAAAAAAAATCGAAACCAAAAGAAAAAAAAGAGACTTTTAGGTAGAAAATGAAGGTGGTTTAAACTAAGAAGTTGAAGAGGAGATAAAAGAAAAAGATTGAAAGAAAAATAAAAGAGAAAAAATAAAGAAAAACCAAAGAGATGAAGAAACCCAAGTTAGATAGAAAAACAACCTGAAAACCTCTTCACCATAGAACAACCATCATCTTTGCCACAAGTAGGCACCACAACAACTCCTCCCTTGTTTAGAACTAGTCCTAATGTAAGCCAAACCTTCTTCCTTCTCTTTTTGCACATGTTACTATTAATGCATGTTAACTATTATCCAAGCATCTTCATTTTATTTTATTTTTATTTAGTTTTGTTGATGTTATTTATATTAGGTAAAATTATGTCTTTTTCTTTTTACATATTTATGTGCATGTACATATTTATTTTCAAAAAATAATGGAAAACAACTTCAACTAGCTTTCGTCAAGTTAAAGTCATGTTTTTTTTTTAATTTTTTTTTTATTATTAAGCTTGGGTCTTAACATCTAGGTAGACATGTTTCGTAGTTTTTAAGGACCGA
>Ga0307509_10004563_pt1 | contig 19873 bp, 22 predicted proteins | sample 10_EM_MG_FD_202245 | JGI IMG/M metagenome (GOLD analysis project Ga0307509, IMG submission 202245) | Populus trichocarpa ectomycorrhiza microbial communities from riparian zone in the Pacific Northwest, United States - 10_EM | ecosystem: Host-associated > Plants > Roots > Unclassified | place...
AGTTGTTGTGGCACTTGCGCAGCGCTGAAGAGCGAAGCGGAAGCCACATGGAGTGGTAGTTCAGTTGGTTAGAATACCGGCCTGTCACGCCGGGGGTCGCGGGTTCGAGCCCCGTCCACTCCGCCAACACATAAGGAAAACGGGCCATCGCGGCCCGTTTTTTCTTTCTACCCCCCTTTGCACCCCCCTTGCGATTTTGGCGAGTCACGCCGCGACAACGCGCGACAAGTCACGCCTGCAAGCGGTCAGTTCTTCTTCGCAAGGGTCGCGATCGGCAGGACATAGGTCAACGGGTTGCTGCTGAAACCGACGAAGCCGTGATGCTCGTAGAACGCAGCGGCGGTCTTGTCCTTGGCATCGACAACCAGTGCGAAAACGCCCATGCCTGACTGCATTGCGCGCAGTCCTGCATCCCACAGCAGCGTCGCGCCGAGCTGGCGCTTCTGGAACGCCACGCTCACCGCGAGGCGGCCAACGCGTGCCACGGGAACAAGGGGATAACGCGGCAGCTTCTTCGCCATCGCCTCGGACAAGTCAGTGAGGGGCACGCTGCCTGCGGCGAGGGTGTAGTACCCGGCGATCGCATTCGTTGCTTCGTCGATGGCGACGTAGCAGGCGCTGGTGCGGCGGCGCATGTCCTGCGACGCTTGCTCTCGCAGATACTTGTCGAGCGGAGCGCTCCCGCAGGCGAAGGCCGCGCGGTCATGCTTCGGCGCAAGCGCCTCTATGCGGAACTGACCTGTCACCGCGAGGAGGTGATCAGTTTCTTGTGGGCCTTGGCCGCGCGCGCCATCGCAGGAGAGAGCGCGGGAGGATCAAGCAGCAACGCAGCAAAGCGCTGCTGTTCTTCCATCGACAGGCGGATGATCTGCGTCTGCTCGATCGTACGGCGCGCAGCTTCCTGCGCGGCTCCGACGAGGAAGTCGCTGACGCTTCGTCCTTCGATCTCTGCGGCGCGCCGGACCACAGCCAGCACGTCAGGCGCAATGCGGGCTTCGACGCGCTCGGTTCGGGTGGTATCGGTGGACATGGCAGACCTCTCTTTCTTCTTCAATGTACGGCAAACTACCGTACAAAGTCAAGAGGAAAATATGCCTTGGGCGTGTCCGAAGTTTGCCTATAAATTTCGGACAAAGCGCGCAGCTTTGGGGCGGACCGCGCAGGTATGTGCGCATCGGCGTCCATGCAGTTCGCTGGCCCACCGGTTCTCGGCAAGGTCGTGACTTCAACGCGAGTCTGTCATCAGAGTTCCCTTCAGGTCGAGGCGGTTAGCATTCGTGTGTCTGGAAAGGACATCCGATGGCCACAAACAAACCGACGCCCCCACCAACGAGAGGCGTGGTGGAACACAAGCCGACAAAAGTCGAAGGCGGAATTCCGGTGCCGACGCTGATCAAGACGCCGCCGCCGCCGCCGCCGAAACCAAGCGCCAGCGATGGTGGACGCTAGCGCGCCGTCAAATGCTCAGGCTGAGCTGACGGACGAAATCAAGAAGCTTCACGCCGATTTCGTCGCCGAAGTCCACAAGCGCGAGCTGTCGAGTTCGGAAAACTTCGACAAGTCGATCTTGACGTTTTCGAGCGCGGGTCTCGCGCTGTCGGTCGGCTTCCTCAAAGATTTTGTGCCGATCCGGACGGCCGAACTCCCGTGGGCCCTCTATCTATCGTGGGGCCTGTTTACCCTGGCGACATGCGCCACGATGGGTTCATTTCTGGTCAGCAGCCGGGCTTTAGCTGATCAGAAAGCTTTGGCGTATGTCTACTACATTGAACGTGACGAGTCTGCGTTTCCAGGGGAAAATAAGTGGGACCGTCTGACGCGATTTCTCAACTACGTATCGGGCGGATCGTTCCTGCTCGCGATGGTGCTATCCGTCTTGTTCATCTCAATCAATCTTGAAAAGGGAAGCGAAATGAAGACCAACGACGGCATTGGAGCGCCGAAGATGCAACCTGCGCCGGTCCTTTTGCAAAAGGGCCTGACCGTGCCGACGATGCAGAAAGTGCCGAGCGCACCGGCGCAGCTTCCTGCGGCATCTGTCCCCATTGCTGCGGCCCCTGCATCGCCTTCGTCCACCTCCGCTCCGACGAAGTAAAAGGCTCGCTTTCGCTGTACGCCAGGTACTAAGGCTCATCTACCGCACGATCCCACGCTCGCGTGCGAGAGCAATGCACGACAGACGGATGTCTCGGGCCATGCGCCCCATGTCTTGCCAGAACGGAACGCCGTCCGATCCTTTGTATTGCAAGGCCGTGTGCGCGACTACGACCCCTTTGGTGGTCTCCGGGTATTTCAAGGTTTGATACCAGCTATCGATGGTGGCCTGATTGCGCTTGAGGAAGGCACCGAGCGGGGCTTCCACGTCGATTCCGTTGACACTCCGATCAAGCAGCGTCGCGAGTTCGGAATCGCCATAGAGCCGCTTGAACTCGGCCAACAATCGGGACAGTTTGTGGCTGGTTGCAGTCGCGGCAGCGTGTGCTAGAAAAGCCTTTAGCGTCAATTCAACGCCGTGAAAGTAGTTGAATAGGATCGGAATGGCGATCTTGTGATCCGACCATCCGGTAATTTCTTCGAATGCGTTGAGGTCGAACGGCTCTGACGCATCAGAAATAACCGTCAGCGTATTGTCTCGTGCAACGAGTTCAGCGCAGCAATTCTCGGCGGCCCGCAAAAACTGCAGGCTGAGCAAGGCATAGCCCAGAAACTTTGATGGCGTGTCAGTCATGGCATGAAGGGCAAGAGGTTAACGAGCACAGCTACCTTTGTGCCGGTCGTCGTCTGGGACGTTAGTCTGCTGCCTGCTTATTGATTGTTTGAGGTGCCAGTTTGCCTGCGAACGTTCGCGCCCGACAACGCCCGCCAAACCGTTGTCTTGCCGACTTCCATCTTGCTGGCGATGGCGGCCATAGACAATCGTTCTGACCGGGACAGGAAACGCGCATAGGCCACGTCCTCGTCGTCCATGCGGCGAGGCCGCCCCATCGTGCGGCCCCGGTGGCGTGCCGCCAGCATTCCCGCCTTGGTGCGCTCTGAAATCATCTTGCGCTCCAACTCGGCGAACGCACCGGTCACCTGGTAGATGAACTTGCCTGTCGGTGTCGTGGTGTCGATGTTGTCCGAGAGCGAGCAAAAGCCGACGCCGCGCCGCTCCAGCGTGCTCAGGATATTGAGAAGGTCCTGAAGCGATCGGCCCAGCCGGTCGAGCTTCCACACCACCAGCACATCGCCGCGCCGCATCACCCGCAAGCTTGTTCGCAGAGCCGGGCGGTGGCTGTCCGCGCCCGAACTCTTCTCTTCATAGATGCGGCTGCATCCGGCCGTATGCAGCGCATCCCGCTGCAAGTCGAGATGCTGGTCCTCGGTCGATACCCGTGCGTATCCGATCTTCATGGAGCTGCCTTTCCCGCAGGCAGCTACCACATCCAAACCAAGGGTCACACAGCCGCACTCACTGTTCCGCAAGGGAACCTTTGTGGACTCTACGCAAGAGCATCCCAAAGAGTCAATCGGCACCTGCATTCCGCACGCAACTGCATGCGGGCAGCGCCCCGTTCCAGAAGGGTTCGTTTCTGGAACGTCACCATGTCCTCACGACTCATTCTCCTGCCGCTTCTGTTTTTCGTCTTCACTTGTGCCGACGCTGCGGACATCGGCGAATGCGCGACGCCCGAGGCGATGACCGCGAAGCTCAAGGGCGAAGATCAGCATTCCATCGCATCGGCGCAACGAATCACGGTCGACAAGAAGATGGTCGGCATGATCTTCACGATGAACCCGGACCGATCCGTTGGCTACATCTTGCAGGCCGACCAGCCGATGGGCGAACGCGCCTCGAAAATCTGCATCTACAACCGCCTCGCGAGCATCCGCCTGTTCGACGCCCGCAAGCCGGGGACACCGCCCGATGTTTTGTTGAAAGCATCCGATTCCGACGCGCTGCGTCGGTGCGATGAGCTGGGCAAGGAAGGGAAGATTGCGCGGGAGAGCTGCGGATCACTCAACACGATGATCGGCAAGGCCGAGGCGTGGGGTGAGCGGGTGATGATTCAGGCCTTCACCGTCGAGAAGCAGCCGGACGGCACGTACAGGCCCAAGGGGGCGTTGGCGACCATCTCGGGACGTATCGGCGGGAGTGTCAACGACTTCCCGAATCGTCCATCGTTGGGCATTGCCGGTGATCTCAAATACAGCTCGTTGCCCGACGGTGCATCGGTTATCAATGCCGTGCTTGCCTACCCCGACTACACGCCGTACGGCTTGGCCGCGCTTTCAGGGCGCTAGGTTTGCTAAATGTCGAGGCCGGTGGCTTTGACTTCGCGCGAAACAGGAGCGGGAGCGCTTGGCGTTGGGTTCGCTTCGGAAGGGACAGGAGGCGTGTTCGCGTCAGCAAAATCCGCGCGGATTTTTGGAGCGGACTGAAAGAGATCGTCGCTGCGCGCCGCAGATGGAGCGCGGCCCCGCGCGACCGCCGAGTCAACGCTTGGTGCTTCGGATTCGGCCCTGGCTGCAACGCCTTGGCCCTGATGAAGGTCCGCCGTGATCTTGTCAGCGGCTTGGCCAAGCCTTGATCGATCGAACTCGCTTCGTTCCTTCCGCTCGGCCTCGGTGATGGTCCCGCGGCCTTCCTTGTCTTCAAGCTCCGTCTTGCGCCGCATGCCGCGTTTCAGTTGTTCCTTTTCCTCGGTCTTGATGTAGCCGAGCTGGGCAGCCCTGTCAGCGTACTGGTCCTCGTTGTCGATGAAGCGCTGCCGGGCGTTTTGGGCTTGTTCGTTGGTCATCTCGACGCCGCTAACGACGGTCTTCTGCTTGTTCCACGTTGCGAGGTGCGCAAGTTCACGCGCCTCTTGTGCATCACGCTCCTTCTGCCTGGTCGTGGCAAGTTGATGAGCGGCGCTGTCCGCGTTGACAGTCATCCGGCCAGCCGAAGTGACAGCCCTGCCGGTTGTCGCCTTCGCTCCCTGCAGGATGGTTGAGATGTCCTGGATTGCGGCGGCGTCGTGCTCGTCCTCTTCGCGTTGCGAAGAAGCTTGCCCTACAGGGAGAGCGTCCTTTGAAATGGGCTTATCGCGTTCGCTGCCGTCCAATTTCTCTCACTACCGCTGGCTGTGATGGCGTCGGTCATCAGCGACCGCGTGTCTCCAGCCCTAGCGCCAGTTTACGGAATCGGGGTAAAGAAACCGTTAACGGGCTGGGCGCATGCATAGGTAGTCGGCGCAGGCGCGCTAGGTAATCACAGCGCGTCCGTTGCACTCACCGAAGCCGTTCTCTTCGCGCGCAATGTCGCGCTGGCACGTTCGCGGTCTTCCCATGCGGCTACGTCTTCTGCATCCCAAAGGTTGGAGCTTCCGACATGCTGGATGCACGGCGCAGGGAAGGGGTTGCGCGCGCGGTTCATACGTCTGAACAGCGTGCGGCTTGAACAGCGGTATCGCTCGCAAAGATCGCGTGTTGCGTAGTAGGCCATGGACATGTCCATCTCCAGCAGTCTGGAAATGACTCTACGGCGCGCCGCGATGAACCTTCCACGCGCTTTCCTCGCAGACCGGAGGGGGCCGACGCGGACGGGTTGCGTCCGAGGCAGACCGGAGATGCAACTATGAGCTGCGTTGTTAACGCAATCTCAATTACTTACGGGGCAATCTTAAGAACACATCTGAACGATTGGGGACGAGGTAAGAGAGACATGCAAATCAACATCAAGGGCGAAATGAAGCTCGCCGACCTTCGGCAGGCCATCTACGAAAAGTTGGGCGAGCTTGAGCAGACGTTCGCCATCGCCTATTCGCAAGGCGCGACGCTCTACATCAATCCGACCAATGGGGAAGGAGACACCGTACAGGCAAGGACGCGTGACGGCCGCGCCGTCAACCGTATGACCAGCAATGGCCCATACAAGAGCGCGGCACAAGAGTTCAACATCTAAAAAGAGAGTGATCATCGTGAGAGTACCGTTTTACATAGGACTGGAAGAGGCACGCGTCGCGTTGTCCGAGATTGGTATCGAGCTGACCGAGCGTCAGATCAAGCGGGCTACCGAGCCCGACGCACACGGCAAGCGAAAGCTGCCGTTCTTTGTCGATCCGATCGAAAGGCGCTTGAAGATCGACAAGGGCACCCTGCTTGAGATTTACACGCGCTGCCAGGTCCATGCGGAGAACAACAGCCGCATCAATCCTGTCAGCCTTAGGAATTCGTTTGATCGTGCCGGCTGATTCTGCTAATCAGAATCATGGCCGACATCAGGAAGCGAAAAGGTGCCAAGGGCGAGCCTCGCCAAGTCCGCTACAAGAACCCGGCGGCGAAGAGCGGCTATTCGTACAAGACGTTTAGGACGGCCGCCGAAGCGCGCGCATTCAAGGAGGATTCGGCGGCACGGGCTACAGCAGCAAGTGTTTCCACGTCAGACAGCCTCAGCGTTGGGCGGGCTGTGGATGAGTGGTTGCGCATTTGCCATGTGGAGGGCCGCGACGGAAGGCCAGCGGTGTCGATCGCGACATACAAGTACTACTCCTACGTCGCCGAGATCATCAAGTCCTACGACTGGACCAAGAACGCGCGCGACCTGACCAAGCCGGATGTTGTGGCCTTCCGGTCTTGGCTTATCGAAACGCACGGGCGCGAGTTGGCCGCCAAGGCACTCACGTACTTTCACGGCGTGCTCGCCGAGATGGCGACACGCGGCCATATCGCTGTCAATGTTGCAGGCGATGTGCGCGTACGGCGCGAGACCCGCTATAGCGAGCCCGTCACGATTCCGACGCAGAAGGAGATCGAAGAACTGCTCGCTGCCGCCGACGCCCTGGCGAACAGCAAGAACCCGCGGGTTTCAGAGCAGTGGAAGCGCTATCGTCCGATGCTGTACCTCGCCGTCGACTCCGGGATGAGGCCACAGGAATACGTCGCGGTGGCCGGGCGGAATTTCTCGGCCGACGGAGTCCACGTCGAGCGGGCCATCGACCGTAGCGGGCAACTCTCCGTCACGAAGACGCCTGCTGCGCGTCGGTTCATCGAACTCAGCCCCGAGACGTTGGATATGGTGGCCCACTACCGTGATCACCTCGCGATCAAGAACGATGATGATCTGGTCTTCCCGACGAGCAGCGGCTCGTGGCAATCGCTGGACAACTGGCGCAAGCGCTGCTTTATCGCCGCCTCTGAAAAGGCTGGGCTGATGGATACCAAGATGGTGGACGGCGAGAAGGTGACCTCGCCGCGGTACTCACCCTATGCGTTGCGCCATTACTTTGCCTCGGTCCTCATTGCCGATGGCGTGGACATCGCGCGGATCAAGACGCTCATGGGGCACACGGACATCAGTACGACGTTTGATGTTTATGCCCACTTGATCCAGCGTGCCGAGGACGCGAAGAAGAAGCGGCCCGGCATGATCAGCCGCCTCAAGCCGCAGGCATCTTGTGGCGAGATTGTGGCGAGCGATACCTAAGCGATTGAAATCAACATCACTTTTACAGCTTCCCAAGCTGTAGGTCGCCGGTTCGAGACCGGTCGCCCGCTCCATAGCAAATTCAATGACTTATCGACAAGCTATGGAAAGAAAATGAAGGTTTCAGGCTGATTCAGCCTAAGACTCGAGTCTGCTGCAACCCGCAGAAATCCGCAACGTTCCGCGGCGGACTTTCCCGGCTTGTGGCAAGTTTGTGGCGAGAGCCGATGCGGCGAATCCTTCGGAGACAGCGGCAGGACGTGTTCGCCACGTCCTGCCGTCACCCTTACGGGCCGAACTTCACCGTCAGGCAGATGCGAATGTTTTGCAGCGTTTGCTGCGCTGCGCGCGTCTGGGCTGATGCTGCCGTACTGTTGGCAGTTTCGACCGCCCGCTTGAATGCGGCGTTGAGTTCGCCCTTGGTCTTGCCCCGTAGTGCTTCGATGGTGGGGATATAGGTCTTCATGTCTTCCTCCTGTGTGGAGGCCGCCCGTTGCGGCCTTTGTAGGACCGGAGAGGCGTGGCAGGGGAGGAAAAGCACCCGCAGGGCTGCAACGTCAGTGGAAGAGCCCCTTGCGCTTGCTGCCCTTCACCGACACGCTACGAATACGACCAAAAAGGCCTAACGGTGGGCTCAACCGCAGGAGGCCATGGAGCCGTTCATCCATCGTTGAGATGAAGACAGGCATGCGCCATCGGCACTCCCAAACGACAGGGTCGCTCTGGGGAATATTTCACGGCGGTGCGCCGGACCGGATGTGGGAAACTTCAGCGCCGCAGGCCGCCCTTGAAACGGCCTCGCTTCATGCTTTACAAGGGATGACTGGCCCGATAAACCAAGCCATACCTCGGCATCTGGCGCGAGGCACAAGATCGCCGACCACGGCAGCGACTGACAACGGGGGGACGGACTCAATGGCAGGAACGAACGAAGCCTTCTCTCGCGTCAAGATCGACGCCCAGCTCAAGGATCAGGGCTGGGAGGTTCTCAATACCAACGCTGTCAGGTTCGAGTACGTCCTGCCGGATCGCACGAAGGCCGACTACGTGCTCTGCGACCGTCACGGTCGGGCGCTGGCCGTCGTCGAAGCTAAGAAGGCCTCGATCAATCCAGCAGAAGCTGAGGCGCAGGCCAGGGCCTACGCGCAGCAACTCAAAGTGCCCTACATCTTTCTTGCCAACGGCGAGGAAATCCGTTTCTGGGAATGGGAGCGGGAAGCCTTCCCGCGCCCGGTCAAAACGTTCTTCTCGCAGGGCGATCTCGAACGGCGGGCCGCAACCGCGCAGGTGAAGCGCGACGTTCTCACCGTGCCGATTGACCGGCGAATCGTTGAGCGCGACTACCAGACGGCGTGTATCGATGCGCTCTGCAAAGAGATCAAAGCCGGGCGGCGCAAGATGCTTGTCGAGATGGCAACCGGCACCGGCAAGACGCGCACTGCTGCGGCCTTCATCAAGCGGCTCTTCGAGGCCAACGCCGTCACGCGCGTGCTCTTCCTTGTGGACCGCATCCCGCTGGCCAAGCAAACCGAGGATGCGTTTGCCGAACACTTGCCTGACTTCCCAGCTTATGTCCTGCGCGCCGGACGGCGCTTTCAAGACGAGAAGCGCATCACCATCACCACGCTGCAAAGCATGGTGAACATCTACGGTGAGTACTCCGCAGGCTACTTCGATCTGGTGATCTCTGACGAATGCCACCGCTCGATCTACGGCAAGTGGAGCGGTGTGCTGAAACACTTCGACGGCCTTCAGGTCGGCCTGACGGCGACGCCCTGCGTCGCCAATCCCGAAGACTTGGGCGACGTAGAAGACAAGCTCTTCGTCCGTGACACGCTGCGCTTTTTCGAGGTTAGCGAACCGACCTTCACCTACAAGATGAAGGACGCGATCCGCGAGGGCTATCTCGTCCCGTATCAAATCTACAAAGCCAAGACCGTCAAGACGGCTGCGGACGGCGGCTTTGAGGTCAAGCACGACGAACTTGACTGGTCGGCGATGGACTCCCCCACGCGGACCGAACTGGAAAAGCTGTTCGACGGTAAACCTACGATCACCGTCGATCCGGCAGCCCTTGAACGTAAGTTCACAATCCCTGAGCGCAACCGCGCCATCGTTCGCGAATTCAGGGACGTTGTGGACAACGGCTTCACGGATGCCAAAGGCACGCCGAGAAAACCATTGCTCGGAAAGACCATCGTCTTTGCCGTGACCAAACGTCACGCAGAGACACTGGCGCGCATGTTCGACACGGCGTTCGCGGACAAGAAGCCCACGCCTGAAACACGCTATGCCGACTTCGTTGTTTCAGGCACCGGCGCTGACGATACCGTTGACGGGATGACCAAGATCAAACGCTTCAAGAAGGAAGCGTTCCCGCAAATCCTCGTCTCGGTCAATATGCTTGATACGGGCTTTGACTGCCCTGAGGTCGTGAACCTGCTCTTCGCCAGGTTCACGAAGTCCACGATCCTCTACCAGCAGATGCGTGGACGCGGAACACGAAAATCGAAAGGCAAACCCGTCTTCACGATGTTCGACTTCGTCGGCGTGACTGACTTTCACGGCGATGACGATGGCACCGGCGAAGGCGGGATCGTTGTCGAGCGTCCGCGCAAGCCGCCCGGACAGGCGCGCAAGTTGCTCTCGCTCGACATCAACGACTACATTGATCCGACGACCCGCGAGTGGGTCACGGTCGATGAGGACGGCAACATGATCTTCCCCGAGGCCTCGGAGCAGAAGCGCGCTGAGGTCGGGGCGCTCTTCGAGGCATGGTTCCTTGAGCGAGAAGAAAAGCTCTCACCCGATCAAGAGCGCTGGTTGCGAATGATCGGCAGCCAGCTACGTGCCAACGCTGACGCGTGGGATGAATTCACCGCCGGGCATTTCGCGTTCGCGCCCTTCACGTTGATGGGCGGTGTGCCCGAAGCGCTTCGCGTCTTCGGCGGCGAAGATGCTCTGGATACCGTACTCGAATCGCTGAACCAATCTGTATTCACGCGGGGTGGTGAGGGCGACAGCAATTCCGCGCCTGATCAGCCAACTGTCACCCAATAGCTAGGACAACAAGAATGCCTTTGACACCAGACATGCGCCGTTCTATCGAGCAGATCCGGGACTATCTGTTCGGCGGCGGCTATCCGGACCCGGTGAGCAATGCGGAGCAGCTTGCGTTCCTGTTCTTTTTCTATCTCGTAGAAGGCATCGACGCAGAGAACGAGGCGCGTGCAAAGGTCTTGAAGAAGCCCTATGAAAGCATGTTCAAAGGGACGTGGACGCTTCGCAATCCGTTGAACGCGCCGAGCAAGGATGTGGCCACAATCCCGAAGGACCGTTTCCGCTGGTCCGTGTGGGCGAAGGGCCTGTCGGGAGAACCCCTTGTTCGCTTCCTGCGCGACGAAGTGTTTCCCTTCTTCACGGAGGTGGCTGGAGGGTCAGCCGTCAACTTCATGCACGGAGCGCGTCTCGTAATCGACGAGCCGACCGTTCTCACGCAGGTCGTGACCCTCGTTGACGGTCTCCGTCTTGACCGGTCTGATGCCGACACGAAGGGCGATCTCTTCGAGCACGTCCTTCGCCAGATCAAGCAGGCCGGTGAACTCGGCCAGTTCCGTACGCCGCGCCACATCATCCGTGCCATTGTCGAGATCATTGATCCGAAGATCGGTGAAACGATCTACGACCCTGCTGCCGGGACTGCAGGGTTTCTTGTCGCCGCGTACAACCATATCCGACTCACGAATTCGTCGCCGGGCGGAATACAGACGGTTGAGTTCGACGGCAAGATGCAAACGCGCGGCCTGGGCGACAAGCTTTCCGCTGCGCAGCTCTCCGCGATCCAGAACAACATGTTCTTTGGCAATGATGTGGACCCGAAGATGGTCCGGCTAGCCACGATGAACCTGACGCTGCGCGGATTGCCCAACGTTCACATTCTTCTGCGCAACGCGCTAACCACGACGCTCGACGCCGAGCGCAAGACCGAGCTTGGGTTGCCGCAGGAGGGCTACCACGTCGTGCTTGCGAACCCGCCCTTCTCAGGGCGTGTCGACAAGGACCGCATCGTTGATGACGTGAAGATCGGAACGACGACAGCGACAGAACTACTGTTCCTCAAATACATGATGGATAGCCTTCGTCCGGGTGGTCGCTGCGGCGTTATCGTGCCAGAGGGTGTGCTGTTCGGCTCCACAGGTGCACACAAAGAATTGCGACGGCAACTGATTGAAAACAATCGCGTCGAAGCCGTATTGAGTCTTCCCGGCGGCGTGTTCCAGCCGTACTCCGGTGTGAAGACCTCAGTGCTGTTCTTTCGCAAAGGAGGCCGGACCGAGAATGTCCTGTTCCTTCATGCGGATGACGATGGTTATAGGCTCGATGCCAATCACGACGTTGCAATCGAAGCCGATGACCTGCCGCGCCTGGTCGCCGTGTATCGCGACCGCGAGGCAAGTCTCAAGACTTGGGGAGAACGAGACCAGCAGACCGAATGGTCGGCGAATTGGTGGTTCGCAGATGCAGCGACGCTGCGTTCCAACGACTTCAATCTCTCGGCCGCGAGGCATCGCCCCATGAGCCGGACACAAGTTGAACATCAGAACCCGCGCATACTGCTGGATGAACTGGCGGCGATCGAGACCGAGATCGCTGCAGAGATCGAAGCACTCCGCTCGGCTTTGGGCGAGGCCGCATGACCAGAGTCGTTGCTTTGAGAGAGGTTGTCGAACGTTCGACCGGTACGCAGAATCCCGCGAGTGCTCCGTTGGAGTATTTCACCTACGTAGACGTTGCTGCTGTAGACAACCGCGAGAAGATCATCGTAGGAGCGCGTGCGGTGGTGGGCTCTGAGGCTCCAAGTCGGGCCAAAAAGTTGATTAAACGAGGCGACATTCTCGTTTCGACCGTTCGCCCCAACTTGAACGCCGTCGCGCTGGTGCCTTCCTGGTTGGACGGCCAAGTCGCCAGCACGGGCTTCTGCGTACTTCGTGCGACGAAACTTGCCATACCTGAGTACCTGTACTTCTACGTGAGGTCACGACGCTTCGTTGACGGTCTGGTGAATCTCGTCGCGGGCGCAATGTACCCCGCCGTTTCTGACTCTCAAGTTTTAGATCAGCGTTTGCCACTACCATCTTTGGAAAAGCAGCAGCAGGTGGTGGACCATCTGTCTCGCGCTGACGGGATCTTGAGGTTGCGGCGCGAGGCGCAGAAGAAGGCTGTCGCCGTCATTCCGGCGCTCTTCCTCGATATGTTCGGCGACCCAGCGACGAACCCAAAGGGTTGGCCTGTCCAATCCTTCGGTGCAGTGGGGTCGTTGGACCGTGGACGGTCAAGGCATCGTCCGCGTGATGCGGCGGAACTCTATGGCGGCCCGTATCCATTCATTCAGACTGGCGACGTTGCGAACTCCGGTGGTCGTATCACCGCGTACGGGGCAACCTACTCGGAGGCTGGTTTGCTGCAAAGCAAGCTGTGGCCGCCGGGGACTCTCTGTATCACTATCGCCGCCAACATCGCGAAGACAGGAGTGCTGGACTTCGAAGCTTGCTTCCCGGACAGCGTTGTTGGGTTTCTCCCGGGCAGGGAGGTCACGACCGCCTTTGTACAAGGCTGGCTATCGTTTCTGCAGCCGACATTGGAGGCGAATGCACCGCAGGCCGCGCAGAAAAATATCAATCTTGAGATCCTGCGGAATCTGCCGATTCCCCTTCCGCCTTTGTCGCTACAAGTAGTGTACGAACAGCGTTGCACGGCTCTTGCGTCCGTTCGAGCCCAGCAGGACGCTGCACTCTCTAAGGCTGAGGCACTCTTCCAGTCGCTACTAGCTGGAGAACTGACCGGAGCCGAGCACGTCGCATCTGCGACACGGGAACTTCTTGCACTGGAAGGCGTTACATGACCAATCAGCCTTTCGCCAAGTTCTGGAAGTGTGCTCTACAGGTGAACCCGTGGAGCTACGCGCAGCAGTACCAGGGGCAAGGCGCAGCGCACGGGCTCACCGAGGATCAGTACAACGCAGCTCTTGCGGATGAGTGCGTGAAGAGTGGTGTTCAGGTCGTCGGAATCGCAGATCACGGAAGCGTTGACGGCGTTGACAAGCTTCGCAGTGCATTGGAGAGCAAGGGGGTCGTCGCCTTCCCGGGTTTCGAGATCGCCAGCACCGAGAAAGTTCACATGGTGTGCCTCTATCCGGCTGGCACTTCGATCGGCACGTTGAATCAGTTTCTTGGAAGCCTGGGTCTGTCACCTGGCACATCCAAGACGGTGCCTTCGACGTTGGGCTGTCTTGCTATCGCAGCGAGAGTGCATGAGCAGGGCGGGTTTTGGTATGCCGCACACGCCACTGGTGCGAGTGGACTTCTCCGACTAAATCAGGATGGCGGCGGACTCGTACACATCTGGAAGAACTGCGAATGCGTACTCGCTGCGCAGATCGCAGCTGATATTGCATCGATTCCGGAGCCGGAAATTCAGAAGATTCTGAAGAACAAGAACCCGCAATACAAGCGCGATCGCCAGATCGCGCTTCTCAACAGCAAGGATGTGCGCAAGCCCGAAGACTTGCAGAACCAGCGAACAGCGTGCTGGGTCAAGATGACGACGCCGACGCTTGAAGCGTTACGGCTTGCGTGCCGCGATCCTGAGTCTCGGGTGCGTCTCAGTCACGAGGTCAACCAAGCGTACTTTTCGCACATTGAGCGGATCACGATTCAGCGCGGATACCTAGAAGACCTGGACCTCATGCTGTCCCCAAACCTGAACGCAGTCGTTGGTGGCAGAGGCACAGGCAAATCGACGCTGATTGAGGCCATTCGTTACGCGCTCCAAACGCCTCCGACGAACAAGGATGCGCTTCGCGCCCATAACGGGATCATTGACGCGAACTTCGCCAAGGAAAAGGCCGGGATCGAGATCACGCTCACCTCGTTTCAGCAGAATTCCGAACGGTACATCGTATCGAGGTATTTCGGCGAACCCGCACGTGTTCTCGACGAGAACGGGCAAGTGCTCAAGCTTACGCCCAAGGATGTACTGCCTACCGTTGAGGTCTACGGACAGAACGAGCTGCTTGCCATCGTTCAGGACAACAAGGCGAAGGCAGCGCTGTTGAGGCGCTTCCTGCCAGACGATAGCGTCGTCTTGCACGAGACACGCGAGCTGGAGTCGCAGCTTGCGAAGAATCGCAACGAAATCGATGGTCTCGAAATCAAGATTGCAGACATTGCCACCAAACTTGAACTGCTGCCAGCGCTTCTCGACAAAGAGAAGTCGTTCAAGAAGCTTGGTCTTGAAACCGAGCTAGAGCAAGTCCGGGCTCGTGAAGCGCGACGTGTTTACGTTGCGGCAGTCAGCGAGGCGATTGAGTCCCTGGCCGCATCCGTGGAAGAGTTTGAAGGGTCGGTTGAAGACGTTGAAGTCCCCGAGTTTCCCGGCGATCAGCCTGCGGAGGCTCTTCAAGGATTTCTTGCCGCTCTGAATACCGCCAAGAGCGGCGCGAGCAAGGCGGTTAAGGACGCTGCCAAAGGGATTGAAAAGGCTCGCGCCGAGTTCGTCCTTCGCAAAGCGGCGTTCGATCAGGAGATGGCCGTCGGGGAGCAGGCGTTCAACACCGCCGTCAACAAATTGCCAGCTCTAAAGGGCAAGTCTGTCGCGCAGCTCACGGCTGAATACAAGAAGGTCTCGAACGAGATTGCCAAGCTGAAGCCGCTTGGCGGTCAGAAAACCACATACGAAGCCAAGCTGCTTGGCCTTCTCCAAGATCGCGAGACGCTCTTGCAACGGCTGATCAAAGTCCGCGATACGCGGTGGACCGCGCTCGCCAAGGCCGTAAAGGATCTGAACAAGCGTCTGGACGGACAGTTGCGCGTTGACTTCGAGCCTGCACGTATAAGGGAGCCGTTGAAGGACTTCATTCTTGATTGCGATTTGGAGGGCATTGGCGACAAGAAGCTTGCGTGGATTGACAGCGCTGAGGTCCTATCAATTGCCGATCTGGTGAGTCAGATTCGACAAGGAACAGACGCGTTGCTCAAGCGCTTCAAGGCGGCAGGGATGCAGAAGCAGATCGCCGACGCGCTCACCGAGCTTCCCGCGCCGAAGTTGCGCTTGCTTGAGGAAGTTGAGTTGCCGGAGCGCATGGAACTCTTGCTCAATGTCGTCCGTGACGGTGAGCAATACCGTGAGGTTGGGAAACTCTCCACCGGCCAGCAGTGCACTGCCATCCTGCACCTATTGCTTTTGGATAACACCGATCCGTTGATCATCGACCAGCCCGAGGACAACCTCGACAACGCCTTCATCGCGGATCACATAGTCAATGAGCTACGCGCTAGCAAGACGAAGAGGCAGTTTCTGTTTGCGACGCACAACGCGAACATCCCGGTGTTTGGCGACGCCGAGTGGATCGGTGTCTTGCAGGAAGAGGACGGTCGATCGAAGCTATGCGCCTCGGGATCGATTGACGCCCCCGAGGTGAAGGACCTGGCTGCGAATATTCTTGAAGGCGGCAAGGAAGCTTTCACGCGCAGGCGCGAAAAATATGGCTACAGCTGATGGTCTGGCTGTAGTTAAGGAAGATAGGTCCACTTGAGCGTCTCTTCAATCAGGCGACGATATGGCGTATCTATCTGTGGTCGCGTCTTGCAAACGTACTCTCTTGCGACGGCGAGATCAGTGCCTTCGAGCGTGCGCAGGTAGCTGACGATTTCTTCGCCGCGAGGCATCACGCCTCGCCGGTCGGCGAATCCACACGATAGGGAAGTCCAGACCACGCCAGCTAGATTGCGCGACGCAGCCCAGTCTGCTATCGCTACATTCTCCATGCCCTGTGCGCTACCGGTGGCAGCATCCCAGAAGCCAACGGTTCTCGCGTTCGCATTGCGAATGCCCTCTCGTTCTGCGAGAGCCTCTTTCGCAGCCCTCATGTCCACTACGTTGAGCAGCGCCCAGAATGTCCTGACTCGTGGGCTGCTCTCGCATATCACCAGGCTGATCTTCTTGTCCCGCTTCGACTGGCGCGCAAATTCGACAGGTAGCTCGGGACCGTCCTCGTCCCAGCCGCTGTGAACAGGCAACTTTTCTTGCTTCCAGATCAATGATCCCCATCCAAGACAGGCGATTCTTGTGTGTTCTTCGCTCATGTTGTGTCTGCCCCCGTGCGTCCTTTTCCAGGTTCGCAGCTTTGCCGGTTACGGTCCGCGTTGCAAGAGGCGTTTTCATGTTCGGCTGCTTCTCCTTCTTCTGATTGATCGTTTGCGCGTTCTGGTCTTTGCCACGGGGCGCGCGGACCATCAACGGGCAGGCGCTTCGCGTCGTCCTCGCTTCCGCAACTATCGTTTTGTGCAGCTCCGGTGCGACCCATGAGGTCCTTGCTTGATCCCCGTTGCGACCCTGTCACGTCGCAACGATCAACAAAGGAGAAACATCATGACGACACAACGAAAACCAAGCCTCATCGCGTACACCGTAAGCGGTGACGGAGACAAAGCCTTCTGGACCCGGATCGGGACAGCGTGGCCGCACAAGAGCGGCGAGGGGTTCAGCATCGACCTGATCGCCTTCCCGGTCAGTGGCCGCATCGTTCTGATGCCGCCAAAGGCAAGGTCCGAAGAAGAGGTCGCATCATGATCTCGGGTGTCTTCATCCAGCGTATCGACTGGAAGGGTATCACCGTCGAGATTTCGTACGAGCCCAACTGGATGGGTGGCCTCACCGAAGCCTTCGGTGAACCGCTGGCCCATCTGCAAATCCAGAGCGTGTCGCCCGAAAGGGCGGCACTGCCGGTGACCGAAACCGGATACCGCTCGGCGTTTGTCGTTGGCTCGGTGGTCACGTCAGAAGGCGGGCCGGTCGCATTTGTCCGCGACTGGCTGGACGAGGCCGCCGACGATGCGGCGTGGAAGCGAGTTCAGGATGAAGAGCGCCAGTTGGCGCTCTTCTGAGTCGACGGGGCGCTCTCGCGGCGGTGCTGCGAGAGCGTCCGTCACTTGATGATCGAGGACCTATCGGCCCGGCGAGCAGAAGCTGTTAGGCGTGCATTTGTGTCCGGCGTTTGGCCCGCACGGAGAGCACTGTTTCGACGGCCCGCATTCAGGTCCGCATTGTTGGCGGTTCGGGCCGCATACAGGTTGGCACTCAGCCTGTATGGTGGCCTTTGCTCGCGATATTTGGTGGCGAGTGTTGAGCAGCTTCGCTGACTTGGCGATCTCAGAGAGGCTCTCTTTTAGCAGCGACCCAACAGCCCATTGCTTTGACATGATGCAAGGAGCAACAACCCCGTCCGGGCCGATTGCGAGAACACTTGTTGCGCATTGCCCGCACAAATCGCCCATGTCGCAAGCCGATTGCGGTTGCGCACGTCCGAAACCGCGTACTTGGTCGTAGCTGATGTCCTTGACGCCCATCTGCTTCAGAAGCCCAACCGTGGCCTCGTACTCGCCCGCGTTGGCATCCATACCGATGACGCTGACCCGAAGTGGAATCTTGGCACCGAGGACCCTCTCGATATTGCGTGTCGTCCGTGCAAAGCTGCCGACAGATCTTGTGATGAGGTCATGCGTAAACGACTTGCTCGAATAGAACGACGTAGCGACCGACACCCTGTGCTTCGCGAAGGTCTTCAGCAAGGCATCGCTCACGCTCACCAGATTCGTGAAAACCTCGATCAGTTCGTAGCCCACTGTCGAGGCGCGTTTAATGAATGTCGGCAGGCTTCGGTTGAGTGTCGGCTCTCCGCCAATGAACTGAATCTGGCGGCACCCGAGAGCGAAGCTCTCATCGATGAGATGGAGATAGTCCTCTGAAGTTAGAACATCTTTCGTCCCGCTATAGGGACTTGATTCCGAATAGCAATGCGTGCATTGCAGATTGCACCGGTTCGTCAGCTCGACCCACAAGAAATCGAGAGTCGCTGGCTCTTTCGCAAGGGCAGTCTGCATGACGTTCTCCTCTGGCAAGGCGAAAACACAAGGCTTTCGGCCAATCCTGGCCGACGGGGACGGATGCGGGGAGCGTGACCGATTGTTGAGGGGGTGACTGTCGCCGTCAACGGGTTGAGGCACCCGGCATCCCCACAAAGGGGGAGCCTCAATTTTCTGGCGCTTTCGATTGGCGGCGTGGTACGTTGAAAGAAAGAGAGGATCGTTGCCAGAGGACGCAGAACAGACACTGAGACGAATCGTTGAGCGCACTCACGCGGCGCTACTCGCCGCGACGCGCGATCATTCCTCCGTCAACGGAAAACTGAGCGAGAGATTTCAAGGCTGTTGCGGCCTTGCGCAGTGCATCGCAGGCTATGCGCTCCAGGATGCAGGCATCACGGTCCGACCAATCGCAACACAATCGCTTGCTGACTATTGGCACGGACATGCCGCGCTGGGCGTCAAAATTGTCGACGCATCAAGCAGTCGTTGGTTCCTTGTCGACCCGACCTTCTGCCAATTTTGCGGTGACTCGACGGATGACACTGCCCCGTCGCCCGGATATCACCTGCGGCGAAGCGAGGAAGGAGAGCGAATGCTCGATGAGCTGCTGACGCGCGGATATATTGAGCTGACCGGCGAGAAGGCAGCGTCCTATGTCGCTGCTTTTTGTCGGGGAGAGCGCCGACTCAACCCAACGGAAGCGTTTGAATTCTTGACGAACCCACCCTCACATCCATACCACTTCAAGCGCGATGTCGATTGCGATGACTTCAGTCGGGAGAATTTGGCGCGTAGGGGGCTGCGCATAGCCCTACCTTCGTAGATTGCTGCTGGGTAGCTTCGCGTGAAGGAAGGGTTAGGTGCCTTCAGGGAGCCGATTCCGTAGTGCAAACATACTCGCGACTGAGACCGCTCGTGCCACTCCCTTGATTGGCAGGTTTTCGATGCAGGCCGCGATGATGGCGGAGCCAGCAGACGTTCCTCCAAGCACATCACTCAACGCGGTCTGAGTCACCAGTCCCTGATTGTCTCGACATACCCGTATGAGTGTCTCGAAGAAGGCGGGGGCCGAGTCGATTGCTTCCTTCTTGATCGCTCGCGCTAGATCGAAGTCGATGATTTGACCGAAGTCAAGTTGTACACCTCCGACCAAGGACTGTCTGAACGCCGAAACGAGAAGAACGGAAGGATGGCCGGAATAGCGCCACGTCGATTCGGATTCGAACGTGGCTAGGACTTCGGCGAATGCGGGCGCAGAAAAGTTGGCGTCGGTGATAGTACGGAATTCGTCAAGCGACGGGTCTCCGACGTAGCCAGGAAAGACGAAGTCGACAAAATCCTCAGAGCGATAGTGCCAATACTCCAAGTACGGTAGCAGGCTCTTTGAAGTGAGTGTCGGCGCCGATCTAAATCTGACCCACCGCGCCGATCCAATATTGACCCGGGGATGGATGCCGACCGCGTGATGGTCGGCTGTGGACAAGTGTAGATCTATGTCTGT
>Ga0307509_10004564_pt1 | contig 19872 bp, 22 predicted proteins | sample 10_EM_MG_FD_202245 | JGI IMG/M metagenome (GOLD analysis project Ga0307509, IMG submission 202245) | Populus trichocarpa ectomycorrhiza microbial communities from riparian zone in the Pacific Northwest, United States - 10_EM | ecosystem: Host-associated > Plants > Roots > Unclassified | place...
ACATTCCTACTTAGGAAATGCTTTCCCCGACCGTACAAACACACGCCCGAACCCGAAGCCTCCTCATGCCCGAGTCCGAAGCCTCCTCCCTCATGCCCGAAGGCAAAGCGCGTTCCCGGAAGCTATCAAAAGACAAAGGAAGTATCCTAAGAGTATGGCAAGCAGCATGGTTTCCAACAAACGCGCGAACTAAGATATTTTGTTAAATGGAAAGTGTGTTCTGAGGACTAGAACACCTAGGAACCACCGGAGAGTTTAGAAAACGCTCAGGAATTGATAGAAGGGTTTCATCAGGAAAACACAGATATGCCAAGTAGGGCAGATGTTGAATAGGGAAGAAAGGTTTTCCTCGTATAGAGAAGCAAACGCACCAGGTTTTTTACACTAATTCCCGGAGTTCAAAAAGGATTTCATTTGTGTTTGAAAAATGATAGAAGAAAGATCTTAGAAGCATTTGAGGACGAAGCTAAGAGAGATGGAGCTCGTGTTAGGCATACCAGAAGGCTAAGCCTTCCATTAGTGAATAAAGACCTATGGTTACCCTACCTAAGGATTCTGAGTTCAAAAGGACAAGCCAACACCCCCCTCCCGCACCAGCGTTGGGACAGCACTACATCGGCAGATGCCGCCGTAGTTGCGTCCCCTCACCAAAGAAATGGTCATTGGAGCCCTCCTCATAGCCCTGTATACGTCGCGGCCGTCCGTCCGACCGGATCCTGTTCGCAGGGTGTATGAGGGAAGGCCTTTGGCGAGCTTATGCAAGTGGTTCGAGCCAGATCGGTCGACGTCGCATAAGGTTACTGAGTACTAAGGACGAAGGTCGCAAAGGTGGTCACGGGGTAACGGGACGTTTTCACAGACAATGGTTAGGCAACACATTCTATACTCCACGCTCTCGCGATGAAAGTCCCAGAAGTGAATGGTGTTGTCGGATGAGGTAGTTTGAGCAATCAGGCATACACGCACTCACGCACGTCAATAGTATCCTTCGGATACTGACGAAACCATACAATCACGATATGATGATGGAGAGATAATTGCTATTGGAGCGATTATCGTGACAAGTCTATCTTATGCCTCGCAGATGTTGGTTGCAGGATATATGCAATGCTGAGAGGTTCGATAACAAAGCTGGCCCCTTTGTTGATTCGATCATGGACATCATTCCGCGCATGCAGATGGTAAGCAAGACTCCATGCCGACGAAGATGGATCGTAACCAATGGACTGATGTGTGGGAGCACCGTCAGGAAATTTCATGGTGTTGCGATTCGGAAGTTGAAGTGAGATAACAGAATTGTCAGGGTCAAATGGTGTTCGCACTTCTTAGAAGAAGCTGGAGTTTATAGGTACTTAGTTAGTGTGAGCACTAAATGTAGCCCACGACCACCCAGACACGGCATATAAATATCGCGGTGCCTCCCAAGCTATTTTGAACATTTTCAAGCAACGGAGAAGAGATCTTATCAATATAAGTTTTTTACGTTAGAAAAATCTTTATCACTTTACCTACCTCTGTTTTGAAACATTGAGCCTTCCTAGACAATCTCCGTCTACGATTAAGATTATCGGCCTGAGTTATCTCGCAAGACTTTGAGATAGGCTCCCGCCTAACAAGCAGGTCCTTCCGGACATGAATAATGTTTTGGAGGACTCAGTATCGGCCTTTGAAGGTTGTCCGGTTCCTCCTTTTTTCTTTGTAAATGCATTGTCTCATTGACTGTGGATGTTTATTACCGTGCCCGTGCAGTTTCGTCCAGAGAGGACACCTCTGATAAACTCTCTGAATTAGTATTTCGGGCAGCCCACTACAAGCAGTCTTTATCTCCTTTCATGGAGTTCTCAAATACCAGGCATTACCCTCTCTCACAATGGCTCCACCTTGCAACTAGGTCTGAGCAGCCCATATCGTTGACTTATTTCATGAATCATTGGTGACTGATTGGGAATAGTACCTTCGTCTATACCAATTTGCCGTTAACCGAGTTACCCATTGCGCCTTGGATAGCGTAGAGGCTTTAACACAAGCGTGCTCTAGTCACTAAAGCCACAGCTCAGGTAACTGTCCTCGCCCATGGTCTTCCTCATCATGTTCGGAACCCTTGTGCTAGGGCGGCACCTGTCTCTATCTCAGGGATAGTTTAAACGAGATAGTGAGTCTGAATACCTGACGTATCCTAGCTTTTCACTTCCAGTGTCTTTTATCTATCCCCTACTATGCAGCGTCTGCTTTCGCTAGGTTCCGGTATTTTTTGGGCCATCTTGACCCTTAGATCAAGGTAGAATAGTCTCGTTTCTATTGCCTAGCTTCTAGTCATGCAAAGTCGGAATTTATCTTGCTTTTTTGCATCCTTCCCGGCCCTCAACGTCTCTCAATCTTTTCTCGATCGGTACCCTGGTGTTTCCCTTACCCAGTTCCAGTTCCTTTAACATGATCGAACTCAGTTATCGACTTCTATGAACGATTACATCGATACTGAGTCTTCTCGGTGCCTGGCTGGGTTCTCTTCCTGCTTCGAATCACTTGGTTCCCCTTCTTCCGCTTTTGTCTAATCATCATTTCTCCGAGGTTCACCGACCAATTTCTTTTTCTTTTTTTCTTTCTTATTTGTTTTTTAAATAATATGTTTATTGTTTCTACGGGACAAGAAATGACATGCATCTTTAACGATATGGCCCAAACAAAACCGAAAAACAAACATAACCATCAACAAAGGAAAACAAACATATGCAATTTCCCCAACACGACAAATAAGCGTCGCAAAGCAGCCGTAGCTAAAATTAAGGATAGTATAAACCGCTCCCTAGTCTCGAGGGCCAGGGCGGATATTGCGGTAGATTGAAAGAGGAGGTTTGGAGGGGGGGTGTGGAGGTAGGGAGCAAGCGGGGGCATCCCAGGAGGGAAACTTGTAGTGGTGGTGCAAATGAGCTCAGCCAGCGCAATGACCAGCTGCTGGTCGGAACAGATTGGGGCCTCAGGGGCCAAGCCCGAGATCCCTTGGAGGAGGCGGGATCTCTGATAGGCAGACGAGGGGCAGGACAGGATGGCATGTTCGAAGGTCTGTTGGGCCTCAGAGCATAGCCGGCAGGACGTGTGGGTATCAGGATTGTCCCATGAGGGGTGAGCCGTGAGAGAACCTTTCCCAGAGGGCATCTGGTGTATTCTTCCCGCAAAACATTTGCCCAAGCCCATGAAGGGAGGGGGGGTGTTGAGGGCGGATAGGGGTAGTATGGAGGGGCTGAGGTGGCAGACCAGTGGGAAAGGAGGAGTTGTTTAGCCCTTAACTTGAGGCGAGCATAAGATGGGACAACCCCGGAAACCCGGGGCAGGTAGTCCGTCAAGTGGAGGGAGATAGGCGGCAACGTAGAGACGTCGTGTATGAGGGGGACTGTAATCACCCTACGATAGGTAGCTACAATCACTACCACTTTAGCCCAAATGGGATACCAAGTGGTAATCAGAGGTGGTATGGTCTCGTATACTTAGTATATACATAAGCTGGTAAACCTACGGTAAGGCCTAGGGAATAGTTGAGTAGCCTTGAGGTACTCTAGTAGGCAGGGTAACCTTTCGGAAGAACGTTCACATAAGGTCAAGAGAATGATGGGAATATTACACGGGCCCTCGAGACGACTTTTGTAGTCGACTGGAGGACTTCCAGAGTGGTTAATAGCATAAGAGGGCAAAGTTACCCTACCTTGGGAATTTGGTCATTATGCCTATGGAACCCAGTTACCCTACTGAGGTGTCCAAGTTACCCTACCTTCGCCAGCAAAGTCATCCTAGAACTTAGAGGTCGATTGCCTCACATTCAATAGGCTCTTAGATGTTCTGAGGCGCACACGCATCTGCGCAGGGAGGCCCCACACCTGTGTAAAGGTGGCCAGAACATACTATTGAACTTGGGCGGGATTTGCTAACACCGCCCTCTGGCCCCAGCGTTGGGACAGCATGTCATAGGCAGACGGCTGTGTAGTTGCTCGTTTGCTAGTTAAACGAGGTCATTCGAGCAGCTGCTGTAACACTGTATAAGTCGTCGCCCTCCGTCCGACTGAATGTCGTTCGCAGGATATATAAGGGGAGTAGGGGTAACCGCCAAAATGGAGGTTGCCCATATATGGTCTCTCGGGCATCTAGGAGTCTATTCTAGCCTACGGGTTGTAGGGTAGTCTTCCTACTGGTACTCAGGTAGTCTCCGAAGGCCAGGGTGCTTTCGAAACAAATACCTCAGTAACCAGTCCAGACCTTCTCCCCTTGATTTGTAGCATTACTATGGGTTGTAATTGGACTCTAGAGGCATGAGTCTTATCACGGTAGAGTATGTCCCGAAAGGCTGGCTATTGGTAGCGCCCACTTAGCCAACCATCGGCTACATCTCACCGGGGGAGCTTGCATGTTAATTTATCACATTGAATAGTGACGTAGATTAAATGATGGACTGCATACCTTGTATAGACGAAACTACCACTGGGCCAGTGAGTCCACCACCAAGGTATTGATTCTGGTTGTTGTCATAACAGTTAGCCACTGGTATGACTTCAATAGGAAGAGTTTTTCCACCTGCAGTTGTATTGAAGATATATTGCAGAAACTTATATCCTATTGACGGAGTTAAGTGTACCTGAGTTGGTCCGACACTGCCAGCAGGATAAATCCTGATGGAGGGTAGACCTCGGACAAACCCTGAGCAGGACAGGGTGCTTGCACAAGGTCAGAAGTAGTGGTGAATGTCAAAGGCTTAAATCTGATATCTACTTAAGTTTAAGCGTTTGGCATTCTACTTCGACAACCAACTTTTCCTCGAGAGAACTAAATTGAGTGAAGCTTCAAGCTTAACTATATTAAGTTTTACCGTTGATTCTTCTGAATTATTGTACCTCCTCTTTATATTCTGCTTTGAGTGTTTGGTGCGGTCGCAACCTTAGAGTTCACCTCTCTACAGGGTGCCCCCGTTACTGGGACGGCGGCGTTCGCCAAAGCTGTGATGGCATTGTGTCGGTATCTTGGGTTCTTGGCCTTGTCCGGGGCAGAATGGCAGTCGAGGTTGAAGAAGAGATATGGTAGGGAGGTAATCTTCCCGCGCGCCAGCAAGGGCACAAGGTGGGGCGAGAAGGTGGGACCGGATTTAGCGAGGCGTGCCGTGGCAGGGTTTATTTTCAGGGGGGAGCAGATGAGCCTTAGGCCAGCAAGGCGGCGCTGGTGGCGTATAAGAGCAGGTAGTAGGGGGCGACAGGCTTCTCTGTCTAAACATATTGTATTGGTTGTGGAAAAACAGTTAGTAATCCATCTACAGACCCGATGCCAGAAAACCGACATCGGCCTTATGATAGACGGGGGAGGGTTCCAGACAGCGGACCCATATAGGAGCATCGGAGCTAGGAGCGCACGCGCCAAGGAGAGACAAATGTAGGGTGGAAGGCCCATCCCGGAGGGGGAGAGGCGGCGAATCGGGGCCAGGGCGGCATTCGCGAGGGAGTACCTCCTGGCGAAGTGGGACCTTGGGTCAAAGGAGGGAGTGAAGATAAAGCCCAGCCACTTCAGGCGGGCTTGTGGATAGAAGAGCTGATCCTCAAGCTGCACCAGGAGGGAGCACGGCGGCTCATTGCTCCTGGCACTCCTCCCGTGGATCAGTTCAGTTTTCGGTACGGAGAAGGAGATGTTGATTGGGGAGGCCTTTCTCTTGAGCCCTGAGACGGATTTCTGAAGCAGGCGAATGTTGGTTCTGTAGGAGGGCGAGGCCACTGGAACTGCAAAATCGTCGACATAGGAGATAATAAGTGACCTGGGGGCTTCCAGCTGTAGGAAGGAGACGTATATGATGAACAGTACAGGAGAAATGGGAGATCCCTGAGGGACCCCAACCAAAATGGGAGCGAAAAGGTGAGGGGACCACTAGAACGTCAGGCGGCAGGTGCGGTTCCTGAGGAAAGAGCCGACCCACTCGACCAGGTATGGGCTGACCCTCTTCCTGCGGAGGAGGGAGAGGAGTGAGGGAGACTCCACGTTGTCAAATCCCCCCTTCACATCAAGGAAGTGCGTGGAGACTTTGTAGTGGAGGCCATGGAAGGACTCAATATTGTGTTGTAGGACGAGGGCGGCATCGGCAGTGGATCTCCCAGGGAGGGACCCGCATTGAAAGGGGTAGATGAGGGAGGAAGTCGTTGCTTGGGCTGAGAGGCGAGCAGCCACCAGTCTTTCAAGGATCTTAGAGAGCGTTCGAAGAAGGATGATGACCCTGAAGGAGGAGGGTCACTCGTATGAGGGTTTACCTGGCTTGTCGAGGACAATACCAAGCGCTTTGTTGAGGGAGGGAGGGTGAAACCCAAGGGCAAGCAGCGGGTCCAGGAGGGAAGGGAGAAGGGAGGGCTTGATCCGGTGTACAGATTTCCACACACAGTACGGGATGTGGTCGGGGCCAGGGGCAGAGGTGTTTGAGGATTTGGAGAGGGCCCTGGATATCTCTTCGGAGGTGAGGGGGGTATGGTCCTCATAGTGCGCGAGGCAGAGGAGCGGGGGAGGTGGGGGTTTGAGGGGAAAAAGGTGGTGGAAGAGTGTCTCTGCTACCTTGGCCGGATCGGAGGCCCCTGGCAAGTCCGGGAACCTTTGCGGTGGGCGACCAAATGCGAACCTCTTGGCCGTCCAGAGGGAGTGTGGAGTGACCAAGGACAAGAAGTCCGACCAGTGTGCTTTCTTGGCCAAGGCGATGGCCTTAAAGTATGTTCTCCTCAAGCTCTTCCTATTGCTCCAGTTGAGGGGGGACGGGTCCAGGCGGATATCCTTGCAAACTTGTGATATTCCCTTCTCGGAGACAACAGGCGAGGGGACCACCATGGTTTCGAGCGGGGGCACAGGCGTTTGCTCGGGGCATGGGAGGTCAGGAGTGAGGTATGGCGGGCAGAGGAGATGTCGAACCACCTACTCCGGGAGTTGGGCATGGGCTTTGCTGGGCAGGGTAATGTGGTGCAGGCATTCAGTGCCTGTTTTACCGCATCTAGGTCAAGGAGGGCCGAGTGTGGAGTAGGGGGGGGTAGGATAATTGCGGGCAGTTTTACTGTTATCACACACGGAACGTGGTCTGAACCGGTGGAGGGGAGGGGGGTGTCCCATGAGGAGATGAGGGGGGAGAGAGTGGTATTCGCGCAGGCCAGATCCAAAACACAGGGTCGCGAAATGGTGTCAAACGGGAACCGAGTATAGACCCCGGGTGTGTTGACAAGATTGTACGGGACGTCGAAAGCGACATCAAGGTAAAGTGCAGAAATGGTAAATTCCCTTTCAGATAGGGAGCGGCAGGGATCTGCCAAAGGATGGTGGAGGTTAAAGTCGCCTAAAACCAAATGAGGGTAGGAAAGAAAAGAAAAAAGCCGTTCAGGTGGTATGGAGTGGTAAGGAGGATTGTTTGTATGAAGAAGGTATACCGAGGTGACCCAAAGGGAGCGGTGGGGGGATCCAAAAAGACCTTCCAGGGAAAAGACATCCACTGAGAGCATCTCTGAGGAGTCGTGAAAGACAGTTGAGCAGGACAAGTGTTGGTTCAAAGTTCCAGAAACATAAATGGCTACCCGTGGACTGCCAGGAGGGGGTGGGGCGAAGGACAGAAATCCCGGAAACGTTGGGAGAACTGACCGTCTGGACGGGGTCTTGAATAGCAACAAGCAAAGAAGGGTGAGGCAGCATGGTAAAGCTGTGAAAAAGTGAGAGAAAAACATCCCAGCTCCCAAGGCAGTTATGTTGAACGATTGGAAAGGACGGGAAGACAGCCCTGCTGTCCGTGTATCGGGTGAAAAAATTCTCCCTTATTGGGCAGAGCCCTCGGAGGAGTCGGAATCAAGGAATTCATCACCACTCTCTCTTGGGGCGAGATCGGTGATGGTGCGGTGGGCCCTCTGCCTAGGTGGAGGAGCATCGCTGGGGAGTACAGGGGCACTCGGGGTGTGAGAAGGGGGACCTGGTGCTGAACAAAGGACCGTCGAAGGGCCAGCCTGGTCTTCAGCGAGATCCATGCTGTCCTGCCTCTGTCAAGATAGCACTTTTGGTGTCTCTGGGGTGGCTTTTGGGCGGGAGGGACAATCCCTACTGCGCGCAGAGTGCTCTTCTTGGCAGTTAGGGCAGCATGCCACGGAGGACGGGCAGCAGGCGAGTATCGGTTGGGGATTGCCACCCTTAGGGCAGAAAGAGTTAGGGCAGCGATGCTTAGCTTTTGTATGGGCGAGCGAGCAGAAGGGATAGACAGGCAGCGAGCTGGGATAGTGGTTGGAGATGTGGCCGAACTTCCAGCATTTCTTGCATTGGGAATTCCTGGAGGAGAACATCTGCTCCACTCTCCGGTGTCGGAAGAAGAGGTTGAACGAGGGGAGGAGGGCGAAAGCGTCGGGCGGGGCCACAGAAACAACAACGGAGGTTGCCGATTTTTGACCGCGAGATTCCGGGTCCGGGTTAAGGTAATGCGCTGAGAGAATGGAGACTCCCCTGGCATTGCGGATGGACTCATGAAGAGAGGGGAAGAGTTGGCCATCGTCCGAGGGGAGGAAAGCGAGAGGGATGGAGTGAATCCAAAGTTGTGTTTCGTTCGGTGTGGGTTTAAAAAGATCCCAAGTGGTGTTGCCTACCGGGAAGGCCTTGTTCAACCTCATAGTAAGGGGAGCGAAATAGGGGGTGTAAGGGGAGGCAGGGGTGTGAAGGTCAGTGCCGAGCAGTGACACTGAGCCCTTGTCATTGACCGTGCAGGTGAAGGAAATGGGAAGGGAGCAATTGGCCTCTCTGAGAACAGAGGCAGCGATGTCAGGGAAGTGGGCTGCTATTTTGAGCGCTTCTGGGTGGGGTTCGAAGGTGGTTCTGGAGGCGAAGAATCTGCGGACAGCTTGGGGGAGAGGAGGGGGAGATTTCGTAAAAACCTCACTCGACACAACCGCAACGGAGGAAGCTGAGACTGGACCTTTCACCTGACGACCCTTCTTTCCTTTAGCAGGGGGTGCGGCAGCTTGGGCATAGGTGGGGGTGGCCTTGGAGGTCATGGTGGTGGGGGGTCACCAGTTGGGGTCCAGATGACCGGGGGTCCAAGCAGAGCAGAGGGGGTACTTCCCTTTGGCGAATTCTTCCGCTTCCCAGGTATGGGGGTATTTCTTCGTGAACGCCTCAGGGTTGCCATATAGAGTCGGAGGGGAAGTTGACATGTCGTATCTCGGGAGATCCAGGTCAGCTGAGGGGGAGGGCCAGACTGTATTAGGTGGTGGTGGGGGTGGAGCCGGAGGAGCTCTTTCTTTCCCTTTCTCTTGCCGAGCGGGGTTGGTGTTGCTGGAGGGGGCGGGACGAGACCCACTAGGGTACTGTGTGGCCTGTTGTGCGACATTAGGGCGTTGGGGAGGAAAAGAGGCCTGAGCGGCTGACAGGAAATGGGAGGCAATGTCACGGAGGGATGCCTGGAGAGGGGCGAGGTTTGGGGGTTGCCGGGAGAGGTCCAGGTTAGCAAACTGAGAAGACAGGTTGTGGATTTCGGTCAAGAGGTTCTCAAGAGCAGTTGCGATGTGGACGCTTGATTGAAGTGAGGTGCATCGCAGAGGGAGGAGCATTTGTTCCCCAATGGAGAAGGTGGAAATGTTTGCTGGAGTAATGGGGGGAAAACCTGTGGCGGGGAGCCCTAGGTCAGCGGCAGTCTGGTGGAAAATCGAGACCAGATGGTCGAGATTTCCAGTGGTTGGGAGGGGAGAGAGAGAGGCTCGAGTAGCGTTTCTCAAGGGGCCACCCTGGTTGGAGGCCATGTCTGGAGGTGAGGGTGGGGACACGAGGCCCAACACTGAGGACGAAAGGTATGGAAGAAGGGAGCGTACGCAGAATGACGTGGTGTTGAGAAATGTAGGGGGGGAAAAGAGGGGAGCGGAAGGGTGGAGGTTCACCGACCAACCGGTTCATTTGATATAGACTTTTCGTTCTGGGACCTCATTCATAAGGTGCTCGCCGCATTGTTCTTTTTTAGTTTCGATTCCCGGGGTTACGCCTGGACTACCCATCCGCCGTCGCTGGTGGTGTCTGAGAACACTATAGTGTCTCACCGTTGTACATGTCCCATGCAACCGGACGGTCTATCCTGTTCACCGATCGTCAACTTCCTCCTTGGCTTTGTTCAGCCACCACAGCTATCCTTTTTCTTTGGCCCTGGGGGTTGATCGCGCTTTCGTTTATTTGTCTTGTACCTTTTGGGACCAAATGTCGCGACTGATTGCTCTTTTCGACAATGTTTCCAGAAATGGTTTGTCATTCCACATCGTGTGCATGCCTTGTTGTTCCTTCTTCAATCTCGAACATCTTCAGGAATGGTGTCGTAAGCTTTGTCCTAGTCTGTATGTACTACCTCGTTTTTGTCAGTAGCTGTCCTTTCCTTCAACCATGTTTTTACACGGGGTACCTTAGGCTTTCACTTACGGGTGGCCCGTTTTTCTGCCGTATATCTTTTGGGGGGTCTTATCTTGCTTTTATTGGGTGCCCGGTCTTTCGTTTTTTGACTTATCGATGTCCCTGAGGATTCTCCCTTTCCATGCCTTAGACGTTTGTCTTCCTCGTCCTTCTCGTGCTGAATCATGGCATTCTTAAACCCTTCCTGCAATAATTCGTCGTTGGGATAAGTTTCGAATAACAGTCTTAATACTCTGGCCTCCGGCATCTGAGCTTTAAGCATGTCTCTCCATGCTACCCCTTTGAGTCCAACCTTAATGTTGTGGTTCTCCATTCGCAAAAGGAATTGTCGTATGTCCCGATGATATTTTTCAAGTTTCATCAACTTGTGGGTTCTTTCCACCTCATGGGTAGGTGCAAATCTTTCGCTTACTTTTTGTTCAAACATGAACCATCTTTCGCAACCGATCTCCTTTTTATATCCGAATGCCCCTGACATCCTTTTCCAATAGGTATCTGTGAAAGGAGCTACATTGTCTCCTCCCATTTGTCCCAGGGCGTATTTAATTCAATCTACTTCTATGGTCCATAGATGGCCGTTCCATTGAAAATAGTCTTGAACTGCCATTAACCATATTCAAATGTCCTCATGGGACTTATTTTTGAATACCCATGGAGGGTCAGAGGGTCTTTTGGTGTTTAGCAGTCGTTCTCGAGCAATTGCTTTGGCCATGACGTCTATAACGTCTTCCTCTTTGTCCCCCGTTTCAGGATCTGGCCACGCTGGGCTTTTGCTCGTTTTTCCGCGACTTGGGCCTCCTTACGGATCCTCCTCTTCGTTGTCATTGTCATCTCCATCGTCTGGATCGGGGTCTCCTGCCCCGTGCATAGTCATTGGTGGTATTTGGCCTTCTCCATTTCCTCCTCCTTGTTCAGGAGTTGGATTTGACCGTTTTTTGAGACCTCCGTCGGTATTCCATACTGGCCGTTCCCTACTGTCAGCAACTACCGTTGGGGCTACTGACCTTTGAGCCGATATAGCTCCTACCTGGGCCTTTAGGTCAATCTTGATATCATGAAGTTTTGCCATTTCGGCTTCATGACGTCCCTGTTAATCTCTCGAGGCTTCCTTGTGTTCCTCCTTGTGCCGGTTTAAAAATCGATGCATAATTTGCATTGTTGTTTGCTCGGGCTTCCTCTACTGCGAGGATTCGGTCTCGAAGCTGCTCGTCCTGTCGCTGGCTGTGTTCCGCCTGCTCTGCATGGCGAGCTTGTTGGGCTTGGAATTCTGCTTGGACCTTTCGCACAATTTCTGCCTGAGTAGTTATGGACTCTTGGTCCAACATGCCGATGATCCTCTCCAACATGTCCAATTCCTCGACCAGTATGGACTCACCTTGTTCCAACTGGCGCTGCAGTTTTCCTAGTGCTCTTGCCTGTTGTTGGCCTTCATTGGATAATCGTCCGATATCTAGATACATGGATTTCTGTTCTCTCGCGATTCGTTGACTGAATCTTCCGAGAACTCCTCCAAGGTGGCCAGCGAATTGGTTTAACTCTTCCTTTGAGACAAAGGTAAGAGTAGGTGTCTTACAACGTCCTCGCATTAGTTGTTCAAGAGCTACCATTCCAATTGTGCTGGTATCCAGTAGGCCTGGGGTTTGGCTACTGCTATGGATGATAGTCTCATCCCCACCGGTCATTTTGGAAGCATGGGTTTCTTCTGTCATGATTGGTGATCGTGATGTGTCAGGCCGCCGATACACCGGGAATTCCTTTGTACTTTATCACACCGGTTTGGTGGGTATCTGATGATGCTTATCGAATTGACTTGGGATTAAGTCAGATAAGCGGAATATCGTAGTCCTTATCGGACGTAGGGTATGGGGTATTCCAGTAGTTGTCTGGAAATTCGTAGGTTTTTATATCCCTCGTGGGATATGGAGTGTTCCACTCCTCTTCTGGTTCTTGGACCAAGCCTCGTTCTTGCTGGAGGTAGGTCTCTATCCTCTGAGTAGCTGTAGGGGCAATAGCAACAGTATTGCCTTGCAGGAAAAGGTAAAGTATTTTGAGAATATGAGGCAAATCTCTTAAAAGTTCTTCAAACGAGTAGAATCGATGTTCGAAGATAGAATCAGTGAGAGATAAGGGTTCGAAAATAAACACTTCACTTATTTCGCCGAGCAGAGTTGTCATGTATTGAGCCTTGATAACAAGGAGAAATATCAATATAGTGTTAGGCGGGAGCCTATCTCAAAGTCTTGCGAGATAACTCAGGCCGATCATCTTAATCCTAGACGGAGATTGTCTAGGAAGGCTCAATATCTTAAAATAGAGGTAGTTAAAGTACTAAAGATTGTTCTAGCGTAAAACTTATAATATTGATAAGATCTCTTCTCCATTGCTTGATAATGTTCAAATAGATCAGGAGGCACCTCGATATTTATATGCCGCATCTGGGTAGTCCCAGGCTACATCTAGTTCTCATACTAACTAAGTACCTGCTAACGAACTCCAGCTTCTTCTAGTTGTGCGAACACCATTTGACCATGACAATTCTGTTATCTCACTCGACTTCCGAATCGCAAACTATGAATTTTCCTGACAGTGCTCCCACACATCAGTCCATTGGTCACAATCCATCTTCATCGGCATGGAGTCTTGCTTACCATTTGCATAGGCATAATGGGCTCCATAATCGAACCAACAAAGGGGCCAGCTTTGTTATCGAACCTCTCAGCATTGCAGATATGTCCTGCACTCAACAGCTGCAAGGCATAAGATAGGCTTGTCCCGATAATCACTCCAATGGCCATTATCTCTCCATAGTCATATCGTTATTGTATGGTTCCATCAGTATCCAAAGAATACTAATCGACATATGTGAGTGCAGGTATGCTTGCTTTCTCAAACTACCTCATCCAACAACACTATTCACTTCTGCGACTTTCATCGCAAGTGCGTGGAGTATAGAATGTGTTGCTTAACCATTGTCCGTAAAAACGCCCCGTTACCTAGTGACCACTTTGGCGACTCTTGTCTTTAGTGCTCAGTAGCTTTATGCGACGTCGACCGATTTGGCTCGAACCACTTGCATATGCTCGCCAAAGGTCTTTCCTCATATACCCTGCGAACGGGATCCGGTCGAAGCGATGGCCGCGATGTATACCGGGTTACGAGGAGGGCTCTCAATGACCATGTCTTTGGTCAGGGGACGCAACTACGGCGGCATCTGCCGATGTAGCGCCGTCCCAACGTGGGTGTGGGAGGGGGGTGTTCGCTTGTCCTTTTGAACTTAGAATCCTAAGGTAGGGTAACTATAGGCCTTTATTCACTAAGGGCAGGCTGAGCCTTCTGGTATGCCTAACAAACATCTAAGAGCCCTTAAAATGTGAGGCAATGACCTCTAAGTTCCAGGATGACTTTGCTGGTGAAGGTAGGGTAACTTGGAGACTTCAGTAGGGTAACTGGGTTCCATTGGCATAATGGTCAAATCCCTAAGATAGGGGAACTTTGCCCTCTTATGCCTTTACGCACTTTGCAAGTACTCCTGTCAACACTTAATATTGTCTCAGAAGCCCTTGTAACGTTCCCATAGTCTTCTTGACTTTATGCGAACTTTCTTCTTAAAGGTTACCCTGCCTTATGGAGTACCCAAGGCTACTCCACTGTTCCCTTGGCCTCGCCCTAGGTTAACCAGCTATTTGTATACCAAGTATACAAGACCATACCACCTCTGGTTACCACTTAGTATACCGTTTGTGCTAAGGTGATAGTCATTGTTGCTACCTATCGTAGGGTCATCACATCCAGAATGGTCCAGCTCATCATCAGATATTTGGAATGACTTTGATTCACACTATAGTATAATTGTCAGTATAATATCTCCTGTTCACGAGGGTAGCAATTCCACATGACATCAGATACCTCTCTCAATTAAACCACTGTTAATACTAAATACACATCACATTATGAAACACCTGTGGAGTCTCACACATGACAACAAGGAACAGAAGTGTAAGGCACAGTTTTACATAGATAATTGGGACAAGTACAGGTACAAAAGGCACTGTCTTACTGCTTCTGCTAAAGAATTTTTGAACGATGACTAGCTTCAGAAAAGCCTAATCGTTTTCAAAGACGATAATCAGGACGAGCCTCATGATAAGAAACTATATTGGAGTTGTTACCTGTGAGTGTAATCCATATTATCAAGCGTACATTAAGGCTGTGTCTACAGAGACACTGAGTGTATTAGCATTTGATATTGATAGAGTCAATAGAGTATCATACTTAGACTAGGATAGATTCAATTTCTCATAGCACGTCAATCAAGTCAGAGGTGTTCATCTTCATCTTCAGAAAGTCTTGATGCCCTAAGGTTGTGTTTGGTATATGATGTGGGGCAGTGTTGGGTTGACGTCTTATTCTTAGCCTTAGACGTTTATGAATGCCAAGGGATACCAAGATGCATTGCAGTATGCAACATCTCATAGTCTTACATTCAGATAAGGCTTAAAATGGTGTTTGACAACATGCGATGGGAGACTAAGCCATCGATCCATTCTCTATGATTGGTATATTCTCTCTTAGCAATTTGGCCTTCTATCGACGATCATTGTTTGTCAAGCCCACAATACCTTCCAATAAATGTTTGTTCTACACTCTACACTACCACAAGTACTTACAGTACATACAGTACCCTAAGGGAAACAAACAAGCAAGAACAAGGGCAGACCCAATGCTCTTGCTCTTGAAGACACCTATAAGAGGTCCTCTCATACACCCCTGATCCACATATTCCTGTTACTTTCAGACATACTATACTTACTATTTTGCTTTTCAAAAGTGCACCAACCGCCATCTTTGTAAGAGATATTTACATCAACCATATTCTATACCCTTTGAGCTTTACTTGACCTGGTATCAATTGCCTTAGTCAGCCAACCATTTTGTTTGCCCCAGCAGTTTGATTTAATTCATTCATCCATGCCAAAATAGTGCCCCGAGGCAGAGCAAGACATTAATTATGCAAGGGAAAGCAAGCCAACTTCCACACCTAACTTTTGAGATCAACTTTAACTCTCCGCTTCAAAGATGTCCTGTGGATCAGCGTTGCACACCAGAAGTTCAGAGCGAAATAAGAAGAACTCTCACACATTCTGCTGGCCATCGCCCATAGAAGACGCATTATAAGCAATTATTATTCCCGGCCTTACCATGCGTAAATAGAATAGCGAACAGACAATTTTTGTATTTTTTCACATGAACAGAGAACCGGAGCCTGTTGAGCACAGACACTTCCACTCAGCCATCACAGATTTGTGGTATTTATAATCAAAGTATCTAGTATTTTGAATCAGTTATACTGACTGTCTAACTCAAACCAGTCCTGTATATGGTGACATTGCATATGCAAAATAGTAGTGTGGATATATGCATCCGCATAGCACATCTGCCCTCTATACTACATTACACAAGCAAATCAAGGCCTATATTATAGCTCACCTCTTTAACCCCAGTCACCTAACTGAATCACAATTTCACTCCATTGTTTATTTGCTCCAAGCCTTTTGCCAGTCACGGAGCATATGGAGCTCATCCAAAGCCAGCACCACCCAGATGATATTGGAGAGCTCATCCATTATCTGACAATTCTGGTTAAAGATTCACCCATGAAACTGCAGATGTCAAATGAGTGCCAAAAGGCTGGGCGGGATATTCATGATGATATTGCAGAACCTTCAGCTAAGTATTACTAATCTTTATTCTGTTAGCCCTTAACTGACAGCAGATCCCAGTCCCTGACTCAGATTGGCCCTCTCTATTTTCCTGTGTGCATTGAGAATCCATATTATTCAAAGAACTGGTGTACTGCCTACTATACAGCCATTCCTCGGCCACCTATAGTTTGTAAAAAACTCTGAAAGGGGAATCACCTGGGGGATTCTAACTATACTAAGCATTGTGGATTTGTTCCAGGAACTCAGAGGGCAAGACATGGAAGAAATTTGATGCCCCAGCTATCTATTTGGTATGACGGGAGAAGCTACCGCCATGCTACGTCAAAAGCCGGATGATTCACCCCACCTATGATAGCTCATATTTCTCAATAGAAATGACGACATTCATGAGTAGTTCCACCCTGAGAAAGGCCACAATCCCCTGAACCTAATGGATATTGAGTCATTTTGTGAAGATAGAGAGGACCTGGATGAAACCCCCAAGCCTTCCAATGGGAGGTACCTCTTTTTAGACCGTGACGTCTGGGATGAGTCAGCTGGAGGAGATGGCTCTGTGTGGGAAATGTGGGATAAAGAGTCTGTTGACGATAAGAAATGGCTAGAGGCCAAGCCAGAGGGAGAAACTCGCGTGCCTAATAGCGCTGGGGTAATCTATGTGGATGACAGTGATGTAAGTATCTAATCCAAAGCATCATTCATCTATCTTTATCCTTCACATTAAAATGGAATAGCAAATTAAATAAGGATCTCCAGATACTTGGAGATCTGGGCCTCTCAACACGCCAGGGGAATATTTTATCGCAAATTGAAGTACCAGCAAGCTGTAATCCAATTACAACGCGTCAGTGTTGCACTCTTACGCCCTTCAGGGTCTGCTGAGCTGAAGAAACTTGAAGCGCTTCGCGAAATAGCGAAGGAGCCCTGTGGATGCTCAATTGGCTGGTAAACCCAGGGGTTGTATCTATGAGGCGTCAAGGGCACGATGGTACTAAGGATACACCTCCTGGTAGTCTATCTATGATTTGTGATGAACTTCCACTCTTACCTCCTACAGCTCCACATACTGGACTCTATCTTACAATTCCAGAGAGACAGATAGAACATCCATCTCCCCTGTCTCAACACCTGCCAGCTACAATCAATAAGTCCCCAACCTAGCTACCACACCTAGCATGCAGAGCTCAAAGCTCTTGTTCTCCGCCAGCCCCAAACAACACCCTATCTACACCTCTGATATGCTATTCAGCAAGACGCAGCATGGGCAGCAAATAAAACAAGATTTACTTGTTTTTTATGTAATTTCTTTTCATTTATACCCAAACAACCTTACTATTTACTAGATGTTTTCCCTTTAATGTTTGTGAAATCCTTTTCTGCATCTTGTTTGTAACTTGTATTAGATCAAATATGATTAATAATACCTATGTGTGTCCTTGCATGAGCTTCTTGACCTTACTTCCCCTTAAGCTAACTCTAATATGTTTTTCCCGATTTGGCAAGCCGTGCATTGTCTGTCTATGATGAAGCAGGCGATGGCTAATAAAACTTGACAATTAGCGAGGATAGATGATGTGAAACTGATATCTTGAAGGTGAGCGGTGTTGAATCCACTTCCTGAGATTAAGATCAATAAACCCAAACAGCTTTTAGCGTGGCGGGTGTCATGTTAGAATTGGTATCACTAACTGATACTCGTAGTTAGTTTTTGCCTAGGCTCAGACATCGACGACGCCTCCTACATTATTAACACCGGCATTCCATTGAACTTGTTCATATTAGAGTCTAGATGAACATCATACATGAGCTTGTCCAGAGTATTAACTTAATGATAAACAAGCAGAAAAACCCCCTTTTGTAGCCAAATAGACTTTTTCATTAACCCCTAATTGTATGTAATCGTCAACCCCCCTCCATCTGCCCCCTAAGTGCATCAGTAAAAAAAACACCCTACGCCCTGGTACGTCCTGTACACCCAGTCCGCCGGACGGTCCAGGCGCTTATAACGTAAACTCCAGTTCTGGGTACATCTGCCCAGGCACTTGTCTACAGGGCGCAACCATGTTACACCGGGCGGCAACGGGTGCCTTCCGGTGCACTAACCCTAGCAACTGAACACCCAGAGAAATACTCTTCCTCCTGACCGCGCCCAATGGCCCTGGTAGAACAACTACCTCCCTCCAGTGCTGTTAAACTATGAATCCTCTCCTTCCAGTGACACCCGGTTCCTTCCCATGACACCCAATAGTGTCTGAAACCAATACTGAACCCTCCCGTAGCCTTCCCAGTTCTCCCTAGATCGCCTACTCCGGCTGTTTTCACCCAGGATGAAATTTTTACTGAAGCCTATATACTAAGAGAGCTATATTGGCTATTCTAGTGTTTTAGCAAGAGAAGGGATGTCAGATCAATGAGTATGGTTTATTTATTAAAGCTATAAAAATGTATGGATCACTACTAGTATATGGCACAGAGCGGGAGTATGCTTGTAGCCTATGGCAGAAAAGACTCTGGAGATATATGCCAGGGAAACAGGAATACAAAGTAGAAGATAGCTCCTCAGCCAGGTGCCGGATTGAGTCGGCAAGCGGACCATTTGAATCCGCCGGACGAGAAGAATCGAATAGTATAAGGCTCGAACCGGTGGCATGCCTGTAGCTGTCAGCAGGTTCAAAAGGGTGATAGCTTGCCAGCCAGAGGTCCGCCAGGGTCGGGAGATAGCCCATGTGATTCAGCTCGACGAGAGGAATTCAATGGTATAAGGCTCGAAGCTGTGGCATGCTTGTAGCACTCTGCATCAAACAATCTGTAGGTACCTGCCCGGTGAACAAAAGTACAAACTCGATGATAGCTCCACGGCCAGCGGTCGGATCTGGTCGGGAGACAGACCATTTGAATCCGCCGGATGAGACGAATCGAATGGTATCAGGCCCGAAGCGGTGGCATATCTATAGCAGTCAGCAGGTTCAAAAGGGTGCTAGCTCCCCCCGCCTGAGGTCCGCCAGAGTCGGGAGATCGCTCATTTGATTCGGCTCGACGAGAGGAATTCAATGGTATAATGCTCGAAGCTGGGGCATGCTTGTAGCACTCTGCATCAAACAATCTGTAGGGACCTGCCCGGTGAACAAAAGGACAAACTAGATGATAGCTCCACAGCCAGCGGTCGGATCGGGTTGGGAGGCGGACCATTTGAATCCGCCGGACGAGAAGAATCGAATAGTATAAGGCTCGAACCGGTGGCATGCCTGTAGCTGTTAGCAGGTTCAAAAAGGTGATAGCTTGCCAGCCAGAGGTCCGCCCGGGTCGGGAGATAGCCCATGTGATTCAGCTCGACGAGAGGAATTCAATGGTATAAGGCTCGAACCTGTGGCATGCTTGTAGCACTCTGCATCAAACAATCTGTAGGTACCTGCCCGGTGAACAAAAGTACAAACTCGATGATAGCTCCACAGCCAGCGGTCGGATCAGGTCGGGGGGCGGACCACTTGAATCTGCCGGACGAGGCGAATCGAATGGTATAAGGCCCGAAGCGGTGGCATATCTATAGCAGTCAGCAGGTTCAAAAAGGTGCTAGCTCCCCAGACAGAGGTCCGCCAGGGTCGGGAGATAGCTCATCTGATTCAGCTCGACGAGGGGAATCCAATGGTATAAGGCTCGAAGCTGTGGCATGCTTGTAGCACTCTGCATTAACCAATCTGTAGGTACCTGCCCGGAGAACAAAAGTACAAACTCGATGATAGCT
>Ga0307509_10004565_pt1 | contig 19871 bp, 25 predicted proteins | sample 10_EM_MG_FD_202245 | JGI IMG/M metagenome (GOLD analysis project Ga0307509, IMG submission 202245) | Populus trichocarpa ectomycorrhiza microbial communities from riparian zone in the Pacific Northwest, United States - 10_EM | ecosystem: Host-associated > Plants > Roots > Unclassified | place...
TAAGGCCGATGTCGGCTTTCCTTGGGCGAAAGGCCGGCGATAGATCATTATCCAGGTGCGGATCGATGCGGACCGGCTGAGCTAAGCCAATTAGCGGAAAATGTCGCTAAGTCGTGCGCGAATTCGTTTGGAGAAGGGCTTCTCGGAGGTCGGTCCAGGTTCGTCGAGGGCGAGTACTTTGGACGAGCACAGTCGAGGGAGATGTGAGGGAGACGGATCCTGGCTTATCGACCGAAGCTGGGCGAAGGATGCGCGAAATGGGAGAATCGATGGCGATTGATAGCGCGCCAGAAACGAGGCCGGATAACGGGTCAAAGACTGACAAGGCAGCGGGCTGGGCCGTCACGGGCATCCACGTGGGCCGAGTCGTGTTCCAACACCAGGTCCCTCTTGCCAAGAGGGCATCCAACCATGACGCAGAGATGATGGCTCTGGCACACGCTTCCAAGCTTGTACGCGAGACAATGCTTGGGGAGCCCCACATAAGGGAGTTCCACGTCTTTTCCGACTCGACTGCCTCGCTCACCTCGATTTTTGATCCGTCGCACCACCCCTGCCAACAGGCTTCCCTCATGTTCAGACGAAACATGCACACCCTGTTCTCGGCCCAGGATGACGTCAGGGGAAGGCTCGTCTGGACCCCTGGTCACGGGGGCCTGGACCACATGATGTTCACCAACAAGAAAACCAAGGCCGCCGCCAACTCATCTAGTGGCCGGTACCTCTTACCCCTGTTCATTTCCAGATCAGCCGCCCTGTCGGAAGTCGAAGCGCTCGCCATCAAAGAGTGACATACACACCTTGACTCGCTAGAAGGCGATCACAAAGGAATTTTCCACAGCAACAGCAGATTCAGACCCTTCGCCAACAACCTCAAGTCCTCCACTTTCCTGACCCGGAAACCGGCTAAGTGGTTCAAGGCAGTCAACCGTCCCACCATGTCGAGGCTAACCCAAATGTGCACTAACCACGCCCCCACAGGGGAGTACTTCAAGTGGTGCGTGTGGAAGTACCAGGACAAGCCGACGTCCTTCTTCCACTGCCCTTGCAAGCTCACCCACGACATCCCCCCCACTCTCCAAACGCGCGATCACATCGTACGCACATGCCCTTTGTTTGAAGACGCACGGGAACGACTGCAGAGAGTGTTCCCCGGATTACGAAAGCCACGCGTGTCGTTAGGCAAGATGGTGCGGAAGAAGACCATTGAACACACGCTCGAATACTTGAAGGCGGGGCCCTTCTCCCGGAAGCACGCGCCCCACGAGCCCCCGTGATTCCCTTTTTTCTCGGTCTAGACTAACGTCAGGTCTCCACCACTCGGCCTTATACGGGTCATTTGCCTTTTAGGCCACTACCGGCTTCGTCCCTCCCCGCCTTAAGCGGCACTCCTTACCCCCTGATATCTCCTTCCTATTTCTTCTCGCCTTCGGGTACCTCATTTGAGGTTTCAAGTTTCTCTTCGGGGAATAGTTTAGCTGTGTGCTAGAATCGTAAATTCCCTCGTTGTCGTAGAATAGGGGACTCCTCTGGCCACCGAGCTGATTGGGAGTATAATAGAACCACACACACACACACACGAGGCAGGTCACGTGAAAATCGAACACACCATCCATCAATGTTCAAATGTTCAACGTCCACGTGCAATGCGCGTCATTTATAGATCTAGGCACAGCGCCCGGTCCGAGGAAAGGGGTTAGACGGAGGCTGGACAGTTTATGACGCCACCTTACAGTAGCTCAAACCCCAAACGAGCTTTCGATCACTCCCGAATACCGAACTTCCATCTCCAATCCCGACCCTCCGCATCCGCACTATCCCAAATGCTCATTTCTCCGCAAGGATGCACCGACAGTATAAAATACGAGGCCCACCGCAAGGTGCACCTGGCACCGACCACCCAGCCGCATTATGACCGTTGCCGTTCCCTTGAGCCCATTGGACATGTCCGATTCCAAACCTTCCCCCATCGGACAGATCGTTCGCGGCCGGTACCTTGTTCAGGGGCGCATCGGCTCGGGGACTTTCGGCATCGTGTACAAGGTCGTCGACCTCGAGTTGTCTAATCTGGTTGATGGATATGTTTGCCGTGCTATGAAAGTCATCGACGTCGCCGACCCAAATCCTCCTCGCATCCCACCCCCTGGCTACGTCAATCACCAACTTCAACATGCCACGCGCGAAATATATTACCACCAACTCGTCTCCTCCCACCCAAACATCGTTACCCTCCACGAATACTTCCTCATTGCGAACCGCGAAGAGATGTTCCTCATTTTGGATTACTGCGCTGGAGGTGACCTGGGGACCTACATCAACGAAAGACGCAATCCGTTCGCAGGAGACGATAGGCGGATGAGGGAGATAATTCTTCAGATCTGCGGCGCCGTCGATTTTATCCACTCGAAAGGAGTGTTCCACAAGGACCTGAAACCACAAAACATCCTAATTTCTCGGGATGGGCGCAAGATCTTCTTGTGCGACTTTGGGTTGTCGGCGGATACTCAGACGAGCACCCGCGCAGGAGGCACGAAACCTTACATGAGCCCGGGTAAGGGGTCCTACCTCACGTGTGGCGAGTGTTTATTGAATCGGGTTTCAGAACTCCTGGACAGGCAGGGGTTCTATTGCCCCCAGCGAGCGGATGCCTGGACCTTGGGAATCATTATCGCGAATATGTTCGGGCTCTGGTTGTGGGACAGCGCCAATATCCACAGCAGAAGATTCGTCAGATTCATGCGCAATGGTGACCACTTGTTGCGAGCCCGATCCATTTCCCCAGGAGCAAATGACCTCATCCGTGACATCCTCCGCTTCCACCCCGAACTCCGCCTTTCTGTTCCAGAAATCGCCACTCGCGTACTTGAGCTTCGCTCCTTCTTCGATGACCCACATACCGGGTCTACAGCGCGCGAGTTACAGGGGATGGAATGTGTTTACGGGCGTATGCTCGCAAGGGCGGATCCGATTGCGCGGAGGAGGAAGGAGTTGGAGTACCTTAGGGATTTGGATGAGACGTTGGCCTTCAACGATCTGACTGGCCAGCTCCCCCTTCCTCGGCCACAGCCAAGGATTCGTGTCTCCCACCCGCCAGAAATACCTCCCCCTCAAACATACCGACCGCGTTGCGCCCCTATCCCAGATGTTCCTTCACCAACGTCGACACGCAGTCCTGTGGAGTCTACCAGGAAAACCATGAAACGATGGGGTTTGGGAAAGTTGAAATTGGCGAGTGGTTGGTATTATCCGTAATTTTAGCAGGTGGCGCAGGTGTTTGTCGGTCGATACCCTTCTGTTCATCAATACTGGGCTCTTGAATTCACCCGTGGGACCGAAAGTCTGGAACGATAAAAAGGCAGACCCCACCGTGGTTCGAACACGGGACAACACGATCTGCAATCGTATGCTCTAACCACTGAGCTATGGAGTCTTACAAATTCCCCTGACTGTGACATTCGAGAGCAGCTGCCATGGGGACCCTCCGACCAAATTTCGATCCGCTTCGCCATCCGCCCCCGTGATCGCGCGGCGTCACCTCAACCGGATCCTTCATGAAGGCCGTTCGTCGCTCCCTCCCCCGCAACAAAATCCTCTCTCGTAGGCTCCATGTCGCCCCCCACACTCCCACGACGCAGGTCACGACCCTGCCGAACAAAATCCGGGTGGCTACCGAAAACACGCCTGGCCATTTCACTTCCTTGGGATTATACATTGATGCTGGGACACGATACGAGACTCCCTTGACGTCCGGAGTCAGTCATTTCTTGGATAGGCTTGCTTTTAGGGTGAGTTATGGAACTACTATCTACGGCTTCTGTCGTCGGTATTGAGCAGAAGGACCTTCCCGCAGTCCACTAAGACACGTTCCGACGAGGACATGCAAACGGCTACCAGCGCGCTCGGTGGTCAGATCTACTGTGCCGCATCGAGGGAAGCTATAGCGTACCAGTCTACCCACTTCCAAAAGGCGACGCCACTAGCTGTATCCCTCATTGCCGACACAGTTGCCAACCCTCAATACACTCCGGAGGAAGTCGAAACTCAGCGGGAAGCCGCTCGCTACGAGATTCGTGAATTCAAGTCGAAGGTGGACACCTACCTTCCTGAAGTAGTCCACCATGTTGCGTATAATGGTCAAACCCTTGGGAACTCACTACTTCCCCTCGAGGAGAGGATCGACAGTATTAATACCAAACTCCTATTGGATACCAAGAAGGATTGGTATCGACCAGAGAGAATGGTGATTGCTGGGTCCGGCATCCACCACCAGGAGCTGGTTGAGCTCGCGGAGAAGCACTTCTCTTCCTTCAAGTACATTCCTTCGGTCACACCCCAGCTGAACACATCCACCCGTTCATCCTCCACTCAGACACCAATCTCTCCGCATCTCCTTGCCCCCGGGCAACCACCATCACTGTACAAGTCGATGACTCGTGCAGCATCATACCTCTACAACCCCGGTGCGCAGCCTCAAACTGAGATCCCAGGGTTGGTCAGCAATTCCCGCTCGCCGGTGAATTACACTGGTGGCCACCGTTTCATTCACGATCCTTCACTCGAGTTCGACAACCTTTGCCTTGCGTTCGAGGGCCCGGGTGTCTACGACCAGGACATCTATGCCCTCGCTACGATCCAAACTCTCCTCGGCGGCGGCGGAAGCTTTTCAGCAGGTGGTCCCGGAAAGGGCATGTACTCTCGACTATACACCCACATTCTCAATCACTATGCGCAAATCGACAACTGCACCGCGTTCCAACATATCTACGCTGATTCTTCGTTATTCGGATTGTTCGCCTCGTTCCTCCCGAACACACCGCGCAGCAAAGGAAACACAGCGAAGGATATTTTACCTCACCTAGCCCACCAGCTTAGCCTATTGCTATATACGCCGATTCCGACGAGCGAGTTGAACAGGGCGAAGAACCAGTTGAAGAGCAGTCTGGTCATGACGTTGGAGAGTAAGCCTGCGGAAGTCGAGGATTTAGGCCGACAGGTTCGTCTAACTTCCATTTGTCTCGGGGTTATCTCACCAACACCACCCGAACAGCTCTTGGTTCTCGATAGGAAGGTCCCATTGGAGGAGATGTGTAAGAAGATCGACGAAGTAACTACCGACTTGCTTCGTGAGGTAGCTGAGAAGGTATTCGGCTCTCGAATCAACAAGCAAGCTACCGTTGTATGCATGGGCCACGACGATGTCGGTGACTGGAAGGCGGTTCTGAGGAAGTACGGTGTCGGTGGTGGCTACTAATCGTTTGCACCACGCTTTCCATATAGACAGCCTACTATCATTATGTGTATCCACGTAGTACTTATTCACTCCCTACAGTATTAATGACAGTCCCAGGTCCGATCGTAAAAAGCGTATTGAGGTATTCGATCGCGAGGTAGAGCTTGGTGTGGTGGGGACTCTTATGTTGTCACCGAGACAGGGTCCAGTGTGTCCGCTTTCCTGTGGAGAGGTATACTATTCCATCTGCATTTGGGGGAGGGTCCATCCAGGACCCAGGCTGGTTGGGAATTAAGTTTGTCACCTACCTGGAGGTTAGTAAACCTTGCCCTCAACAAACGCGTACCAAGGCGACGCACCAGAAACGTTTGCCCGACCTTGAAATTACCACCTTCGCCACCTTCCTCAAAAACGAGGCCCATTACGTTCCACACCGTAATCTGTGCCGTCCTGTTCGCAGGCTTACGATCGGTACGCGCATCCCTGGCGACAACGACCCTAAAGTCCTTTACGTCTCGGAGTGGGTAGAGGGCCTGGAGAATTTTGTATGATATATTAGTCTGGTGCTGGGGGGGGGGGGTCGAGGGAACGTACGTTGAGCTCGGATTCAATTTCATCCCCCGCCTTTTCCTTTTCCTTGACGATGTTCTCCCTTATAGTTCTGGAGAGCCACCCCGCGTGCTTCGCCGTCACACCAGAGAGCACGTTGAAAGCTTTGCTTTGGGAGTGTATCGATTGCGAATGAGAAAACCCCTCAAGTTGTTCGTAAAAGTCCTCAACAACGTCGGGGCAGACATCTGCGTAGAGGTCGAATAGAATTTGGTCAACGAACATCAGGAAGCGGTATATTGGGGGTCGCACCCACCATCTTCGGGGATGAGTCTGTCACCGAATCTCGAGTCCATCCGGTCCGCGTAGCCTTCAAGGGTCGAGATTCGAGCCTCCAGCTCGTTCCTGAGCTTGACGGCTTCTGTGTCTCTCTTCGCCTGCGCGAGGTAGAGCGATCATACATTCAGGGTAGGTTTTCAGCGGTGAAACTGGAGGTACCAACCTGCCAAGCATCCCTCACACCCATCTCCTCCTTTTCACCCATCGGCCCCACCCTTCTCCGCTTCCCGTCTTCACCCTGAATAAATTCCAGATATGCCACAGGGTACACCTAACTAACGTTCAGCAGACACTCACAATTACGAGGGAAACAAAATGCCTTTTCGATCCGGAGTTTCATCATAGCGATCTTCCCCCCATCCGGAGTTAGGCTACTCAGAGTACACACACTAGCGCACCTCCTGAACCCTAATTTGGCATGCCATGGGGCGAGGTGGGTCGAGTTCCCAGCGAGGCTGAGCTTGACACTGTCGTAGGCCTCAAGGATATCTGAGGGCTCCTTGCGATCTGAAACGAGCTGAACCCCCATCAACGCATCGCAGAATACATTCAGCTGAGTTACGCACCTTGGCATCGACGACGCCGATCTTCCTTCCTACCCTAATTACCCCCCTGCGAATCGCACGAGCGAGTGGTCCGTCAACCTCGGCCCGAAGCCTGTACCAGCCATCGGTTATTTCCAACTCCGGCACATCTTCGACCATCCCGTCCGAACTCCGCTGACCCCCCATCCAAACCACATTAGAAACACAGAGAACCATTGGGGATGACGGGGGGGAGTCACCCGCCGCGATGAGCTTGAATGGCGGTCTGGACCCTCCTTGAAGCTCTCTCTCGTACCTGGGTACTGCACTATCAGGGGTGTAACGGATGTAATGCCGAGGTAGACACACCTATAAAGTAATTGCACTATTGTCTCTTCCCAGCTCCACCTTCTGGCCTCAGTGGGATCTAGACATATCATCCCGGCTTGTTTCCAGAGTATCAGGCTCCAATGGTTGGAAACCCAATCTTCAGTTGCCAACGTGCACCCCGCGCTTTGCAGTTCTTCAAAGGCGGCCGTTGGTCCGAGAGCGCCGGAGGGCGAATAGAAGGAGTAACGGATTGCCGTCTCGGGCGTAATCTGGTTCATCTCCGCAACGCTTCTATTTGGTGTGGTCGTTAGGTGGGGAATCGGGGGCGGGAAATTATCGTGCAATACTCACATCCCCATGGATTCGAGCTCATCCCCAGAATACGACTGGGGTACTTTGTTACATGTGGCAAGTGTTTTCCGGTTCGGTGGTGACCCTAAGGTCAAGTTGAGTCATCAGAGCCCGATATTGACGGACTGAGGTCGGACTGACTGAGGTCAAAAAATAGGTATTCCTTCGCCTTTTCTTTTCCTTTCCGACTACTGGATGGCGATTTCAACGAGGGAGGAACGTTGTAAACTGGCTTCCGAGGGGGAGAATTCATTTGAATCTGAAATACTTGTCCCTTTTTTGGTTCTTGTGATCTTTTGTTCTCTTGGTCCTCTTGGGGTTTTGCCCGACTAGGGTCTCCCGGCCGCATCCCAGGTTTGAATGGAGTCGTGAATTTCTTAGTGGATCCCGGTCGGTGGGTCACACCAAGCCTCGCTGGCGTACGGAAAGCGGAGTCCGGAGTAACCCTGGAGGGAGTCGAAGGGTTGGGGAGGGTTGGAGTAGAAGCGGACGATAGTAGCGGCGGCTTGAACTGAGGAACCGAGCCCTTAGATTGAGCAACGTTGGAGGGAGAAGCGGGTACTGGGTTGGTTGGATTCGCCTTGCTCGCCAGCAGCGGTGGTTTGAATGCCTTCTGTTTAGTAAAAGGTGTGTGTTGTGGCGAAATCTGTCGAGGAGCAGCAAGTATTGGCGACGCCGAGTTCTTGTTTGTGCCTGAAGCCGGGTTGGTTGGTGTGACCGGTCTTGGGGGTGGAGTGGGTTCAGTTGGAGAGGTCGAGGGCGGGATGTACGAAAGTTCTTCTTCAGCGTCAGCTTCCCAAGCCCTCATACGCTTCTTTACGCTCTCGAGGGCATTCTTGGAAGGTTGGAAGGAGGTGCCCTTCCCCACAGAAGTGAACCCTACAAAACCGGGGTCCTTTGTGGTAGAGGCGGACTGAAACCCAACGAAAGCAGGGACGTCGGTTGGGGGTGTGTCAAACCATGAGTCGTAATCTTGTTCCGAAGGTGGCCCTTCCGGACTGGGAGAGCGGTGACCATCGTTGGGTATCTTGCCAGCCATTGCACGAACGGAGGTAAACCCCACGGTAGCCGGTACCGACGGACTCGACTGCATCCTGTCAGCCGAGGTCAGTCGAGTGGACGTGGACGCGGCCTGAGTCGTGACTGGATCATCGAGGACATCCGAACGCAACTCCGACGTCCGTCGTTTATCTCTGGCTGGTTGCGACGTTTGCAAGCCTCCAGTATGAAGTTGGGCGGGTTGGGACGGCCATAGGGGTGTTGCGGAGTAGTTATTTTGTGAAACCGCGGCGTCGATTTCAGATAGGCTCCGCAAGTCCTCCGGAGACAGATCCTCGATGAATTCGGGATAGTTTGGCGAAGACATCCTCTGCTTCTTGCGCAGAGGTGATGAGTCTACGGGAACCAAGAAATCCAGCTTTGTCCGAGGGGTGAACAAAACGAACTGACCTCGGCTCATTATCTGCGTGTCTCGTTGAGTTGGCGTTGGTCGACGCGTCTTGGGAAGTGGTGGCACGTGTCTCGCCAACCTCCCACTTGAAGTTCAAGCCACCGTTAGCCGGCTGCATCCCACTCCCCTCACCCCTGGTTCTGCGGACCTGGTGAACTTCGGCGTAGGTATCTCTAGCGAAATCATCCGTAGGTCCGTTGTGATTTTTCTGTGGTTTTCTGTGGGATTTTCACCCCGCACAGCCTGTGTCTTCCCCTTCGCTTTGTCATACGCCTGGGGAACAGATAACTCTTCGCATTCCGTTGTCTACTGAATGCCCCGGTAATGAACGGCGTCACCCAAACTCAATCACAGCGGCCAAAGTTGCCTGCTGGACCCGCACCGGTCAATGCTCCACCCGCACCCCCTCCAGCACAGAAACCGACCCCCGGCCATTCGCATCCAAGTCACCCACACACCCGTCCGCCCCAACATCCAACCACACAACCACCCCCAAACCGCGGTCAACCCCCACCTAATACCCAACACCTGAAGAATAAGAAGAAAGCCGAACCAGCACCCGTCGACCCCGCCGTCATGTACGAGAGTTTGAAGAACAGGATCGCGGCGTTGGAGGAAGAAGAGACTCACGAAGAGGAAGAAGAACGGAAGTTTGGTGCGTCACCCACAACCTCTATGCTATTCAATGCCCAGGCCCGGGAAGTTGATCAGACGCACCCATTACGTTTCGCAGCTGAGGAAGCCCAGAAGTCAGTCAAGGGCGTACCGGACAACCTCGTTCATACAAAGTATGTCGAACTGGTATGGCCATCTCCTCCAAACGTGTGATGAGGTTCCATTCTGGCGCTCATCCGACGCTCCTCAGTTCGCCGAATTCAAACGACTCGAGAGGGACCACGCCAAGGAGAAACAGAAGCTGACAAAGGACAAGGATGCAGGTTAACGATTAACGTTGGCGCATATATCCAAATCCCTGATCCCATTCTCAACGTCCATAGCTAAGGGGCAGCTCACGAAGGCGAATCAAACCAAAGCGAAGATGGAGAACCTGGCCCGTGAATTACAGAAGGTCACTTTACTTAGTATTTACGCCCGTGGTTATTTCTGACAGACTCCTCAGGATAACAAACGATTAAGGGTAAGCCCAACCCCCGTCTGGCACCGAGTGAAGCAGTAAACCCCTGTACAAAAGGAAGATAGCAGACGTCTGACCCAATGTGTCGAAGACGCGCAAGAAGAGATTGTCCAAATGAAAAACGGCATGGCCAAACGAGTGGAACGAGCAAAGTTACAGGATGTCAAGTACCGCGACTCCCCTGACATCGTGGTGAAAGTTGTCTGCAAATACCGGGCCGAGCTGTACTTCAAGATCTCGCGGAAGACCAAGTTCTCCCGACTGTTCTCTGCATGGACAGATAGGATGGATAGTGCGATGGCTCTGGGCGGCCTGACAACGGGGAAAGGAGGGAAGCAGCCGCTGTCGGCCGATAGGGTGAACGGAACCACGAAGTCAGATCCATCAAAAGGAGGGTCCGACACCGTGAGATTCATCTTCTCGCACGGGGGGCGGACGCTCGAACCCGAGCAGACCCCAGAAGAGGTGGGGATGGAAGCGAGTGATGAGATCCTCGCGGTGGAGTTGATGGACCTGACAGAGGGACCGGGGACCGAAGTCGTCGTAGGTGACATTCCATTCGTTTTCACTCCTTTCCTGGTTGCTCTGCTCCTACCACACTTGAATGGACTCCGTCCAACTACTGATCCTCGCTCGCGGGTTAGGACGAAGGTACGCCAGAACCAGCGCGGGAGAAACTGGCCAAAAACTGGACAGATGATCCCAGGGAGTACGTCTACACAGTTCATACGACATTTTACCAATTGTCTCACACCCCCCTTAGAGCCAAAAAGACTATGGAGGAGCTCTTCGACACCGTCGTCCGTGAGCGTCTCAAAGACATCCTCCGCCAGTACGAGCTCCGGGAACGTCACTTTGAATGTGTAATTCGTTCGAAGGAACTTGAAGTCCTTCTCTCGAGAGCGAGGGCGGCGGAGCAACAACAATTAGCGGAGGGGCAGACAAACAGGACAGTGAAGGCAGAACAGGAGGTAACGCCGGAGTAGCCATGGTTCTCGATCCGGGGTTGATGTCGTTGACCTGTCTGCAGAACGAGCAGCTGCGGAAAGACCTCGAGCTTTCACAAAACGGTCAAACGATGCTCATCGACAAGTTGATCGCGTGCTGTAAAGAGGTGCGTATGACCCCGGTAAATCACCCAAACCCGCGCCTCCCCCTCTCAAACGTCTTCTCACACACGTCTCCTTTCACTTTCCGGGTTGCTTTTACTTGCAAACGTTCAGCCGAACGCGGAGCGGACACAACGACTGTTCGCGTCGTTACGAGAAGAACTAGAGAAGAGAGGAACAAAGTTTGCAACTAGTGGAGATTGAACAACTTAATGGAATTCGACCAACGACACTCGTTTCTAACCATGTGGGGGCGGTGAGATCACAATGCGTTGAATTTCGGCGATTTTAGTTTGGAGGTGACAGAAAGAAACAAGGCAACGTGAAGGTCCGGTCTCGACTAACAAGTACATACACAAACCGACATCCAAGAGGGGTTCCAGTCCGTTGAGTTAAACTAAGGTATCCAAATCCTTCAAGGTATTCAAGATGCCCGACCTCTTGACCACTTTGCCCTTCACGCTCTCCAATCCCTCACCAGCGTAGCTGACAAGCGGCGAGACCTCGACCTCGACACCCTCCTCCAACTTCGCACCAGCAGCCTCGAGCCACCTTTTGTGCTGAGACAGCAGGTCCTTCCTGCTCGTTTCTGGATCGTCCGAGCCGGTTCCAGGGGCGTTCTTCAGCGGACTGAACTCCTCTCGACGTAAAACCTCCAACACGGCGAACCGTTTCGTGAAGGGGAAGACGTCGAACACAAACATCTCGAGCTTCATCCCGTTCGGTTTGGCAGGCTTGACGACCTCTCCGGAGGAAATATCGATATGTGGGATTTTCTTGCGAGCGATATGGTACGCGAGTTCGTCTTCAAAGTCCTCGACCTCGTTGAGGAATTGGAGGGTATAGAAGTGGTTCGCGATGTTTCCAGCTCTGAAAGCAAGCTCGCCGGTCTTGGGATCAAGTTGTTCGGCTTGGGCCTTAGTGATCTCGGAGTACTCGACCACACTGTACTTGCTCTGACGGAGAGCGACAACGCCGACGGATTCAGTGGGGCTGGATTTTGGTACGACCTTGGCCGCACAGTCGGATTGTTTGTGGATGCAGTAGCCAATGAAGATGGGATCGGCGACCTTTACGAGACAGTTGTCGACGCAGTAGCTGTGGATATACTTGATCTTTCGTGTGGCGAGATCGGAGAGGACGGTTCGAGTGGCATCTTCTGGTTTGGAAGAGACTGGTTGACGGAGAGCGGCGTAGAGGCCACCGTTACCGTCTGGGGCAACGGCGACACGAGATTTGGTCTCAAGGAGAACCTTTCCGTCCATCGTCAGGCACGGGAGCGTCCCTGTGGTTATGACATCAGTGGGGACAGATTGAACGGTAGTTTACCACAAACCCTGTTCAAACAAGACGACGTTCGATGGGTCGAGTCCGAAATACGAATTCTCGTTGAAAAACCTTTCCGTCTCTGGACGGGTGGGACCACTGGTCATCACATACCAAGGGACGATGACGGATCCCTTCTCCTTTCCAAACTCGGTTTCTGCCACGGTTTGCAACCTGGCGATCCTCTCTGCTTGGTACTGGAACAACGATTTGCGTGACGGTAGCCCGATGTCGTAGCACCCTTTGGGAGCGCTGCTACCTAACCTGGTTCCTTGTCCACCAGCCATCAACAAAACGCCGACCTCTCCGTTTGCGACTGCGCGTAGGCCGAGCGTTCTCCATTCTGAATCGGCGGCGGGATCGTTGGTAGAGGACGAGGCATCCTCAGGCAAGGGCTCGATGATCTCCGGTGAGGTACCCTCGTCTGCAGCCTTCTCGACCTCGAGAGCCTTGGAGTGGATACGGTTCACGCGCTTGATGTCGATTGAACCGAGTTGGGTGAGAAGAGCTGATTGTTCTGATGACGACAACGAAGACCAGAACCGGAACAGGTGACCTTGACCGGCGTCCTCGTACAGCTTGCGAGTAGATTCGTAAGTCATGGTTGCGACAAGTGAGGGGTATTGGGTGAACTATGGAAGCGGCAGTCGTCGGATATGCGAGGTCGATGCTGTGGTCGTGGTCGTCACCTTGGTTGGCTTCTGTCCGTTGATCCCTCTTTATGCAATGCCAGGAATGGAAAGATAAAACGAACCGAGAAGAGAAATGCCGACCCCCCGGCAAATCCCACATTCACTTGGGTCCTATTCGGCGGGACGAAAGGTACGACAAGCACGTTTGGTTACATATCTTGGCTTTGAATTCAGCAGGTCTACGCAAAATACAAAATCTGGAAACCGGTATCGGTAAAACGAGGAGCGACCGCCATGGGGATTGGTCAGATCTCAACGTTGCAACACGAGATTATTCATCGTATGCATCCCACGCGGGGACGCTGACTACCAGCTATCGTCACCTCCTTCACGAACCCAGAGGGAGGGAGAGCCGGAGGGGTTCCATAGGCCGCTATTTACATAGTGTCTTTGAGACTCTAAGGTCGACTTCCGACGCGCTTGAGGAAATGTCCCGCTGGATTCTGACTTGTGGAAGCGAGATGGCAACTGGTTCGTCCGTCCGCGAGCTGGCTGGGGTATGAACTGGCATGTGCCGAGTTTCGTCTCGGGCCACGGGGGGAACTCGACCCAACTAGACGGTGGTCAGGCAGAGGAGATCCCCACCGCCGGGCTGGACTGCGGGAATCGAGGTGGGACCGACGGGAACGTTGGGGTTGGCGTTCCTGTCGTAACCCTCCGAACCCTTGATTTGGGAAAACGCCGGTGGGGCGTGAGACGCGTTCAGAGTTTTAAGCTGCGGTGCCATCTGTACCACCAGCAGTTGGTTGCGATGCGACGAATTGAAAGATGGTATTTTCAAATATGAATGTGAGCGGGAAATTGACTATAGACTGGTGCGCGGTAAGCAAGTTATCCACGGCCATAGGACCTTGAAAGCACCGCATCCCGTCCGATCTGCGAAGTTAACCAGGGTGCCGCCCAGTTAGTACCACGGTGGGGGACCACGCGGGAATCCTGGGTGCTGTGGTTTTACCCATTTCGTTTTTCTCACTTCCTCCCAGTTTACGTTTAGTCGTCAAACGTTTATCCTGCCGAACGTCATATGTCTATGGATAAACCGATAACGATTGAATTTGGAGGGTCTCGCTCCCAGTCGCACCCTTGTTGAACTTGTCACGTGACGCTCAATGATGATGGGATGAACCACCGACGCCGCTCTGGATTGCTCAAAGTCAACGAGCCAGATCACCACGGTGTGACTTTTCGCTGGATTTGTCAAGACCGTTACGCCTCACGAAACCTTTCTGATATTCCTCTGGACGACACAAAGATAGAACTGATTGGATCATTTCAAAAATCGCGAACGGCGAGACTGGAAGGCCCTTTGGCTGTCAGACTCTTGTTTTCTTTGCCGTCTTGACCGCGGCGGACCGTTGCGCAGTCGGGTGCTAGGTCAGATGGAAATGTGATCTGTGGTCGACTGCGACCCCACGCCTCTCGGAGGATAACCACCCACGGGCCTCCGTGCATCAAGACGAAACTGGGTCATCACCCTCCTCCATGATGGTTGCCCTTCGTCGCAATATTGCCAGGTTAGCGCTCGCTATCTCCATATCCCCGACCAACCCGTCGTAACGGAGCGCTGAGCCATGGGGTCGCGGCGCCCAATTCCAAGACTCGTTGGCGGCCTTCGTAGGAACTCCGCTCGTTCAACGGCTCGTTTAACAGGTTGGAGGGCGTTCCTAAGTCATCAACTATTTTCCGTCGTTGACGTAGTCGCTGCACTCCACTCTCGTCCATAAACTCTCACACGACGCCGGCTAGGGTCCTCCCTCGCACCAAAATTCTCGCGTTTACCATAGAGTGGTCACCCTAATGAATAACCGGCGACAGCTTCTCTTGACGTCTTCGTCCCCCCTTTCGCCGCGTCGGTCGGGACTCTGGGTGATCACGAGCCTAGGCCCAATGCACTCCCCCACCATTCGCTCACTCATCCGCGTGATCGGTCGACGGAATACGCGGAAGTACATGGTAGACCCTTTACCTCTATCTATCCGCACAACCATCAGATTCCACCCCCACGCACCTCCCGCCGATCAGGATTCAATGGGTCAAATCCTGATAACGCCCTGTGGACGTGCCTCCGGTCAAGTGGGTTTCTTCCACTGACATCAACGAAACGTCCGTCCACCTATCTTCTCCACTTTGTTAGCCCACTAAAGTTGACGTGGCTTATACAGAAGCCAGGAAATAGGTGAGCGCTTCACCTGGTGAGAGAAATTGGTACTGTTCACAGTTGCTGATGGCTACTGGAAGCGGACTAGGTATTTATTGAGTAAACCGTGGGTTTATCCTAAAATGTGAGCCACTATCCTCAGCCGATTGTTTCTTTGGGGATATTTCAGTGTTGATTTTATTTCTGTCGTCCTGAAGGAAGTGGTTCACTCTTCAGTGCAAGATCATGATCCATTCAACGGTTGCGCACCTCATTGTAAGCACTGTTCTTCCTTCGGGTGCACTTTGCATGTCTCAGCGGCCCCGAGACGGTGTACGTTTCTCCCCGAAACAAACCGACTTCCGGACGATGGGTCAGGGGTAGATTGTAACCCACACATTTGCCACCCAATAAATAACCAAGACCACGACTCGTGTTCTGAAAAATGAAGAGCTCCTTTGCCCTCGTTACCTACCTCGCTGTGCTTGTCTCCTCCGCCGTCGCTGAGGTCGGAGTCTACGGCCAATGTGGAGGTCGGTGTCCGTCACCCCACACTACACCTCGATGGTCTGACCTCCGGGTTACGTTTTGAAACAGGCCAAAACTACAAGGGAGATACTGTCTGCGTTCGCGGCACTGTTTGTACCGTGAGTCTCCACCTTCGTGGTAATATTTTCTAGAACAACATCTGATTTCCTTTGCATTCGAAAGACCACCGACGAAGCACGCTCTCAGTGTAATTCCCGAACGACTTCAGTTGTAAATTTGAGGTTTACCAGGCAATCCCCCAGGCTCGCCCATCCCGACTATCAGGGCTAACAATCTTCTCGATGGTTATGCGGCCTATGGGTTGTATGTGCTATTCGCCCATTCCCCACCTCAAGTCTCACGTCGCAATTTGCACACAGTACCACCGGAGGAGCCAGCGGATCCACCGTTCATGTCTCTACCCTGGCCGCCCTCAAGTCTGCGGTCGCTGGAAATTCAAACAAGATAGTCGTCCTCACTGGTATATCTCTGCCTATTCTTTCATTATGAAGAAGTACAAACATGTCGACAGCTTCCCTCAACGGAAATGAGGTTATCCGAATTGGTTCGAACACCTCCCTTGTACGTGCCACTTGATGATTCGAGATTTTCTGGCGGTTGATAAGGGGTTGGTAGATGGGTGCCAACAGTGGGATCACCCTCAACGGCATTGGCCTCCGGGTTCTCGGGGTTTCCAATGTGATCATCCAGTGCGTTCAACTGCCCCACCCCTCCCGTTCGTTCTGCATTCCTCCCTGACGAAATTCGCTCGACAGAAACATCAAAATCTCCAAGGTCTTGGCATCTGCCGGTGACGCGATCGGAGTTCAGGTATGCCTACGGTGTCGGCCATTCACCGTTATCGATTTCCTGGTGTTGAACCCGGAGTAGGCAGCTTCCAGAGTCTGGATCGACCACGTAGACCTTTCCTCGGACATGGCCCACGATAAGGACTATGTAGGTGTCGTGTAACTCGGGGTTGACTTATATCTGACTTTGCACAGTACGATGGACTCATCGACATCACTCATGGGTGTATCAACGTGACCGTCTCCTGGTCCTACTTCCATGATGTTTGTCCATTTGTTTGGGGTGACCTGATTACAACTAACAATTAAACAGCATTGGAAGAGTTCCCTAATTGGCGCTCAGGACAGCGACGGCAGCGAGGACAAGTACACTACCGTCACCTACCACCACAACCACTTCACCCACGTCAACTCTCGCACCCCGTCCATCCGCTTCGGGACTGGCCAGTAAGTTTCTTACTATGCACCTGCCCCAAGCTCAAGGACTCACGTATAATCCTAGCTTTTATAACAACTACTTCGACAATGTCAACCTTGGAATTGATACCCGCGACGGCGCTCAGCTTTTGGTCGAGAACAACGTTTTCGTCAACACGACGCATCCTTTGTACGCCACAAACAACGGCTACGCGGTCGCCAAGGGTAACGACTTCGGCGGTGCCAAGAACGAGGCTCCGACTGGCTCTCTCACCTCCGTCCCCTACGATTACTCTTTGTCTTCGACGAGTTCCGTCAAGTCCGGCGTCCCCTCCGGTGCTGGTGCCAAGCTCCAATTCTGAGCGTCAGTATGCATATATGTAAGCCAAGTTTCGTTGATCCACCGCACGTGGGTCCGGGCATTGGGATAAAACACAGGCGATTCATTTACCTTTTTCCTGGACATTCACCGGTATGAAGTCGTGAACTTAGTCATATATAAGCCAGGCTTTCGTACCAGATACCCCCAGATGCGAACAGAGTTCGGTTTCCGTTTTAGGGTCATTATTTCTGTGGCGCCACGTTACGGATGAAAGCCAGGTGATGCTATTGCTTACCTCGGACGTAAGTCGGGCGGTGGTCAACCACTCAGTACAATCCGTCCGGCAAGAGGACGACCGCGGGATATACGAGTGGATTTTGAATCGTCCCCCGTGGTTTACGAGCGGGGGAAGACATAGGCTGGTCGAAAAATCCCGAGAAATTGGGTGTATGTGGGGTGCAGAGTAGGTAGAGTACAAGCGGGCGGTATTAGAATGGAGCAACGGACTCTCCGTACGCCTCGTCCGGATAACCACCTTCTTGTGGCGGTTGTTGGTAGGGGTCCTCCGCTTGGACAGGCGCAGGAACGTTGGCAGGCTCCCTTTGTTCGGAGGATGGCTCGGACACAATCTTGTCCACTGGTGGGTCGAGGATTTGGACGGAATCGGGGAGGGGTTTTCGGGGTCCGGTCTGGCCGTCGGGATCCCAACCCTTCATGCTGGGGGTCAAGAGTGAGAAGGAACGACGCACGGGAGACAGCCACGTGTGACACGTACATCTTAACCTTGATACCGAGCACACCCTGCCTGAGCATGACGTGCCTGACGGCATAGTCGACGAAGTCAACAGCAGGTTGACCAGAATGGATCATGAAACCGTCGGTGAACTTCATAGACTTGGCACGGGCGGCACGAAGCTTTCCAGAGACAACGACTTCACAGCCCTTGGCACCGGACTCCATAACGAAACGGAGGACACCGTAGCAAGCCCTATTAACGGCTATTCAGTAACCAGAAGATCCCAGATCAAACACGAGTGCTACCTGCGGACGGCGAGACCGTTGAGGAGCTTGTACCTCAGACTCTCACACTGGGCAATAGCGGAAAGACCGCGGTATTGAACCTTCTCGGCGTACATCTCAAGCGAGTTTTCGGGGAAGCGGAAACGCTTTTGAACGAGAGCGGTAAGTTCGCGGATCCTACGGCCCTTCTCGCCCAAGACTTCCTGGGTATGAGTAGCACGGATAATAATCTAGCAAATCGTGGTGTGTTTAGGCCCCCAGCAGCTCTTTAGCCTGGGACTCGGCTCACCTCGGTGCGAGCGTGGGTCACTCGGACATCACAACCAGAGTATCCCTCCTCGGAGAGTTCACGGGTAAAGAAATCATTGAGCTCGGCGCGGAAAACACCATCGGCGACGAATTTTCTCCTCTTGCTGATCTGGGCAGACATTTTGGCGAGGGCTGGATATGCGGTTGTTGACGAGCCTGACCGTTATCAGTCGGGTGGACTGAGTACCGTCCGAAAACGGATACGACTGTACAGTTCCCGGTACATTCCGACACACTCGGCAAATCCCGCTCCGGGCGCGGTTGTCCCTCCCGATCGCCAGCGTTTTCTCCAACCCGACGCGTCCGTTCAGGTGAGACTCTTTCCAATCCCTTTGATACCTTTGCACTTTTGCTTTACATGACGAGTGTTGTTATACAACCGTAACTGGCACCTCTTAGTCGACTCGAGATGCATCCCCTTGATCCTCCGTGTTCAACGTTGCATTCCGCTGACATGAATGACTTTTCTGATTCTCCGCCCATTTCCCCTCACTTGTGAATGCGGACGTCCTTGCTGACTTGTCCCAACGTAGTTTTGGCGTCTGTCACGCGGCCTGGAGTTGTACACGGGGCGGTGTTCCCTTTCGCTCGGCGTAACCTCAAGAAATTGATCCTTGCCGTCCAATACTGGTCTGAAATATCAGAAGATGGTGTTACACCTTCCTGCTACTATGGCTGGACACTTTTGGATCACTTAGTCCGCGGCGCGAACAATGATCCCTCCTCATTATTCTAGGTCGCCGTAGCCAATATACTTGAGCACCCAATTCAAACACCGTCGTTCCCAAACAGCACCATGCATATACGCATCGCATCAAGGATAGCGGTCTGTGGGTGATAATATCCATCATCCCGGTGTAGAGTTCGAGTGCCTCAGCCCACGAAACCGCTACGAAAGAATGCGTTGGGTGCATCGCGCAAACAACGAGTCCCTGGACAATCGTGGACCACCTGTCCGGTATCTACTGTGACCCATGTGAGGGGAGCCTCTGTCGGTAGCACTAAATTCGAGAGGTCTACCCCAAGGGCCCGCCAGCTCCAAGCAATCCAACGCGTGATAAAGCTCAGGAGCGTGGATACCTATGTCTGTGACGGTACCGGAGTAACTCGAAGATACGAAGCAAGCGTTCAGATGATCGGACGGGTCCCCAGGGTGACCTCCACGATGTTGGGCCCTTGCGAAAGTGGCCCTGATGATATCGGGGGCCCGACGCTGGCCTCGCTGGGAATCGGTGAGACCCAACGCCATAACGGTGGTTACAAGTCGTAGTGGGAGGGACTTAGCCAACCGGTC
>Ga0307509_10004566_pt1 | contig 19868 bp, 19 predicted proteins | sample 10_EM_MG_FD_202245 | JGI IMG/M metagenome (GOLD analysis project Ga0307509, IMG submission 202245) | Populus trichocarpa ectomycorrhiza microbial communities from riparian zone in the Pacific Northwest, United States - 10_EM | ecosystem: Host-associated > Plants > Roots > Unclassified | place...
GGGCGGCTTCATCCAGTGGCGCGGAGTTGGTCGGGCCGGCCGCCGCCGACCTGGATTTGTTTGTCCTCATCAATCATCGTGGGAGGGGTGTCGGGGCGGGTTGGAATAGGCCATTGGCCGCCAGAAGGGCCTTAGTACGATCCTTGTTCGAGGCGCTCTCCGTCTGTGAGGACTACCCCGAAGACCAGACTCACAAGATGATCGATGATCGGCCGGGGTAGATTGAGATGAAGATTGACAGCGTTGTTGGGCCCAAAGCGCTATGTCCGTGGCTAGTTGGCAAAACCAGGAGGGGAAGCGCACCTGGAGCTGGCAGAAATCCAGGCAGTTTTCACATCGTCATGAGTAGGTTTTCGAGATCTCTGGTTTGATCTGCTTCCAGCCAATCCTACCGCTTTGCCAGCCCCCGGCGCAGTCCCCCTGCTGCGTATCTGGAGTTTAGAATGTCGGCTATCGACGAAAGCAGAATTGTCGGAAAGTCGTACATCTTGTTTTGGGAGGGGTTGAATCATACCGCGACCACGGGCCGCCGACTATGCTAGGAGTTAAAAGGATTACTAGTAAACAACCCCTGGCGGTTGTTGTCAAACCGTTTGTAGGAAAGAGGGCGATGCGTTTGTATTTCAATCTAGCATAAAGGGAGAGATTCGACGTGGGTTAGAGCCCGTTGAGCTGGTTGGGGGGAGGCCGAAACTTGAGCCTTGGTAGACAATCGCGCCGGAGCCAGTCATCCGCATAGATATGGTACTTTGAAAGCACGATGCCCATACACCATATAGTAACCCTGGTTAGAACAAGGTCCCTTTGACCACCGTTGCCTTTGGCGGATGATCGTTGAGTGACGCGATGAGACGCAGTCAATCGATATGGCACCTGAAGCGATGGAACAATCGTCCGACCAAGGCGAGAGGTGCACGATGTCCGCCATTTCTGAGCCAATTTTTCCGTGATTCGCTGTCCGCCCATGGTGCGTTCTCCTAGAAACGGGCCAGGCACAAGCAGCGAGTTGTGTGATCCACAGCCCGGAGGGGAGGCTATAAACGGCGGTGCGTTTGTTCCAGAAAGGGCGGTTGCGTGACTGTCCCGCCCATTGCCAAATTCAATGCGGGGTACTTTTTGGAGGACAACGAAGATTCCACCGGAGCCCCGCGATGGAATTTATGCATTCAGTGGGCGAGTTGGGAGTTCACTGTGGGAGGGTTACGGTGCCCCCTCCTTGGTGGACTGAGAATTGTACCCGTCGGTCAAGGACTGCAGGGGGCATGGAATCACAGGTACAGTCCTGATTATCGAGAACCCCATACGCACAGCAGCGAGATGAAGGGGCCTGGCGGTGCACGGAAAAGTCTCGCTTCAGTTAGGGTCGGGGCGCCGCTACGGCTGTACGTTAACGCCGTTACCCCCCGCGGATTTATTAGTGGTGCCTGGGACCATTGTCGTCTCGCCAGGAGATTGTGAAGACGTTCGCGAGCGAGTTCAGACAAGCGAAGAGATAGGCAACTTTGTTGTTCAATGGACTGAAGGCAGGCTCTCGTTTGGTCGTCGGGAGGTCAGGCGCAACAAGCCAAAGACAATTATGGGACCTGTTTTCTGCTCAGAACGCTTCTGAGATGGGCGACCAAAACCAGATGAAGGCAAGTGCCAAAAGAAAGGGTTCCCGATTTGGACGTTCTATTGTTCTGCCCGCCTAAAGAGACGCCGAGCCGTCCCACGTCCTTTTGTTTATGAGCGAATGTTCTCGGGGCGTGTTTTGATTTCCTGCTCTCTTCTGGTTCTGCTATTGTCCTCACTGTTAGCTATAAGCCAGGACCGTCTCCCAGAGCTGTTTTGTTCTCCCAAGGTGTTCTCCTCCACGTCCTCCTCTGTACAGCTTGTAATACCCCCGCAGAGTCAAAGATGATGAAAAACGGCTCGCTCGCGGTTGCCATTGTCCACCGTCAGGTCGTCGTCGTCAAAGGTAAGCATCCCAACCCAACTTTTGCCTCCGTTAGCCCCGCTGACCCCTTCGCGTCACAGCCGTCCGTTCACACACGAAACGCGACCGCCTGCTCGACGTCTGCACCTTCACTCCCATCGGTGACCGTCTCTTCATCGCCTCGGACTTCCCGAACGCCAGGATTCCCACCTCCGATATCCTCACCACCTTCCCATTCGAGTACACTCCCTCGGCGTCGACCACGCCGCAATCGATCGCCCTCACCTCCTCCGCCTCCTCCGAAACCCTGATCGAGGAAGGCACCCAGACCCCCGAATCAATCACCGTTGAAATGCTCGAGCTCCCTTCCGACGCTTTCACCGAGTTCCAACACCTCTGCTCTCGCAATCAGAAGCAATGCGACAAACTCTGGGTCAGCGGCCAGTCCTCAAATCTCGGCCGCAAGGTCAAGAGCAAGTTCCCGTTCTTCCGCTAAACGCTGAGCCGTACCCCCGACGCGTTTTCTTGTTCAAACTATCATTCCTCACCGTTTCTTGGTTGTTATCTACCCCACCAGTGATTGACTGGTGTCCACTCCTTTGTGGTTGTTTGTACCCAAGTTCGTTTCCGCTTGACATTTTTCCTATTCCCCTTTCTTTTGCCTCTGTGAACTAGATGTCCTCTCAAACTGTATCCCTAGCCCTCGCCTATGATGTAGCATATCACTTAAAATCCAACCCCAAAGCTGCGCTTTCCTATGAATATACCGTTTCCATGTCCAGTTTACCACAAACAAGTAGAAACACGGGTTTTGACCAAGAAGCTACCAAGACAGAAGCGTAAAACCAACCTAAAACTAAATTCCGATAAGCCTCGTACAGATTACCTCTACGGCTGACCCTCCGTGGAGGTTTGTTCATCAACTCTCGGGTGAACGTAGGAGGGTGATCGTGGATCGACCTTTCCTTGTGACTCGGCTGTGAAAGAGCGTTGACGTCAGGGCCGCAGTACGCTAATGACGGACTCACGCGTAGCGGACCAGAAGTAACAAACCAAGCCAGCAATAATGACGGCAAAAGCCACAAAGTACAACCAGAATGGCCGGTAGTGCTGTAAATCCGGGTTATCTGGAGGTCAGTTGGGTATGTTGGAGCTGGGCGCACATATAGGAATAAACCTAAGGTGCCGATCAGGCTTTCGATGTCTTGGCAGGGGCGGAATTTACATACCGAATAAGAGACCGAAAAAGTTGGCAGAGAGCAAGTTGAGGTTGTAAAACACAGAGCTCGCCAATCGATAGATGATCGGGGCCGTCGTATACAAGACGAACATCGCAGTAGTATATGCTATCAACAGGCCGGCTTCAAACGCGGACTCAACCCATGGGACCACCAAGGTGCGGAACTGGACTCACCGATGGCACCGTTCCACGTAGCGTCCCTCATCCCCTTGTGCTCCAGCCCAGCCGCTTGGGTGACGTTGATGAGCGTAGCCCACATCCCAAGTTGGCCCACGACCTCATACAACGGCGACTGGCGCACAAAAAACTCTTCGGCGGCATTTGCTGACGATACGCATGTCAGTAAATGGAGTCTCGAATGGACCAAGGAAATCGCACTAACTGAATCCGTACAAAGTAGCTCCAGCGAGCATGAAGAGGTCACCTTTGACCTTATTCGCAGCTTCGTAATCCTTGTTAGTGAGTTGATCAGATCCGACGAGCATCCCTAGACCCCCAACGCAGATCAGGATACCCTGACGTGATGCATTAGTAAAAAACCAGACCCCATGGGAGGACTTAATCACGTACGGCGATCTGAGTCCAGGTGTACTTGGTCCGCATGAACAACCACGAGAAGAACACGCATGATGGGATCGCCCACCTATTCGAGGGCAATCTTCATAAAAGGGATTTTCGGTTAGGGAGACGGGACCCACGAGTTGAGTAACATGCAGGACAGCAAGTTGGTGTATTGGTATGCTTTCACCACAATGAAGTTCGCCTCGACGTCGCACGCAGCCAAAATAAAGTCTGAGAGCTGATCAGAAGAGGCAAACCAAACGGAAATTTCAGTTACATTTCCAGCCATCACGAAACACCATCTTGCCCCACCCTGAGAAGCCGTCTAGTACCGCAGGTTAGCTGACGACCACCTCTTCCAAACACCTACTCACACTTGTAAACGGTGTACGGCGTGTAGATTACGAACAAAGAGAAGTACCTGGAGCGCAGACGGTCAGGTAGCATGGGGGAAATCGGGCGTCGCACTCACAGGAAGGATGTCTGCGTGGTCGGTAGAGCCCATCCACGCTTGACAAGTTCCGTAGTCGTAACGTTCGTACAGGTGATACACAACGACACGAGTTGACCAGCGAGCAGGCTGAGAATGAACCTCTTCGTCCAGATGCTGGCAAATCGAGCCCAAAGGGTCTTGAAAAACACCGAAGGAGAGTCGAACCGGACCTTTGGTCTTGGTACCTCCTCCGTGTGTAACGACCGAGTGGTGGGATCGCCCTCATCCTCGAACTTGGACGGGACGGGGGAGGCAGGCTGTTGCCTTGTCGTCGTCGGAACGGCCTTGACGTCTGAGTCCATGGGAGCTCTGGGTGAAAGTTCAGGTCAGAGAGACTGACCCCCAATGGAGAAAACTGACGCTGATTTTTCCTCAGCAGCCAGTCAAATGACCGGGGGTGGGTTCTTGGCGTGGGGTATGCGTCAGATAGTGATACCCACACCCCGCCTTGGCGACTGGACTTGGGCCGGCGGGCCAGCGGCACGTCAACCGGGCCTCCAAACCCGCAATATTGGTGGAAACCGACTGGAGAACGGCCATCGGCAGGGTGAGGGCCTACGCGCACAAAATGACCCCTGGTCTGGTTTGTTGATCGTGGAGGCCCAACGCCTACCTATCGCTTCATTCTGCACGAACCAGCGTAACTGAACGAAAACCAGTTGTCCAGCCCGTCCACGTAAATGCCAGCGCCAGGGATTCGCGCAGGAGGTTCGGTCTTCCGTGACCACGTGGGGCCAAGTAGGAACAGCGGCTATTACGATTGAACTTGATATTCCCTTGGCGTGCTCGATCGTGGTGGTGGTGATACGAACTAGAAGACAGGGCATTGTACGCTACCCTTGGCCAGCGAGGTAGTTGAACGCCGGGTAAAGCAGAATTCCGCTGGACGAGCCCCCCGGTTCGATCCTGATCAACATGTTCGGGGGAGTGGACCATGGTGCCGGTAGGAGTCCATCTGCGGGGCGTTCGGTGTGAGCACAGGCGATAGAGGGCGAGAAAGGTGGTATGTGTCTGTGCACACCTAGCAGGAGACTCCTCGAATTGGATTCGGTCATCGGTGTCCGCGAAGAAGGTAAGCGGCAGCTCCCAGGCGCTCAAGCGCCCATGACCGACCCCAACAGTAAATCGCACCATAACAAACAGCCACTGGGACCGTTGTTCACTTTCATGGCACACACTGCACCAAGGCCGGTCATACTCTCTTCCCACGTTCGTTGTCTCCATCAGTAAAATGCCGAGTCAGATTGGAAGCACTTTGAGATTCCATGCAAGCGCTTAGAATCGCCGCTCCCGGTATTCACAGCACTGACGCTTCGAAGCTCGTGGAATCACGGCCGAATACCGTTGTTCTCACCGGCTTGTCCTCCACACACCGGATTCAGATGGGATAAACGATGCTCGTGCTTGAAACGAGTGGTAATTTATTCAATTGTGCATTGCACAAAACCCCGGGGGAGTGCGCCTGCGTGCCTCCAGAACAGCAAGAAAAAGCGATGGGCAGGGAAGGGAGAACCAAACCCAGAACTACATCCCGATACGCCTCGTAATGATTACCCAGATTCCTATCCCTGACTCTCCGGGGAGGGTTGTTCGCCGTTCCTCGGGTGAACGTAGGAGGGTGCTCGCGGGTCAACCTTTCCTTGCGGTTCTGGTCGGTCGAGCCCATCCACGCTTGGTGAGTTCCGTTGTCGTAACACCCGCACAAGTTATACACAACGACAAGAGTTGGCCAGCGGGCAGGCTGAGAATGAATCTCTTCGTCCAGGTGCTAGCAAATCGAGCCCAAAGGGTCTTGAAGAATATCAACTACGAGTCCAACCGGACTTTTGGTCTCGGTATCTCCACCGCGTTCAAGGACTGGGTAGTAGGATCACCCTCATCCGTAAACTTTGACGGGATAATGGAAGCGGACCTTTGCGTTGCCCCCCCTGGATTGGCCTCGACGTTTGGGTCCACGAGAACTCTTGATGAATGTTCAGGTGGAGGGTGGCTCTCAATTGAGAAAATTTGTGTCAACCCTTCCTTATCGACTGATCAGACGACCAGGGCGTCAGTATGTAACTGGAGTCCAACAAGGCGAGAACTTTCACACGATAATACCTCTCTAGTCAGGTCCGCTGACTCATTACGATAGCAGGGATCTGACATCTGGCCGTTGCTTTTCTCTGCGTAAACCAACTTAGCTGTACGGGGGCTAGCTATCCGAGCCGTCCACCCGAATGCAAGCGTTGGTGTTCGTGCAGGAGGTTTGATCTCCTTCGACCAGATGGGCCCGAGCTGGACCGACGGTGATTGATTGTGTAGGAAGAGGGTGGGTGGGCGTTTGGGCCTGAACGGCCAGCGGAGTATAATCCCGCTGAGACAACTCTCGAGTCCGATTCTGATATCTTGGAGCAGGGTTGCCTACGAACATACCGATTCCGTGTATAGTTCACTATGAACAGCCGAGACCTGGGAGAGGGACAACTTTTGACCAAGAAAATGCCGCAAGGTATAGAAGCGGAAACCAAATCTAAAACTACATTCCGGTAAGCTTCTCATAGATTATTTCTACGCCTGATTCTCCGGGGAAGATCGCTCGTCGTTTCTCGGGTGAATGTATGAGGGTGCTCGCGGATCGACTTTTCCTTGAGATTCAGCTGCGAAACGGTGTCGGTGCGGTTCCCAATGTACTCGAGCAACAGACTCACGCGTATCGGACCAGAAGTAACAAACCAACCCAGCGATGATGACAGCAAAAGCCACAAAGTACAACCAAAATGGCCGGTAGTGCTGCGAATGGGTCGGGTTACCCGGGGGTCAGGTACATGTGTTAGAGCTGGACGCACGTATAGGAATAGACCTAAGGTTCCGGTCAGATATTTGATCCCTCGGCGGAAGTGGAGTTTACATACCGAACAGGAGACCGAAGAAATCCGAAGAGAGCAGGTTGAGGTTATAATACACGGAGCTTGCCAATCGATAGAGGATTGGAGCCGTCGTGTACAGGATGAACATTGCAGCGGTGTAAGCTACTAAAAAGCCGCCTTCAAACACAAACTCAGCCTACGGGGTCACACGTCACGAGGGGACGGAACGGAACTCACCAACCGCACCGCTCCACGGAGCGTCTCTCATGCCCTTGTGCTCCAGGCCAGCCGCTTGGATGCTATTGATAAGCGTGCCCCACATCCCGAGCTGGCCCACGACCTCATACAACGGCGACTGGCGTACGAAGAACTCCTCGGCGGCATTTGCTGACGGTACAGGTGTCAGTGGACGGCGTCTCAAACGGGCTAAGAAAACTGCACTAACTGAATCCGTACAAAGTAGCTCCACCGAGCATGAAGAAGTCGCCTTTCACCTTATTTGCCGCCTCGTAATCCTTGTCAGTGAGTTGATCAGATCCGACGAGCATCCCAAGGCCGCCAACGCAGATCAAGATACCCTAGCGCGATGTGTCAGTCCAGGCCCATGTGACGCGTGCGTGCTTAACCACGTACAGCGAGCTGGGTCCAGGTGTACTTGATCCGCATGAGCAGCCATGAGAAAAACAGGCACGATGGAATCGCCCATCTGTATGGGAGTTACCTCTATAAGCGGGGGTTCCGTCCAGGAGGAAATGACCTACGCGTCAAGTAACATGCAAGACAACAAGTTCGTGTACTGGAATGCTTTCACCACCATGAAATTCCCCTCGACGTCGCATGCAGCCAAGATGAAGTCTATGGATTGATCAGAGGAGGTAAATCGAACGGAGGTTCCGCTCACACTTCCAGCCATCACGAACCACCATCTTGCCCCAGCCTGAAAGGCCGTCTGGTATGCCGCGGAGGTTAGTCGAGGGTTATCGTTTCAAAGACCTCCTCACACTTGTAGATGGTATACGGCGTGTACGTGATGAACAGAGAGAAGTACCTAGAGCACAGACGGTCAAGTGGCGCGGAGTAAATTGGGCATCGAACTCACAGGAAGGAGGTCTGGGTAGTCGGTAGAGCCCATCCACGCTTGTAAAGTTCCGTAGTTGTAACATTCGTACAGGTGATACACAACGACACGAGTTGGCCAGCGAGCAGGCTGAGAATGAATCTCTTCGTCCAGATGCTAACGAATCGAGCCCAAAGAGTCTTGAAAAACACCGAAGGAGAGTCAAACCGGACTTTTGGTCTCGGTATCTCCCCCACGTTCAAGGACCGGGTGGTGGGATCGCCCTCATCATCGAACTTGGACGGGACGGGGGAGGCAGACTGCTGCCTTGTCGTCTTCGGAATGGCCTTGACGTCTGAGTCCATGGGAGCCCTTGGTGAGAGTTCAGGTCAGAGTGACAGTTCTCACTTCGCAGCGGAGAAAGTCGACATTGATCCCTTTCCATCAGCTGATCAAATGGTTGGTGGGGCGGGTTCCTAGTGTGGGATGCGCGTAAGGTGGTGATACGTTATCGGATACAGTGGTATACAATTACTCATCCGTGCCGTGCCTGAGCGACTCGGGGGGCGGGCCGGGGCGCGTCGACTGGCCCTCTACCAACACCGGGGGCGAGTTTACTGGCAGACGGTTACCGTCAGGACGAGAACCCGCGGACGAGGACATTCCCCTTGTCTGACTCCCTTGAGATCACCGCAACAGCGAAAGTATGACACCTCCCTTGTGGTTTTTCCTGCGTGGGCTGGTTGGACAAATCGTAAAAGCCAACTGGCCGATCATCTGTCCATGCAAACGCTAGCGCTGGAGCTCGTCCAGGAGGTTCGTCCCCCCGTGATTAGGCATGGTCAAGCTGGATCTGAGGTCATTGGATTTGATGTTCCCATTGCGCTCTCGACCGCTGTGCTCCTGAGAGTGCGGAACACGCCACCCTCGGGCGGGGACGGCGGAACTGGAACGGGCCTATATATGCACAATTAGCGGGTGTGTGGGTGGTACATTTAATTGCTTGTAGTTAACCAATGTCTGCCAGTTTCTTCCCTTTATTTCTTAAATTGGGAATTGGGAAGAATACGTGGCAAGTGTGATGCTGATGTCCGAGACTACTTGAACGCGAACGGAAAGAAAATACATGTAAAAGCAGGGAAATGTTGATCACAAGTCACTCTGATTCCATAATAAAAGACTCTCGGTTCACGAACAATGAGGGAAGGAACCGTGCGCCCATGTCCTGAACTGCAGGGGAGACTCCATGATTGGAATACTTGGTCCTTACAAAGTCGGCGACCCATGGGCGATTTATACCAAGGGACGGGCGCGCCGTCCGTACGCCCTCCGCAAGGTTGATACTTGGGGGGGGGTAGTGAGGGGATCGAATGGTAGATTTTGGAGAAGACGCGGTGATGATCTCGAAGAGTTCGGATACGAAACGGGGAAAGTCGCTGATGAGGTCAAGAGCAGGGGTCGGGTCGGGCCTGAATCCTGGCCCCCCTCGTACATAGTACTTTCGGGCGACTGTAGAATGGGATCCAACTGCAGCCTGCGATTAATGTTCTTGTGACAGAGAAACTCGACTACTGCCACTGCATAGACGAACAGTCGAGCCGTCCTCGCACAGAGGATGTCCAGGCACTCTTTGGTCGGCGATCGGCCAGTCCGCCTCGGCGGCCCGCAAGCCCCAAGGAGTTGTGTCTGAAGAATAGTTGTATGTCGCTGCCTATCCGATTCGGTCCGACCTTGTGAAGGGCGAACACGTCCATCGCTCTTTCCAATGGTGGGAGACGGAAGTCTTCCAGAAGCTGCGGCTCCGGGCGACTAGCGAGGAAGAAATTGACCTTCGGGAACTGCGACGCAAATTCCTCAAGGACAGACGAGAACGACGAAACGGGCTGCTCATCCTCGTGTTCGTCCAATGCGTCCAAGATCACGATCACGGTTGGAATTGGGATTCCCGGTGCGGCCCAACAATCAAGGTGTTCATTTGGTCGCAGAGGGATTTGTTAGTAATCCACAGGTCCGACTCCACCAGCGGAGGGAAAATTGATCGAAACTTGGGGTATCCGCATGTAAGCTGAACCGCGAGGGTCGGGAAGATGAACTGGAGGTCGCCCCGGTCCTCGAAGTCGTCCCCTAGCGATTCGATTCGGGAATACCCTGCGCCACGGCGATCTTCCCCGTTGTGGCCAGCCCGTTCGGCCAGCACATAGGGGGTTTGTCAAAATCCTTCGCACAGAGTCCGATCTCGCCCAGGACGGTTGAGCGGGTTCTCCCAGGCGGCCTTCACGATCCCCATGCCAATATTCGCTTCAATGCGCACTGCAGAAGTTGTCGAGGATGATTTTTCAACTGTTGAAGACTCAGGTCAGGTGTCCGTCGCAGGAAGCGGGAAACTTCACCTGAGACCAGTCGAAAGAGGTTGTTTCATTAGTAACTCGTTTTGACGTGAGGGGAACACTTGCTATCAGCCTCCATCCACGATCGTAGGTTGCCATTCGTTGCCCCATCCATTGTCCTCGTCAACGTTGAGAAGGGTGCGATAGTCGTCACGGTGAACGAACCTTGTAGTCGTCGGTAGCTTCTTGTAAATCTTGGAATGGTGTAGAGACATATACATGGTCTCGAACATAGTCAGCGAGTCGCTGTAACCTTGTTCATCCAAACAACAGCTGGAGTTGGTCTTCGATATCCTTGAATTACTGGAAGGAACTCAGCATCGAGTCTAAATGGGGGACAGCAGGCACACCGTGGCGGTTTGGCATCCCGGCGCCGAGTCTGCTCACCGACATTATTTGGGGTTGTTCTGAAAATCGTCCCCACTACTACAGCCACGGATGGCAGAGGGCTCGGACTTTTTTCCTAACGGTAGCCGTTTCCTGTAGGCAGGTTCGTAAGGAGAGCGTTTCGAGTGAACTGCCGTAGGGGAACTTCGTAATGGAGTATATAAGTGATGTTTGTGCGCCAGAGGGTGTTGAGCAAAGTCGTGTGCCCAAACGAGGGTGAGTGCCAACTCCATCCAGGTTGATCAGCGACTAACAAGACGACCGCCCGCGATACGCGCCGTCGTCGAGATTTCCACTCCACGAGGTCTCACAAGTCGGAACCCCCCGAATGTGTTCCTTCGGTCGACTGGGGCGCCTTGAGCGAACTTCAAGGCACCGTTGGTGAGCACCCCACAAGACTGACATCTAGGATTTCGAGTCCCGCCACTCACCTAACTTCCGTCCCTCACCTCGGGGGGGGGGTTCGCGGTTTCGTTCATCTGTGGATTTTTTTGTGTCACACCAGACGACAGACGTTAGTATGCGCCGTCAACATCCTGGCACAACGTGGGGTTTGGCATTGTGGGTCCACCACTTTGGTTTCCCCTTTACCTCAAGGATGCTGATGAATAACCCGCTCGACAAAAAGCCCGAGAAATCGCTCAAGTCTTCCCAACAGGCAATCCTTTTGGGGATCAACGTCGCCGCTGGTCCGCTTGGCCTCCGAGCAGAGCTAGAGATCGGCCCCAAGGGTAAGGAGGCATTCCGGTCACGATCTTGAAGCTGATTGACCTGATTCGATTGTGGCACTAGACGAGAAGGGTGGCGGGGGCCCACGGATCGTATTTCAGGGCAAGAGTGGTGAATATCAAGAGCTTCCCGCCCAGGAGACTTCGACCTCTGGCGTGATTGATGGGACTGGAGATGAGAGCGACCCCGCCGGTGAGTACTTCTGGCCCCTATTATCAGGACTGGCGTTCACACGGGTCTCGGTGTCTCCCCCAACAGGTGAGGATGCTGGTGATGTTGAAGGAGAGGAAGGCGAGCAAGCGGAGGCATCGGGAGGCACGTATTAATCCAATCGTGGCGTTCGCTCTCTGTTAACTCCTACCAGTCGTGGAAGGAGGCTGGAAAGGCCCGGTACTTGGCGGTGCCGCAATTCTCTTCGACATCGCAAGGGCGGGAGCGGAGACATTTGTTCCTCTCAAAGCCGTCCTGGGTGCTATCTCCATCGTATGGCAGAATTACGAAGTCCGCCTCCAACCCTACGCTCAAAATACGCCCCTGACGAACTCATCTGCAGGAAACAGCCGCTGTTAGAGGAAAGATCCAAGTCCTCCGTTCGCGCATAGTGAAATTAGAGGTAATCTTCGGATCACCTATAAATGATGTGGCGGAGCAGGAGCGCCGGAAGGGGCTGTTGCGGTATGTTGTTGACCCCGCTCTAGACTCGGTGCTAAGACCATTCCAGCAAGTTTAAGGCTATCGAAACACAACTGCGGTCTTTGTTTAAGAAGTCAGGGGCGCGGCGTTTTGTTGATCATGTTCAAGACGGCGAAAAAGTTTCCGGGCTGCTCGAGGACCTACAAGAGGCTATCTCCGACTACCAGGTTCGTTCGTGATCTTGCCCCCGTTCTCGATGTTAACAGGGACAGCAGATGGTTCAACAAATGGCAATCTACAAGCACGGATGCGAGCTGATAGTAAGTGTTGCCCTTTCCGTCCGAAAAAAATCCAATAACCTTGCGACAGGACGCAGGTCAGAATACCTCCCGTCTTCGACAACAGGTTCCTGACGTGGGCATTCAATAGCTGAGGTTTCTGTCCTCAATGGTATCCGCTGTGCATCTGGAGCTGAGCATAGGCATGGTGGTTGTGAGGGTTGTCTCAAGGGAACACGCAGAGGTGTTTTGGATGGCATTGAACTTTGGATCAACAATTTTAGCGAGCCCCCTGTCTACTGGCTGAATGGGTTAGCCGGGGTGGGAAAGAGTGCCATTGCACAGACAATCGCGGAGAGGGGATTTGCAGATGGATGGCTAGGGGCCTCCTTCTTCTGTTCACGAGATTCTGAGGACCGGAGCGATCTCCGGTTCATCTTCCCAACCCTCGCAGTTCAGCTCGCACGCAAGTATTCAAAGTTTCGATCAATACTCGTCCCGCTTGTCCGGTCGGATCCAGGGATCATCCAAGAATCTCTCTACAATCAGATGGACAAATTGATTGTTGGTCCCTTCAAGAAATCTGGGATCCAAACTGTGATTGTGCTTGATGCTTTGGACGAGTGCAAGGATGAAGAACCTGCCTCAGCAATCCTTTCTGTCCTTGGGCAGTTCTTATCTGAAATCCCAAAGGTCAAGTTCTTCCTCACTGGTCGCCCAGAGCCACGGATTCAGAAGGGGTTCAATCTCCCACTACTGGGGAAAGCAACAAACATCCTTGTCCTCCACAATGTCAAGCCAGACCTCATCAAGAATGATATCCAGCATTTCCTGAAACACAGTTTCCTAAAGGTTGCAAGTAATTGGAGTGGGATGGAGGGTTGGCCATCCACAAAACAGTTGGAAGACCTTTGCAAACGGGCAGAGGGGTTGTTTGTCTATGCTGTGGCAACTGTCAAGTTCATTGATCACAAGTACCACAACCCCAGGAAACAGCTGGACCGCCTCCTACAATTACCTGAGAGTAGTGCTTATGAAGGGAAAACCACGCTCAGGCCAAACTTGACCCTGGATTTACTCTACCTGTCAATTCTTCAGGAGGCCTTTGGTGCTGATGATCCAGAGGATGATCCAACTATCCGTTCTGTCCTTGGTGCTGTGGTCCTTTCCTCAAATCCCCTTTCTCCATCTACCATTGCTGCACTCCTGGACATTGATGGGGACCTTGTATCCCGCCTCCTTTCATTGGTTCACTCACTTCTAATCCTTCAAGAGGATTTCAACCCTGTTCGGCCATTCCATAAATCATTTCCTGACTTCATCACCAATCCAATCCGCTGTACCAACAAAAGGTTCTATATCTCCCCTCCCAGTCACCATCCAGAGCTTTTGGTTGGCTGTCTCAAGCTAATGAACCAAACATTGAAGATGAATATATGTGAGCTCCCAGATACCACTATAAACAGAGAAATCAGGAATTTGGGGGAGGTGGTTGAGAAATACATCATCCCTCCATTGCAATATGCCTGCAGGTCATGGCATAAACACCTCACTGAGGATGCTATCTCCATGCCTGCAATTACCTCTGTCATCCATCACTTCCTGGAGAAGAAGTTCCTATTCTGGTTGGAAGTGCTTAGTCTCATTGGTGCTGTGAGAGAAGCACTTGATGCACTGAGGATGGTTGCAAAATCATTGGAGGTATGTTAAGTTTTTATTCCTGTATCATAATTTACTGAGACTGGGACCTAGGCATCACCAACTCTTGACCTTGTCAATGACTGCATTCATTTTGTAACCGGGTTCTTTGAGATCATTGATGAATCTGCTCTACATATCTACCACTCTGCTCTCCCATTGTCACCAAAAACATCAATTGTGTGGAGACTGTACAAGTTGTATGCCCGCCCCTTGACAAGAGTTGTCTATGGGTTACCAACCTTGTGGGAGCAAAGCATTACAACTACAAAGTTCCCCAGTAGAGTTGATGTTGCTGCATGGTCACCATCCAGTAGATTTGTGGCAATTTCCTGGGGTGACCATGAGTCAATAGTGGAAATCTGGGATGCAATAAGATTTGGGCTACCTACAACCCTTGAGTTACCACTGGGTGAACTTGGTGGGACTCAGCAGCTTGTCTTCTCCCCAGATGGGTGCTTGTTGACATGGTTTGGCACAAACCCAGGAAAATTTATCAGCTGGGACACTCAGACTGGTGTCCTGGTCAGTGCTATCCCCTCAGGGCAACAGGGGGCCATCATAGATTGCTCCTCAATCACATATTCTGCATGTGGAACAATGTTTGGGGCCTCATTCTGTGATGAGCTCTTTACCATTCATACCTATAATGTTCTCTCTGGCACACACATTCATTCCCATTCAATTAATGGACAAACCCTGGGCATGGTTTGGACTCATGGTGAATTTTTCCAAACGGGTACAGTAGACCCAGGGTCAGTCACCATATGGGAAGCCGAGTTTGTCTCAACGCATAAACCAAAAGAGGTTGTATCCCTGCATGTGCCAGATGACTTTGACTCCTCAGAAGGGGATTTATTCCACCCTGCTACCTCCAGATTTGCAATCTGTACCGAAAGGAGCCTTTTAATATGGTCCCCTCAAGATTCAAAACTCCTCTTGGACTCCACAGATCCCTTAGACTGCCATAATATGTGGATGTCCTTTTCTGCTGATGGCCAGTTCTTTGCATGTGGAATAATTGTTCCAGAAACAGTTGGTCCAGAAATCTATCTCTGGAAAGAGTCTCCCACTGGCTATGTCCTCCACCAAAAACTTTTACCCAACACTTGTGCTTATAAACCACTTCTCTCCCCAAATGGAGAGTTTATTATTGGATTTGGTGATACAGCAATCCAACTATGGCACACAACAGACCCCACTCCCACTGATTCACCTCGGGTTTCCCAGAGGACCTTTGTTCTTGGATTCTCCCCAGATGGAACATCAGCAGCATTCACACGAATGGGAGAAAAGGTGGTCAAAGTTTTGGACCTCAAATCTGGTATCTTACAGTTAGTCATTGATGTGGGCATAGAGGTCTATGGCTTGAGGATGGGCAAGAACACCATTGTTATTGTTGGAGAAGGGAAGATTGTCACTTGGAAGCTGCCTGCAGGGGATTGGATTCCGAACCTCCAGGCGAACATCAATGACAGTGTCCAGACCACAACGTTTGTTCATCCACAGATTTCTACTCTCACAATAAGGCCAACTGTATCAATATCCCCCAACTTGTGCCATATTGCCATTGTAGAGTTGGGGAAGGATGAAGGTATTTCTTGCTTGAGCCTTTATAATACATCCACTGGGCAGTGTCTTTGTGAGGTACCAACACAGGATAGAGGTACCCCCTGGTTCACTCTGGATGGAGGTGAAATCTGGTGTGTTGATGCTTCCAACACAGCAGATAGGTGGAAAATTGTCATGGGGAGTGAATCTGGTATCATAAAGCTAGAACATGTGGGGTCAGTTTCACATCCACCAGATGGATTCCCCTGGAATCCTTCTGATGGTTATGAAGTCATATATGATCGGTGGATATACCACACCAGTAGAAAGCGGCTCTTATGGCTTCCTTCCCATTGGCAGATGTTTGAGTGGCAGAGGATGTGGAATGGGCAGTTTCTTGCATTACTGCATGACGGACTACCAGAGGCTCTCATTCTGAAGTTGGAGTAATTCACTACAAACACCTAATTTCCTTTGCTATACATTCCCTCCCCACCTCCCACTGTCCACAAAATCTTATTCAAGTCTCAGGAGTCAGAATGACAGCAGCCTCCAACAGTACCAATAAATGTCCATGTCTCTCATGTTTTTCTGACATTATGCACATGAAAATGTTCTTTGCAGATGCCCAGGTGAGCTACATGGGTGGGGAAATCTCAAATTTCATCACTACTTTCCCAAGGGTTACAAATACCTTGATCTGAAATATCTGAAATATGATTGATACATGATCCAACTAACCTGTAAGTTATGAAGCTGCTTTTCAAACCATCTGCCAAAACACTCTTGATTGTCAGGGCCAAAGCTGCAGCACAAGAGGTTGGGGAAGGTGATCCTGGTGTGTCTTTACTCCCCATACCCACCCACCTCTATGGCAACCCATATGGTGGCTCAATACCACCAATCAGCCAAGTTCAGATTATGGCAATGGCTTTAGCAGTGGTGGGGTTATTGTTCTTCCATCCCCTTTGTGTCCTTAGAAACCATGTGGGTGGAATTGTGGTGTCATCAAGCCCGGCGATCCCATATCAATCCTGGGCCATCTGCATCCCTCTGATGATTGGGTTGGAGACATGGACTGTTTAGCTACCCATCAGTTGCTGCAGCCTGCTGCACACCAGCCCTCACATACGTGTCTTATTCCCGAAGGACATTTGAGAGAGATTTCGCTTTTGGAGCCCGAAGTCAATGTTTGGGTAATGGCCGCCTGCCCTCTATGACACCAACACGCGGGGGTCAGGGAGAAACGGAACATTCCCAATCGAATTCACGCCGAGACGATCAAAGGCACTCCAATTTCTCAGCGACCTAATGGGTGGAAGGGGCCTCGGGCATGCTGGGGATATTCAAAGATCAACGAGGGCATATGCCTGTGAACAGAAGGTAGACGTGGCACGAGTTTTCTCGTAGGGTTCCGCTCTGTAAACTGCACCTTCCCCCAGCATATTATCTTCTGCACGTAAATCTCCAGTCGGTTAAGCCACCTTCTTCGGGCTTCCTGAAGCTCTCTCGGCCCTTCAGCTATGTTCGATGCTGTTTCGCTCGTTCTCGTCAAAGTCGGGACCCATCCAAGCGTCTGGGTATTGTGGACTCGGAAGGCGGAACTTGCGCCTGCTGGTAAACATGAGGACGACCGTAACGGACATCAAAAGAGCACTGGTCGTGCAACTGATGCACGTACTACGAAGGAGCTCCGTCTCTCTGCTCTTCGTTCCTATACCCACCCCAATGAGGAACCACTCGAGCCAAGCTCGTTATCTGCGACAAAAACTTGCCAGTGGGCTTGCAGAACGACTCCACCCTCAACGGAAATGGAGATCGCGCACGGTCCATCGAACACTGTCTCGGTGAGGAAGGTTACGTTAAGTTGATGCCTAGGGGGGCCCTGGTGTTGACTCCTAGAAAGTGGCTCGATGGAGGTCACCCCCGGGTCCACGGGTCGCAAGGCAGGACCGATACCGTATTCCGACAAGGGATGAAATTGAAGCGGTAGGCGGGTGTGAATCCGAGGTTCGTTGCAAGCCGAATTCGAGGGAACCACGAAAAAGCACAGTCTGGGCAGCTAGTATTGACTCGCGGCTTTTGGCTGTCATTCGACGAGGAAATACATTGGTAGACGTTGATGAGGTTCAAAGCGTGAACCCAGGCCGATGAGCCTTTCCTCGCCTTCCCTCTCCGCCTGGGTCCGCTCGGAACTCTGTCTTCATTCGACAGGTATTGTGCAACTTTGTTTAGCGAAAGGAAGGTCCGAAACACCCCCGTGGAAGACGACTTCGATTGCGTAGAAGAGGAGAGGGGGATGCTTGAGGGACCTAAAATCCTTCATTCTTTCCCCCAGAGAGGTTGGGACCTATCCATACGATCATCTCTGCGAACCCCAATGATACTCCTCGACCAGTGTGAGCCAAGTTGTGTGTCAAACGATATCCGATAACCCACCAGCGTCAGCGCCAGTCCCACACCACCATGGAAGACGTCCGCCGTCCCCGCCATGTTCTCACGGCCACGGAACATTCAAATTCACTCGGCTCCCGATGATGGCGTCTGGGCGCCAAGCCCGATGTCGGGCTTACTAAAGAAATACGTCCCAAGACGATAAGACACCCCCCACCTTCTCCTGAACACCCAAACGGCCATGTCCGCGCAACTTGATATCGTCCACAAACTCAAGGAGGCGTTGGAGACTGGGAACCCTGAGGTCGCAACCCCGTTTATGGCTGATGATTTTACGCATCAGGCACTACCGGCGCAGTACGTCTCATCAGCGGCTTCGGCCTCGAACAAGGGATGGTGGGATCAGTACTGATATTGAGCGATTTCCGACCAGGTTGGGAGCTCCGCGACGTACGATAGATCAATGGAAGGCGCATGTCATCGGAATAAACTCCAGACTCAAGTCTCTCAAGGTGAAGGAATTTGCATTTGAAGTGGGTCACGGGCAAAGGCTCACTCAGCGAATTTCTGCAGTTCGAAATTCTCGACACCATTGATAACCCTGGTTCTATCACGCTTCATGTGAGTTGCTTCCCAGCCGGCTGTCGAGGCACGCCAGTTGGAGGTTGACACGTGGAATATTGACCGCGACCTCAAAGACCATGGCAAATTGCGCATTTCAGGATGGAGAACCGGACATTCCCGTGGAGATCGTGTTCATCTTCAAGTTTACCCAGAACGAAGCCGGCGCTCCCAAGCTGGTGTCTACGACGGAGTTCATGGACTCGTTGGCGATGGTGAAAGTCGCAGAAAGGCAGGCTCGAGGAGGGAAAGCGTAGGATCGTGTACGATTGACGTTTGAGATGGTACATTTACCGATTACTCACGAGGACACTTCTTCAGCCTGACACCTTTGAGTCGGGTTTGATCCCTCCTATTCTTCATGACCGTGGATGCGTGGGACCAGGAACGATCGAAGATCGCAAGACCTTGTGGGGTTGTTGCCTGGACGAGTTGAAATCAGGCGAACTAGGACCAATCAGAGAGCAGCCACCAAATTTGGAGCGGATCGAAGTTCCAAGTTCCATCCACCTGTAACCGCGCGGGCGGCGGCCGAGGGACGGCGAGTTCTCAAACATCAGCGTTCCGCCGCTTCGAAGGAACTGGGGTCGCGATCCACGGTTAGGACGTGACGACGAACCGACGGGTGCGTGTCCGTTCTTGCCGAATTGGAACGCAAAGCGTTCGTTGCCGATGCTTAGCTTCCCATCCCAGGGTCGACCTCGGGAGTAAACTGGAAACGCTGCGGGGGAAACAGAATACGCGGTTGTCAGGAGCCATAATCGGAGAACCTTATCACTGTGAAACCCCGATTCCGCGAGAGCCTATCCGCTTTGATGGTGCCAATGGGTGCTACATAAGTAAGGGGCCTCATCCGTTGTGCCGACCCTCTTCCCGCTTCACCCGGTAAAATGGCCAGCAACGACCTGAACAACCTCGTCCTCATCTTGTTCGGGATATGCATGTGAGTGAACATCTCTCGTTCCACCCAACTATCGGGGTACCTGACGGTTTCCGGATAAGTTGGGATTTCATATCTTCGCTTTGGTTTGAATATAGACTGCTCACCAAGAAACTCCGGTTCCGGTGGCAATTT
>Ga0307509_10004567_pt1 | contig 19863 bp, 19 predicted proteins | sample 10_EM_MG_FD_202245 | JGI IMG/M metagenome (GOLD analysis project Ga0307509, IMG submission 202245) | Populus trichocarpa ectomycorrhiza microbial communities from riparian zone in the Pacific Northwest, United States - 10_EM | ecosystem: Host-associated > Plants > Roots > Unclassified | place...
CGTTTGGCATTCTACTTCGATAACCAACTTTCCTCGAGAGAACTTATTGAGTGAAGCTTTCAGCTTAACGATATTAAGTTTAACCGTTTTGATTCTTCGTGAATTATTTACTCTATCTTTATCTTCCACTTTGACTTTTGGTGCGGTCGGAACCTTAGAGTTTACCTCTCTATAGGGTGCCCCCGTTACACTTGTAGGGCACTTCGCATCTATATATTTTTTATTTTTTTTAACTTAATATTGTAATTTGTATATCGTATATGCAATTTCCAACTCTCATTATCAAATATTTTTATTGCTATATGCTGAACAAGGCATGAATGTTTTTTTATTAGTTCATGGGGTCAAAATTATAATATAGGACATTGTTCAGGGCTTTTCAGTAAATTTGGTCGCTGAGCAATATCATATGGTATGTGGACAAAACTAAATGCCTGCTGCTCAAGAACCCTTGATTGCAACCTGACACCCTTCTCACTCTGTACTTTCAACACCATCAAAATAAATTTTCTCTAGATCAAATATTCCTTTTTGTATGTGTTCAACAGTGAGTTTATAATTTAATTTTTTTTTGATTTACAGGATCTTGGAGTTTGTAGGAGAATGTCATTGTCATGGCCAGAGTTTTTCATAGTGGTTGATACATGGTTAATTTTGTCCATAGATAATACCATATGATGTGTGTTATCCCTTCTGTAAGGTGGATATCTCTCCCTTCTAAGAAAGTTCTGACTCTTCTTATATCTTAAGAACCTCTCTTTCCATCAATTCCTGCGTCATACTAATCTTCCTGCTGAGTACAGAGAAAAACAAATGTCTTATTATTATTATAAGAATACACATGTACTCGATCCTTGTTTAATTAATGATTGGTTTACACAGAGCTGTTACTCAAGGTCTGTTTCACAGGTTGGCCATGGAGGGGTTACAATTATTTGTGATAGGTGAGTCATTTGATGGAATATGTTGTATATGATACGCTAGTCCGATATTTCCAATATCAAGAAATCATTAGAAAGAAGGTAAAACAGATTATAGCAAAGATAATACCAAGAAAGTCGAAACGTTTAACAAAAGATTGAGGAAAAGTCTCATCACACTGCGCTAGCCCTTGACAACAAAATCAAGCAAAACAGAGATGAACTTGATAAAGTCTGTATGTGCTCCCAACTGTTGTTTTGAGGAGCTCGGATGGACTACACCTGGCAAGGTGAGGATCAGACATAGGGGACTATAATACTAGCTCTTGGACTTAAAGTACTAGCTAGGTTGAAATCACGCACCCCTGAACGGGTCCTCCCACCATTGTGAGACAAGACTGATGTCATCCCCAGCAGCCTCCAACAGTCCCCGGCAGTTCCTGGCATCCCCTCACTATTCACAGCTATCTTCCACGGTCACCTAGTATTCCCTATTGCCCACTTGCCCTGCACCAAACCAACATATCTCACCCTTCAGAGCCTCTAGTCTGGACTCAAGGACCGCCATTCTGCGGTTTGTCAGCCATGAACCAACTACGGATATTGGTCCTCTCCTGTGCAGGACTCTTGACAGCCTCTCTGGACATCTCTGATCCCTACCGAAAGGTTTCAACCATGCCCAAGTTATCAAGGCTGGAACAGCATTGGTCATCCTGTGTGGCTCAGAGAATATAGGCCCAAAGTAGGAAAGGTTTAGAGCCTTTGGGGCCTGCATAGTGGAGGGATGGGGAAGGCTTCATTCAAGGTCCACCATATGATAGATCAATTCTAGTTGGTTTGAATGACTAATGGGACTTGAGTCCCCTTCAAGGGGGGGGTGGGTAAAGTGGGCAATGGTAAGGGGAGCATGAGTAAAAGGGTCGCCAGAGGGATAAGCTAGGTGTGGTGCTAATTTGCAGGTCACTTCTTCGGCGGTTTTTAGAGTATAGAGAAGGCCTTAAGGCGGAGGCACTGCTTTTTCATTTTTTAATAGGTAATTGCAAGTGGGATTATCCCTGAAATGTTGTTTTTGCCTGTACCTAGTAGCCTTGGTGAATAAAAATTTTCTTTCTTTCACTTTTCTTAAAGACAACAAAACACCAGTAAAATACCATCGTGATAATGTCAGTTCCGGGGCTTTGTAGGCACAAGAGATTCACCAATACACAGTAGTTTTCGCACTAGGAGAGGCTTATCCTTAGATATGAATAAGTAGTCACAATACCCCACTTGCAGATTCCTGTTTCCCACACTTCCACCTGTCATGACACCATGATACAAGAATTCGAGTAGTTTGGGTCATGATCCAATCGTTTCTGAATTGGTTAATGTGATTACTCAGCAGCTGGTTCACTTGCAACCCTCTTCGCCCGGGTACCTGTTGGAGCCTGTAACTAGAGCCGTTGATTCATGTTTCGTTTTACTTCTAGCGAGTATTAGTTCCTGTTTCTCCTCGTCTCATCAATAGGATCTGGAACACTCTTGTTACTGACTACTAGTAGCCTGATTCATGTGAGGGAAAGGTTATCTAGTCGCTCTCTTATCACATTTTGTTCATGGGATAAAAGTGTGATCTTTTTCCTTATTCTTTTATTGCATCGGTCTTTTACTCGTTCACTTCGCTCTTTTTTTATCTTGTCTCCATTATCAAGCAAAATACATTCGTTCCAGTATACCAAAAATCAAGACAACCCACATCCCGCACTTTGGCCCTGTGGACATTTCTGGGCTGGGCGTTCTGACCCACCGCAATAGAGATGTCACTGGAGTACTAACAATCATGGAGGGTGCATTCCAAGGTGCAAAGAATAGGGTTGGATACGGCAGGAGCTATTCAACCCAACTTCTGAGCCTGCGTTCGAATATGCAGTTTACAGTCTGAGGAGCGTTGCCCTAAATTGGCGCAGACAAAGCAGGTCTCCACCTGCTTTGATACAACATTTTCTCGCTTGCTTGGAGGGCAGTGTCTACTAGTTGGTGGGATGACACCTTGTGTTGTTAGGTGGGACTTTGTTGTGGCCATTAACATCACAAGCGCAAACTCCCTACTTCACCCCACAGGGTTTTCGATCTGTTATCGGTAAGTTTCTAAATTTGCTAACTAGGATTACTTGCCCATACTAATTTGAAACTTCAGTATAGGTGGGATCATTCCAAGGCTTATAACACCGCTTGCATTTACCTGAAAACCACGCCTCGCCTCCCTACTCACATATTGCGCTCCTGGGTGCTGCCGTCTTGAATATCTATCAGCTTACCAAAGTTGGGAACAATCACATCCTACTTTTACAGAAAGTTTGACTAATTGGTTACTAGCAGGGTGAAGTCTTTAAAATTTAACTGGCTTATCCGAGCGAGAAGGCTAATCATGCATTTAACTTACTCTACCAGGAGGTCAAAACCCTCCCTTCCGGCATGTACGATGCAGAAACCTAATGCAAGCAGAGATTAGAACTTCCTCGGATATCCCTGATGGCTGGTTTGCAAGAAGGAACAAATGGATTTTTCTCTCTCCTTGTCTTTGTAAAAGCTTTTTTCTTACAAAATGACTTTGAGTATAAGAATGCTAACTAGGAAATGTGCTATATCTAGATTATATTCAAAGACGGCTTCGATATGGCAAAGTAAAGCAGAATTCTGCGTGCTAAGGTACAGCTCTTGCCGTGGAAAGGAGTTGTAGTTGTGGGATTCCGTTCACTGGGGGACAGCCAACGTGGAAAGGGATAGTCGTATCCCTGGTACCGATATGTCGGACAATCTTATCTATGTGAACCCCAGAGCTATGGGATCCCACCTGTCAAAAAGGTTCGTTCTGTGGGTGTTCCGACTGCAGGCGTCCAGTCTGTTCATGGTTAGGCTAGAATTCGACTCACTAAGTCACAGCTCATAGGTGGTCTTTTTTGAGGGGAACTAGGACAGACTACGCCCGGCAAGGTGAGGACAGGAAGGACTAACTTATGGGGGAATAGTCCTATATTTTGAACTTCCGGTACTAGCCCAAGCTGGAATTTGTCATCGAACAAATGATTACAGCATCATGAGACATCACCCATGCCGTCCCCGGTGGCCCCTCACTATCCCCATAGTCCTCCGCAGCCCGGGCTGCGACTCACCATCCCAGCTCTCCTCAACTGCTCTCTGCCGTCCCCTGCCGTCACCCACCGTCCACCCCCCCTGCACCAAACTAACATATCCCGCCCCCTAGGCCCGGCGGTCCGGTCAGAGGACTCGGACTACAGATAGCCGTTCTTTCTCGTCCGAGGCTCTCAGCAGTCTCCCTGGACGGCCTGGAACACTGGGCATAGGCACAAACCAGGCCGGGGTGGTTGCAGCAGGGTACCCCTTGGTAATCCTGGATGACCCCAAAAAGATAGTCCTGATGCAGGAGAGGTTTAAAAGCTTCGGGGCCTACGTTAGAGGGGCGGGGCGGGGAGGGCTGCATGAAAGGTAAGTGGTATGATAGATCAATCCTAGTCGGTCCGAAATACTAATTGTGACTTGAGTAGCCATCCCGGGTGAGGGGGTCACCTGATTGACCCCAGTGTTCCCAACCGTCCGGACCGGACGCCAGGGCCCTGGCGTCCTATAGTCCCGTCCACGGCGTCCGTCTTTTTTAAACGCCGCCGTCCTGTAGGTTGACGGGCGGGCCTGCCGTCTTTTTTTTAGAAATGGTAACTTCCGGTAGGGGACGAGCTTCCTGAGTAAGGACGGGCGTCACCTGCAGGGCCCGGCCAATTACCCATAGGGCCCTATAGGGATTTTGCACACTAGCCGATAGTAGATAGTCACCCTCTAAGTTGCATGGTAATTGGATATACGTGGTGCACTGACAAAATAAGTGTGTGCCTCATTTTCATATCAGAGGCTGGGTGAATAAAATATCCCTACGGTAAATATACACCCAAGATGGGAGTATATCTCATATCCGATAAGGAACCTCAGCAAAAAATTGTGTGCTCTCATTTTACCTATTTTCTTATACTTTGCACTATCCAAACCGTGTCCTTTAACTACAAGTAATATGGTTCTGGCCGTTTATAACGTCCCCCAAGTCTATAGCAACGGGGACGCAGGCTTGGCACACTTTTCAGTCCCCACATTAAGGAGCTAGGGCTCTTTCATGTATTTTGTCATAATATATCACGTTATATATATCATACCACAAACCTTACAATAATATAATATCATATCATATATGATATGATATCTTATGACTAAATACATCAAAGAACCCTAGCTTCTTGATTTTGTAATTTTTTACCCTAATAAGTGTGCCAAGCCAGCGTCCCCGTTGCTATAGACTTGGGGGACGTTATAGACGGCCAGAACCATATGTCTGAAGCATTACCATATTCCTCGCACGGGAGCCAGGGCTAACTCGGTCCTGATGATCCTATCTCCTAATTCGTGAGCGTAAGAGTGAGCAGTAAAATGAGAAGAAGTTCATCACCGTTGTGTGTTGGCGATCACATTCTTTTGTGCTTGGGGTTTCGTTTCATTTTACAGCCGCAATCACACCTTATCACTCGAAAAGACTGTAGGGCCCGGCCGTCCGTCCCGGGCACAGGTTAGGACGGACTGCAGTCCGGGGTCCGTCCCGGGCAAGGGTAGATAATACGGCGTCCGTCCCGTCCTAGGGAAAAGACCGACGGACTGGACGCTTGGGAACACTGATTGACCTTGCCAGCCAACCATGTTTCGCCCATTTTGCTTGCCAATTTTCTCCTCTAAAAAATCAAAAAACATCAAAAGAAATTACCTCCAACCCCCCCCCCCCAAAAAAAAAAAAAGAGTCCTGTCAAGGGCAACAACAACGACTTTCTCTTCCATCCCACCGCACACTTCAACCCACCATCCACCACCACTACTACCGCCAATGCCCATAGGATATACTGATACGTGGCAGTGACCGGAAATGGCTCACCTTCGCCGCCCCCGAGTCGGGAGAATAATGATGATACCAAGACAGTTATTGGAATCGCTTGAGGGGGCACTACAAGTTCTGTTGCATGTACTATGGTTTGAGTTAGTATCCCTCTTCCAGGGGATTCGACGACGACGTATAGGATGGCAAAGCGGAGATTATCGCGAAGGAGGAAGGTGGTTCTGTGGCTATGTGTGGATGATGTCGATTGGATGAAAAGACTGACTGTAAATATTAGATCGACAAATCCCCGCGGTACTATCATGGGTCGATTCGGAAGGGTACCATGGGACAGGCGTAGAACGGCGACTTGTCAGGAATGCAAAGACTTTCTTGGGAAGAGCTACCCGAGATTGACCCTACGAATGATGATAACTCTGCCTACCCACTGGACATAGATGGTGTACCATCATTTAATCTCCAGCGGGCGCGCGATGAGACCGTTTCCATCATTAGGATTAATGAGATCACCACAAGACACCTAATGCGACTTCGGGGCTTCGCGTCGGACCTTTTGGGGCCGAGAGTTATTGGTTTAATGATTACTCCCTCGACACACTTTTTGGATACCGGGAGGAAGCCCTTGCGACTGGGACCACGGCTAGGGGGGCTTGAGGTATTGCCGATAATCCATGAACCTGTGGCAGCTGTCCTTGCGCATACTGCTAGGCAAACACCCAAAGAGCAAGGTGCTGATGAAAATATTTTGGTAGCGGACCCCGGGAGTGTTAGGGGTCATGCCGTTGTTGTCGATCTTGGGGTCTGGGTACTTCGTTCTTGCTACCGCTCATGACCATGGACTTGGCTAGCTAAGGCTTAAATCAGGTGTTTGTGGCTCACTTTTTGAAACGGTTATCAAGAAGCATAAGGTTGATAAACGAAAGGAGTGTTCGCTGGCTAGGCTGAGGTTGGAAGCCGAGAGGACGAAGAGGACCTTGGGTACCTCGGCGACCATTTCTATCGAGTCGCTCGCAGATGGGCGTGGTTTCCATTCTACAGTTAACAGACTGCCGTGTGGACATCCCCTAACGAAGGCGCTTGACCAAATTGTGTCACTTTTAGAGATTGCGTTGAAGGAAGCGGAATTGGACTTGTTAGATATCTCAGCAGCTTCTGTTATTTTTCTAACCAGTCATCTAGTTCTAACCACCATCTTGGAAATCCTCTCAGGCGGCATCTCCCACACCCCTAAATCGCCTTACGCATCACCCCCTTTTCCTAAAGCTAGTGTCTGTAAGCGCTCTAGTAGCGCTAGAAACGGCTATTATAATCCATCATAGCTCTCGGCCTGCGGGGCAGCAATTCAAACCTCAGTGATTGTTGAATTCTACAAGGACATTGAGCAATCCACCCGCTCCGTAGTGGCCGTAGCTCCCCACCTCTAACCTGCAATAGGAGTCACAATCTCAAAAGATACCAGTTTCCAGGAAATATCCGAGGCCCCGGCCACCGTTCCCTCTTAGAGAATCCTCCAATTTGACAAAAAAAAAAGAAGAAAGAAAAAAGCTCAGGGTGACGTGATTATTACAATCTGCAAGGATATTAAGGGAATTGTAGTTCAGGAAATTAGGCGGCAAGTGAATAGGGAGGAGGAGGAGGATAACATCTGGCATGAAGAGGGGGAGTGGGAGGGGGGCGCAACTCTGCGTTAAAGGAATCAATGGGGGGAAGAAAGACTGGAAATTCGAAGTTACTATTAACATCGGCTGAGACCTTGGCTTCATTGTTGCTGCCAGGGTAGTTGGCAGGAAAATTGGAATTAGGGAGGTTAACGCTGAGGCCGGATCTGCGTAGTAATTTGTTCATGCGGTAGTATCATATATACACTCCGAATTGGAGGCAAAGGCTTGATTGGTTACTGCGCTTATTTGGTATTCAAGCAGGGTTTTCTGTCTTCTTGTTTTCCCTTTTTCTCCTCTCCCCGCTTTCACAAACTCTGTGTGCTTTTGAAGAGCGGTTTCTTTCAGCCCAGTGATGGATTGAGTTTATCTTGAGTTTGATTGTCAATACCCATGAGGCTGGTGCTTTGTTTTAAAGGCTTTCAGTCTAGAGGGTGCAGAGTACAGTTTCCCTGTTGTCGACTCCAATATTCAGTACATTACCATGACTCAGAATTAGAGAGGTGTCATGTATATAGCTCCTGCACTAATGGTCATTGGTATTTAACCCACTGACAAGACTTTCTTGGGCATCTTGGTCGAGACCCCTGATCTCTCCACCTGAACTCACAGTAAAACTTGAAACCAAATTTGCAAGACATTGATGACAAGCCTTACTGTTCAGGATATAGCATACCTCTTTGCTAAAGATCAAGTCCCCGACCGTGTGAAAGAAACAGGCCTTGCTACCAAGCTTAGCATCCACTTTCCTGCCATCATCTTTGTAATATTACCACCTGGAACCAACCACTTTTAGCCTTCTCAACTTTAGTGCAAATCACGGATGCTTCTTTCAAGTAGCAGGTCCATTGAAATACTTAAACAGTAAGTTAATATGCTTGTATATTGGTTTTTAAGAACAATTGTAAGGATTTTCCTATGTCGGGATTAAAAATTATCAGGGTTAACAGGTTGGCTAGCTTGCAATAACTTGACCGCTCCCTCACACCCGGAGCGAGAAGCCCACCAAAGCGGTGTTTTGCCATCATTGTCTGGAATATTGGGACTAGCATCCTCCCTCTCTAGCAGCAGTTCTAATACTCTATCATGACCTCTCTCGGCAGCCAACGAGAGTGGTGTTCGACCAACTCTATCGGTCATATTGGGGTTGACATCCGGCCGTTCCAGCAGCAGCTTCACTACTCCATCAAACCCCTCATTGGCAGCTCTCGCGAGGGGCGTTTGGCCATATTGACCTGGGGTGTCGGGGGTGATGTCTCTCCGTTCCAACAGTAGTTGTACTACACGATCAAACCCAAGCTGGGCCGCCCAAAAGAGCGGTGTTCGCCCACGTCTATCTGTCACATTGGGGTTGGCCTCCGCCCGTTCCAACAGTAACTTTACGATTCGATCGTCCCCATGCTTGGTAGCGTAGGTGAGTGGTGTTTCGCGATGTTTATTCGATATGCCGGCAGTGACGTCCCCCCGACTCAACAATAGCTCCACTACTCCATAACACTGAAACTGGGCGGCAACTGAGAGCGGTGTTTGGCCATTATGGTCCACAATTCCAGCGCTGACATCCTCCCGTTCCAACAGTAGTGACACCACTCGATGAAACCCACGCTCGGCAGCGTAGATGAGGGGAGTTCGGCTATATCTATCGATCTTATTGGGGTTGACATCCTCCTGTTCTAGGAGTAGCTTCACTACTCCATCATGGCCGTGCCCAGCAGCATAAGAGAGAGGTGTTCGACCGTCATTGTCGGTCATATCCGGGTTGACATCCTTGCGTCGTAGTAATAACTCCACAACCTCAATATACCCGTAATCGGCAGCCCACAAGAGTGCTGTACGGCCCCCATTGTCCCGTATATCTGGGTTTATTTCTTTCTTTTCAGGCAGTGGCTTCACTACTTCATCTCGCCCTCGGTTGGCATCCAACGAAAATGGTGGTTGGTGCCCTCTATCTGTGGTATTGGGGTTAACCTCTTCCCATCCCAGTGGTAGCGTAGCTGGTCCAGCGTGCCCCTCTCTGACGGCGGACGAGAGTGGTGTTGTTGTGCCATTGTCTGGCATAGTGGTGTTTGTATTCTCCGGTTCAAATTGCAGGCACAACGCTTAAAGGATAGAATGACTGAGAAAGAGAAGTCAACGGACTGAGAAGCTTTACTGCCTCACAGGAAATGTGGGCAGTCGATACTTTCGTGGAAACAAAAGACCTCACACGTGCGGGATCTGTGATCAAGGAGGGTCGATTAAATGGGTTGCTATCGACAGAGGTAGAAAAAAAAAAAAGAAGGAAGCAAGCAAGCATTCAATTAATGTGGCTACCGTGTTCTCAAAAGCGTCCCTCGTCGCCTTTGTCTTCGGTGTAAGAGAAGGAAGACCAATACTGAGAAGTGCGAGAGAGGTCGCTTATATAACTTTCAAGCACAACATCACTATGATATCAACACTCCGGAAAAGCAGCCAACCTTAAATAGACAGCCTTTCATTTAACAACAAACCAAACAAACAATCTATTAGCACCAGCCAACAGCAACCACCAGCGCCTCCACCACAATCCCCACCAGTGCCACGGCTACCCCTACCACCACCACCAGCACCACCGCGACCCACGACCACCATCACCACTCTCCCGCCAACACCACCACCGGACTACCTCATGAATTGGTAGCCGTGTAGTAATTGCATCGCTTGTCATGGGCGCTCTTGCGAGAAACCAATGACTCTGTCGGGGTTGGCAACTTGCCATTGCAATAGGAGCCTCTGTACTCCGGCGTGCCTCATTATCAAAGAATACATGAAGGCGGTATTGTCGTTTTCGTCTCTTATACTGGGATCGATATCGTCTCGCTCTAGTAGTAGCTCCACTGTTTCCTCATACCCATGTATGGCGGCCCATGAGAGTGGTGCTCGTCCGTGGTTATCACACAGGTTAGGGTTAACATCCTCCTGTTCTAGCAGTAGCTGCACTACACCTTTGTGGCCCAGTGAGGCAGCTTGCCAGAGCGGTGTTCTTCCAACGTTGCATTGCATATTGGGGTTGATATCTTCCCGTTCCAACAAGAGCTCGACAACTGCATCAAACCCAAATGAAGCCGCATACAAGAGTGGTATTTGACCACGATTGTCGGGCCTATTAGGGTTGACGTCTTCCTGTCCTAAGAGCAGCTCCACCACTCCAACATGTCCCTTCTCAACAGCCCACGAGAGTGGTGTCCGGCCAAAATTGTCCGGGATGTCCAGCTCGATCCCGTGGCATCCCATCAGTAGCTCTACCACTCCATCCTGGCCCATCTCGGCAGCCCACGAGACCAGTTTTCGGTGATCAGGATCCTCCGTATTCGGATTGACCCCTCCTCGCTCCAACAGCAGTCTTAAAACTTCAACATACCCCCCCATGGCAGCCCAGTAGGCCGGTGTTCGGTGATCAGAATCCTCAGCATTCGGGTTGACGTCCTCTCTTTTAAGGAGTAGCCTGACCACTCCAACATGCCCTTCCATTGCAGCCCAAGCGACCGGTGTTTGGCCATCACTATCTGGAAAATCAGGGTCAACGTCTTCTCGTCCCAAGAGGAGCCGCACAACTCTATCATGCCCGCTCTCTGCAGCCCATGAGAGCGGTGTCCGGCCACGATTGTCCGGCAAATCGGGGGAGATGTCTTCTCGTTCCAACAGGAGCCCCACAACTCTATCATGCCCGCTCTCTGCAGCCCATGAGAGCGGTGTCCGGCCACGATTGTCCGGCAAATCGGGGGAGATGTCTTCATGTCCTAACAGGAGCATCACAGCTTCGTAATGCCCCGCCCCAGCAGCCCATGAGAGAGGTGATCGGCGAACATTAATTTCCATGGTCAAATTGGTATTATCCTGCCCTAATAGTAGTCCAGTGTCAGTATGTAAAGGCAGAAATTGGGTGGGGAAAGCAAAGACAAATAATTTGCAAGTTTGACTGGCTCTTTAGAGCAGTAGACCAAAGGCCGCCTCCTGCAAAGAATAAAAACACGAACCTGGAATGATTTGGGATAGGAGCGCTTAGATTAATCTGACTCGCACAGCGCAGGCGAGAATCGTGTAAAGAAGGAAGAGTGTAAGAGGGGGATGGGTGTGATTTTTGTAAAAGAAGGATGGGTGAGAAGAGTAAAAAAGAAGGATGGGTGAAAAGCGTGTGGGGGAATCAAGGGTGGGAACTTTGTAAAGGAAGGAAGAGTGAGAGGTGGGTAAAAGACGGAGGAGAAGTGTGTAGAGGCAGGGAGGGTGAGAAGAGTGTAAAACCAGTAAGGGTGAGAAGGGAACGCGGAGAACAATCAATTGACACAGCCGCTGAATCTCAACTATTTTTTGCGGTTTTTTTTTGGGTCTTTGTCTAGAAGCAAAACAATCTCTAAAGGAAAAGGGGTATGGAGCGGTCTCCTCTATATAATACGTCTCCTAAATTATTGTCAGCGCAAACACTCTCCCATGATAGCCGAATCTGCAAGTAAGATAGAAACCTCTAGCAACTGTGATAGGACTGATTAAGTCCTGAATTTGGCTGTTGTAAAAGGAAAATATCGGTCTTCATTGATATCACGGAGAAATGTTATTTTTCGGAATTATTTAAATATTGTGGATTTTGGGTTAATTTAGCAATCACGAAGACCATTTATCAAACCATAGCTTGAATGTCAATACTCCTTCCAATTCAGGCATGGAATTCTTCGGTGTTCAAGAGTAAAACCTTAGACAATTGTTTAAAATATACATAAAGTTTTGGTTAGACTAGTTTACTAGATTTGTGGATAAAAGGTCACCAATTCCCCAAAGCCTAACTAATGCATCGAGATAGTAGCCAATACAAAGGTAGTGAAACCCCATAAATACGGGGAAGTCGGAAACCGCAAAAACAATCCAACCTATCCTACCCCCGCATCACTCTTCGTGCATGCATAAGTTCACTCTCAAGGCATTGGTGGAGGTGTGGCTGCCCTTGTCACTTGAGATCGTTGCCACCGATATCTCCTTATATGACAATCAGGGGGCAGTCAGAGTCAGGGGGCAGTCAGAGTCAGGGGTGGCAGGCGGGACAAGAAAGAAGGCGAGCTGTAGCTACCCTTTAGATGAGAACGCGAGCCGAGATCTCCAGTTCCGGGGAACTTGCTGGGACTGGGCCCGTGGGTCGTGAACCATGACTCCCGGGAGTGCAAGCGACTGGATAAACCTTCTGCCCCCCCCTACTCCCGAGACAACTCCCGCGCACCCGAGCTATACTCCGAACCGCTTTGCCTAATTAGCGATTGGTTATTCAACTCGATATTGAAAATTAGTACTCGTAGTGGAGAACTCTCGCTCAGTTTATCTCGTTTCGCATTAAGCTCCTAGATTACGGTTTACTGTAGACAATCCTGGTATCTTGTCACGCCTTGTTGAAGACGGATTCTCTGAGCAGTTGTCACCTCACTAAATCAGTTATTGAAGGGCACCACAATTAATCTTTGCATCCGAGATAGAAGAAATAAATAACTTGATTTAATTTGTTTCAGTAACTTACATGTTCCACTGGACAGCACTGTACAGGGTCTCATCCTACCAACCAGGCCAGGTGGCCGCCCAAATAATCTAAAAATTTGGGCATCACAAACAGTCACACTCTCCTTTGTTTGTACCGCCCAGCACCATGCTCTTTCATCTAGTTGACTGCATATGTGACTGCACATTCAGAATATCTGATGAATGGATATCCCCGGTTTGTATCCAAGCTGATGATTTGTTCCTTTGAATACGCCGATGATGATTGTGCCTATAGTACATCATTCTTACTGTGGGCCAGAACAGTAAGGCCAGAAATTTTATACCCACCGGGTGAAGTCATGCATGTACGATAGGTTGCCCCCCAGGGAAGAGCATCACCGTTTCCGAGTCAAAAGGCTGCTGAGTAATCATATTCAACAATCCGGAGACCTTTGATTAGTTTGGCGAATCAGCACGGAGCTCTTGACCGGCAATGTTCTGCCTATTCTGCTGGATAAGGCCCGGTTTGCTTGAGCTGGACCCATTCAAAACTGTTCCCGTGGGAAACAGTCTGACCTGTAGAAACAGTTGCCATCAATTTTGCACCATTTGCTGCTGACAAACTCATTTAAAAAAATTCCCACATATAAGCTTCTTGAAGAAATTTTACTTGTATGGTACTCGTACCAAGGTTGTGGCCAAGCCACAGCCCATGAATGCTCGCTTGCTCGCAACCGGGGGCACTCCTGTGGAGTGCCCACCAGCTCAACGAACATTTCAGGCTCAACAAACAATTCATAGTTTCATGGCCAATAAAAATATTTTACTCAACAATCAACTTTCTAAATAATAGTTACATGGTTAATAATAAATTCGTAAAAGAATAATTGTATTCTTAATCATAACTTTGTAAAAATAATAATATTTTCTTAATAATCAGCCTAGAATCAGCCTAGAATCAGCCTAGAATCAGAATAATCTCAGGCTTAACAATAAATCAGTAGTAGTCTACTTGATATACAAGTGACATTTACGTACTTCCTTTCTAATTTCAATGCATAAAGTCTTCACTATTTTCTTTTGACTAGCCCACAATTTCAACATCTTTGTCCTATAAGCCATTGCCTTCTGAAGAACTGGCTTTCTTTCTGCACTTTTAGCCTTTTCTATGGATGTAATGGGGGCACCCTATAGAGAGGTGAACTCTAAGGTTGCGACCGCACCAAACACTCAAAGTAGAAGATAAAGATGAGGTAAAATAATTGAAAAGAATTAAACAGTAGAACTTAATATCGTTAAGCTGAAAGCTTCACTCAATAAGTGCTCTGGAGGAAAGTTGGTTATCGAAGTAGAATGCCAAACGCTTAAACTTAAGTAGATATCAGATTTAAGCCTTTGACATTCACCACTACTCTGACCTTGGTGTGAGCACCCTGTCCTGCTCAGGGCTGTCCGAACTCTACATTCCATCAGGAATTATCCTGCCGGTTGTATCGGACCAACTCGGGTACAGTTACCTCTGTCAATAGGATATGAGTTTCTGCAATGGATCTCCAGTACAACCACAGGTGGAAAAAGTTATCCTATCGAAGTGATACCAGTGGCTAACTATTATGACAACAACCGGAATCAATACCTAGGTGGTGGACTCACTGGCCCAGTGGTAGTTTCGTCTATACAAGCTATGCAGTCCATTATTTAATCTAGGCAACTACTTAATGTAATAATTTGACATGCAAGCTCCCCGGGTGAGATGTAGCCGATGGTTAGCTAAATGGGCGCTACCCATATTCTGCCTCTCAGGACATACTCCACCGTGATAAGACCCATACCTCTAGAGTCCATTGACAACCCATAGTAATGCTACAAATCAAGGGGAGAAGGTCCCAGCTGGTTACTGAGGTATTTGTCCCGAAAGCACCCTGGCCTCCTTGGACTATCTAAGTACCACTAGGAAGACTACCCTAATACCAGTAGGCTAAGATAGCCTCCTAGGTGCAGGAGAGACCATATATGGGCGACGCCCATTTTGGTGGTTACCCATACTCCTCTTATATATCCTGCGAAGGACCTTCAGTCGGAGGAACAGCGACAACGTATACGGTCTTACGGCAGCCGCTCCAATGACCTGTTTTTACTAGCAAACGAGCAACTATGCAGCCGTCTGCCTATGACACGCCGTCCCAACACTGGGGCCAGAGGGGGGTGTTAGCAAAACCTACCCAAGTTCAATAGCATCTTCAGGCCACCCTTACTCAGGCGTATGCGCCCATGAACATCTAAGAGCCCATAGAATGTGAGGCAATCGACCTCTAAGTTCTAGGATGACTTTGCTGATGAAGGTAGGGTAACTTGGGTTCCTCAGTAGGGTAACTGGGACCCATGGGCATAATGGCCAAATTCCCAAGATAGGGTAACTTTGTCCTCTTATGCCTTTAACTCCTCCGGAAGTCCACTAAGCGACCACAAAAGTCTTCTCGGATATCCGTGTAACGTTCCCATATATTCATTGACTTTATGCGAAGTCCCCCCTGAAAGGTTTCCTTGCCTCTTACAGTACGCAAGGCTACTCAACTATCCCCTAGGCCTTGTCCTACTTTAACCAGCTATTTGTCTACCAAGTATACGAGACCATACTACCTCAGGTTACCACTTGGTATATCATTTGGGCTAAGGTGGTAGTTATCGTAGCTACCTATCACAGGGTCGTTACAATGGAATACTGGGCACGGCGTAGTGTAACTTCTGCTTTCTCAAGTTCTGCTACTTCCTTTTACTTCACTATATGACCGGCTTGATGTTAATAAAGTACACCAATATTCTGAACGTTAAAGTCTGACCTTTTCCTAGCTGCTCATGCCTTTTCTGCTGCATTTGCATTTGCAACATCTTAGACAGCTTGCTTTCCAGAAATAGCTGGTACCATACCACCCTTTAAGACACACCTTACTCTTTCCAGAAAGGCAGGTGATTGGTCTAAAGCAGTCTGCTCTAGGTATTCTCCTTGTCTCTTAAGGGATCGAATAGTGAGTTGAGTATTTGGTAGTGAATGAGATGATCTGGATGGTGTTGTAGGAGGTGACGGTAACTTCGGAGCTTCACAAAGCTTTGTGAGAACAATAGTATTATTATAAGGTACAAGACCAGTTGTGCGGAAAGCTGAACGAATTGATGACTTGAATGATTGTTGCTAAATTGAATTGATTGCTATTAGAAACTCCACCTTGTCAAAGGCTCTACAGCCTGGCCGTGTAGTTGCCTCAATTGCTTTTGTATTGTAGTGTTTGTAAGGATGAAAAACAAGCACATCAAGTAGTTGTAGTAAATAGCTTGTATTTGAAGGTAAACAGAAAGGAATAATCTTATAATCATCATAGTACTCAATAAACTCTCTGGTACAATGTGAACCATAACAGTCAAGAAGAAGTAGTCGATATACTTCAGATTGTGGGCATGCTAAAAACATTTCAAATTGTTTTAGCCCTGCTATTGTCAAATAGTCATTGGAGTAGCTAGTATCTGACACACCAATAAGGTAATCATCATGTATGTCTGTTTTGGTATACCAATATTCCTGATGGATCATTCCAGATACAATAATCATTGGTGGTAAGACATGCCCATCAGCACTGATTTTTTCACAAAGAGTTGTGAGTGTACAGCTAGTAGAGCTTCGAAGATTGGCTTGTCTGTTGGGATCTCGAGTAATCATCCACTGATCATGTCCAATACCGATTTGAAAGCCAGTTTCGTCAAAGTTATATTGATCACAAGGCTGGATCCACTATTTTTCACAAATACTCTTATACTGAGTAAACCAGTCAAGAATTGACTCAGGATGATATGAATTCTGGCGATCAGCATTAAGAGTCCGCTGCTTTCGAATAACGTATTCAGTATGACAATCAAGAAATATATCAGACCAGTGTTCTCCCACAATAGGTGCTGGAAGTAAAGAATCAGAATGTAAATCGAGTAGGATTGCATTCATCAGCAAAAAAGCTAGCTTGCGTCCTGAGCATCCTGTGCGTCTGACACACCTGACGCACAGAATGTCAATCGCGAATTAGGACGCCATGTCAATCCGACGTTGCGTCCTGATTTGCCTTTGTTTCCACACTGAATCCTGACGCCACCCGGGCACAGACCTCTTCGCCCTGTGCATCCTGACAGTGTCTGGTGCCCTACCGCTGCATTGTGACAGCGTCTGGTGCCCTGCCGCCGTGTCCTGACAGTGTCTGGTGCTCAGGGCTGTCGTCCTGGCCACCCATAATCACCCCTACGTAATTCCCACGTCGTCTGATACTGTCCTCTTGCGTCCTGACGCGGATCTCTCTCTCACGTAGTCAGGGCTTCTTTCATCTGGCCACGTCCCATCCAGATATCTCTGCTCTGTGGTCCTGCGTCAGGATCTCACGATCCTGATCCATCATCTCCAGATGGGTGATGACTTCTTCCAGATTTTACTCCAAATACGGTGCGTCCCCTGATCCTTACACATGACATGTTCAGACTCTCTGCGCTGTGATATCCTGACTCTGGTATGGGTATGGTGTTCTGGCGCCCGATAAACTACTTCTGACGATATCGCAATGTGTTCCAGAATGCATTTTCTTTCGCACCTCACGCTCTGGCGATAAGCTCTACAATTTCTACTTTTGGTTCTGTCTTCTTAGGAATACGAAATAATTATTACCATATCTTACTCTACAAACACACCATTTCCTATGTACCCTCTCATATGCTTGCCCCATTTCCCTCCTCCTGCGTTCCCGGGTCACTATGAACTGTTTCCTCCAATTCTGGTTCCAAGATCTCAAGACTCAGACATAGCTGACACGACAGAGTTGGGCTCACTGCGGCGTTCAACTTTAGCCCCACGGTCTCCTCTGGTGAAGAGTCCGGACTCAGAGGATCAGAATCTAGATATCTGAGAAGGCCTGCTGCTGATCCGGCGCCGAAATTGAAAGACGCTTCTGCCGTCTGGGAACTGTTTTGGCTCTCCGGCAGAGGCCCAAGATGCAGGCTATTCGGAGTTTGACTCCGTGGTGCTGTCCATCGCGGAAGGTTGGTCGAACTTTGACCCTCTAGTTCTGCTTCCACAGCAGCTCAATCGTCCGTGAAGCCTTCCCGGCGATCTTGTCGGACTCCATGCTCTTGCTCCATCTTTGCACGGATGGTCCCACGAATTTTGTCCAGAATCAGGGTTTTAACCGAGTCGGGGCATGATGCCCACGTTTGCCTTTGGCACGCAAAAAGATCTTAAATGGTTGTTGTTAGGTTAGTCTTCTCGGGAAAGAGAAAGGTCAGGGTTCTAGCTCACCTCCGGCGGCTTCAGGCTTGAAGTCGCCCTGATCCTTATATACTCCTGTCTGCCATGCTCGCAGTGCATGGCAGATTATGACACACGTTAAGCCAATCATGGTACCATTGATGCGCCCAAGAAATGCCAGATCAATAATCCCACGCATTCTCATACCCATGAAGTACTTTCCCCATATGGCCTTGGGGATCTGGGCCACCAGGAATCGATTTGTTATTTTCTGCGTCAAGTTCACTCTGATTAGTTGCAAGAGGATAGGTCGCATCGTTAATAAGAGGAAAAACGCACCTCATATCCTCTCGGGGAGCACATAAATCTATCCTGTTCCAGCAGGTAGTCCACCCGGCGCGCAATTGCCCTTGGGTCTTCCGGGAGATCGTACAATTTTACCATCTCATGCTTTACGTGGTAGACAAGCTGGGATCTTACCCCCGAGTGTTTTTGGCGTATCTGCAAAGGTTAGTACCAGTCCAGATGTCTAAAAGATTCTTCTAAAATTGGTTGATGTCAACTTACCACTTTTACGCTTTCCTCAGATGCTTTTATATTCCCTGCATCGGATATGTGATTGAGTGCCTGAAGCCAAACACGGTGCACCTGAGTGGTCAATCCAACCGGTCCTGGGAGTGGTTCATTAAGAAGGGTATAGAGGAGATTAAGTCCCTTGGCCCGCACTACAATGGCTCCCTCTGCTCCCATAGCTGTATTGCGCCGTGAGTTAGTCTCAGGCCATAAGTGCTCATAGCCCAGCATGCCTTGTTCGCCCCGAGGACTTGAGTGTCGGACGGCGGACCTTGTGGCTCTATGTGTCGCAATTGATGAATAAGGCAATACACCGGATGTCGAGATCGTCGGTGGAGTGTACACACTACTTTGTATTATAAGTGCTCGTGCAGTAGCGGTAGGCCTGACGATCGCGGCTTCCTGCGATCCGGAGGTTGTCGAAATTGGGACAGTCGATAGCCTGTTGTTGGTTCGTTTCTCCCCAGCTCGTGATTGATGACATGTTATTGATCTTCCGCATTATCATTCTCATCTGTGTCTGGCTCTGTGTCCAATTCGGTTTGATCAGATATGTGGGAGTTTTTGTACTCATCGCTGCTATCATCGCTGAGATAAAAGATTTCTGTTATTTGTTGTCCATCCTCATCCTGATCGGTCTCGTGATAATTATATGCCACTGTGTGTAAACTGTCCCTTCGGGGGGGCTTGGCTGGTCGTGCCAGAAGACGTCTTACAATCCGTGGTGGGGAAGATTTCCAAGCCCCCGAATGTGCACTGTGAGTGCTGCCTGATTCGGTCGGCTGCGTTCCCTATCTGGCTGCCTTATCGACTGGTACGACGTTGTGTCTACGTCGGTTCTGATTGGCTACCCGTGGGGTGGGTTGGCTGCGTGAATTGGCTTGTGGTTGTTTATGCATGTTTGAATGCCGGACGTTTGATAAAGGTATAGGATAGCAATTAGGACGTATGAAAAAGCGATATATTGTGTGGTAAAGATCAAGAGTGTGTTGTTTTGTTGAGTAGGACACGTCTGGTCTTATACGCTAGGACTTAGGGGGC